>Ga0113563_10001860_pt1 | contig 12352 bp, 10 predicted proteins | sample Mud3Dept3metaG_FD_80117 | JGI IMG/M metagenome (GOLD analysis project Ga0113563, IMG submission 80117) | Freshwater wetland microbial communities from Ohio, USA, analyzing the effect of biotic and abiotic controls - Mud 3 Core 4 Depth 3... | ecosystem: Environmental > Aquatic > Freshwater >...
AGTCTGAGGCTCGAGAGCATACGTGCAATCCTCCCGTAGCCTCGTATTGTACCAAACACTGAAAATGCTTTGGCATAGTGATCCACTAGCCTTCAGTGTCGCAAATGTATCTTAGCTTATTCAGCTCGCCCGAGATCGCCTGAATATCTCTTTTTCGGACGTTGAGTATGTGATGGCCCATAGATAAATCCGCCATTATTGTCGGGTCTCGGATGATGAGTTTCGACACTCCGTGTCGACCCCGAGGGAGGACCAGACTCCGCAGTTTCCGCAGACATGCGCGGACCGCCTGTTTCGAGCGATTTCACTTTCAGGCACGTCTATTGCTTCAGTGCAGAGTATGTTGCGTCCACCAGGCAAAACAGGTATGCTATGGGACTTCAAGGAGTTGAAAGGCCCACCGTGTTTCTTGGGATTTCGGTGCTTCAAAGGTAACCATGTTTACTGGTATGGTTTACTGGCAGGCTCATTTTCTTGCCGCGTCCGGACATGAGGCCAGGCATCGATAAAACGGGTGCAGAATGAAGAAGAGAAACAAGATTCTGATCGGTATTGTCATTCTGATTCTTGCAGCGATAGGCGTTTTTCTGTTTCTCAGGAACACGGAGAACGGACAGAAATTCAAGACCGCTCGCGCCGCGAGAGGGAACATTCGGTCCACCGTTACGGCTACCGGAACGCTCAACGCGGTGACCACGGTCCTGGTGGGCACGCAGGTTTCGGGGACCATCAAGGCTATTTACGCTGATTTCAACTCGCGAGTGAAAAAGGACCAGTTGATAGCCCAGATAGACCCTACGACATTCCAGGCGCAGGTGGAGCAGGCCAGAGCAAACCTCATCGCCGCTAAAGCCAACCTGGCGAAGGCGCAGGCCTCACTAACCGACTCCCAGCGAACACTGGCGCGCAGCAAGGAGCTTTTCGCCAGGAACCTCATTGCGCGCAGCGAGTTCGACACGGCGGAGACGAACTATGAGTCGGCAAAGGCCCAGGTCGGTGTGAATGAGGCGCAGGTGGAGCAGAGTCAGGCCGCGTTGAAAATCGCCGAAACAAATCTGCACTATACCAGGATCGTCTCGCCAGTAGACGGGACTGTGGTCTCTAGGAACGTGGACGTGGGGCAGACAGTGGCGGCCAGTTTTCAGACGCCCACTCTCTTCACGATTGCCCAGGACCTTACGAAGATGCAGGTGGATACCAATGTCGATGAAGCAGACATCGGAAAAATAGCGTTGAATCAGGATGTAGAATTCACGGTCGACGCTTACCCTGATACTCCCTTCCGTGGAAGCGTTTCGCAGGTCCGGATTGCCCCGCAGGTTGTTCAGAATGTGGTTACCTACAACGTGGTGGTCGAGGTGGGCAACACTGAGCTTCGGCTGAAGCCGGGCATGACCGCTAACGTGTCGATAATCGTGGCGACAAAGAACGGGGTCTTGAGAATCCCCAATGCGGCGCTGCGGTTCAAACCTTCAGATGCAGATGTGGGCAAGACGGGAACTACAGCCTCGAAGGACGGCGGCAGACCTGAAGGCGGGCAGGTCGCCCGCGAAGGCGGTGGACCGGGAGGCCGAGGCGGCCAGGAGGGTGGTAAGCCCGGAGGTTCCGTCCGGAGAGAAGGGGGCCGTCCAGGAGGGCCACCCGGCAAAGAAGAGAGTGGATCGACGACGCAACAGGGTGGCATGTCTCCCGGAAGGCGTACCTTCGGGGTCTGGACACTGGAAAACGGAAAACTAAAACGGGCCGAGATTACGACCGGCATCACGGACGGGACGTTCACCGAGGTTACCGGTGGGCAGCTTAGAGAAGGGCAGGAGGTAATAACGGAGTCGACGGGTGGCGCAAAGAAGAATAACGTGCAACAGCAACAGATGCCTAGGTTCATCGGTAAATGAGTCTCATCGAGGCCAGAGAGATTACCAAGGTTTACTCATTGGGAGAGGTGGACCTCAAGGCCCTGGAGAATGTTTCGGTGACCATCGAGAGAGGCGAGTTTCTTGCGATCATGGGCCCATCGGGCTCCGGCAAGTCTACCTTCATGCACATTCTCGGATGCCTTGACAGACCCACGAGCGGGGACTATTTTCTGGAAGGAGTGAGCGTCGGCACCCTTTTGAGAGACGACCTGGCAGCCATCAGGAACAGGAAGATCGGTTTCGTGTTCCAAGGCTTCAACCTGCTCTCGCGGACATCGGCATTGGAGAATGTGGAGTTGCCCATGTTGTACAACGGTGTGCCTGCTAAGGAGAGAAGAGAAAAATCCCTTGCGGCCCTGAAAACAGTGGGGCTCGAAGGGAGAGAAGGTTCTCATCCGAACCAGCTCTCGGGCGGCCAACAGCAACGCGTTGCCATAGCCAGGGCCATTGTGAACGAAGCCCCGATCATCCTGGCCGACGAGCCTACAGGCAATCTCGACACGAAAACAAGTATAGAGATCATGGAGCTTTTCGAGAAGCTGAACAAGGATTCGAACATTACCATTATCTTGGTGACGCATGAGGCGGACATAGCAGCATACAGTCGACGCGTGATCAGGTTTCTTGACGGACACGTGGTGAGTGACGAGTTGAAACAGTGAAAACTCATGTTACGAGTTTCGAGTTCCAGGTTCAAAAACATGCCTTGTGTTTCGAACCCGCAACGCGCAACAGGTTCGTGTTTATAACCCGGAACGGAGTTTCGCGAAAAAATGATTGACGTTCCGTGGACCACCCGCATAGCGCTCAGGGCGCTCAAGGTGAACAAGATGCGCTCTGCCCTCACCATGCTGGGCATCATTATAGGGGTCGGGGCGGTCATTGCCATGCTCGCAGTCGGCACCGGGGCAAGCAGACAGATAGCCGATCAGATAGCGAGCATGGGAAGCAACTTGCTCATCGTGCTGCCCGGAAGTGCAACGTCCGGGGGCATGAGAATGGGTTTTGGCAGTCAGCCCACGCTGACGCTGGGAGACGCGGAAGCGATCGCAAAGGATTGTCCTGCAGTACTCGAAGTGGCGCCGATCCTGGGCGGCACAGCCCAGGTGGTGTATGGCAACCTGAACTGGGGCACGGTCATCACCGGTTCCACGCCGGGTATACTCACGGTGCGGGATTGGGGGGTTGCCGAGGGACGCCCCATGACCGATGAAGACATACGGAGTGCCACAAAAGTGGCCTTGCTTGGCCAGACCGTTGTTGAGAACCTGTTTGGCAGCATCGATCCTCTGGGGCAGATGATCAGGATCAAGAAGATCCCGTTCAAGGTGATCGGTGTGCTTGACCGCAAGGGGCAATCTGTAACGGGCCAGGACCAGGATGACGCGATCTACGTTCCAGTGACCACGGCCCAGAAGAAACTTTTCGGCACGACCTTCCCCGGCATGGTACGGAGCATAACGGTTAAGGCAAAGAGCATACAGGATATGGACGCAGCCGAACGGCAGGTGAGAGAGCTCCTCAGACAGAGACACCGCATTTCCGCGAGACAGGAAGAGGATTTCTCCGTTCGAAACCTTACCCAGATGATGCAGGCAACCGAGCAGTCGACCAAGGTGATGACCTTGCTACTTGGTGCCATCGCGTCTGTTTCCCTCCTTGTAGGGGGCATCGGCATCATGAATATCATGCTCGTTTCAGTGACTGAAAGAACGCGTGAGATAGGCATACGTATGGCCATCGGAGCGAAGACCTGGGACATACGCCTTCAGTTCATTATGGAGGCGGTGATCCTCTCCCTGATCGGGGGCACCATCGGTATCGCCACGGGCCTTTCCGCTTCCGAGGTGCTCACGTTCTTGGCAGGCTGGCGGACTATCGTTTCAGCCCCGTCCGTCGTGCTCGCGTTCGTATTTTCAGGAATGGTCGGGATATTTTTTGGGTTTTATCCCGCGTACAAGGCGTCACTGCTCAATCCCATCGACGCACTGAGATACGAGTAAAGGCCGTTGACACGGATAGTACCCGTTACGGGTTACAGGTTGCAAGTTCAAAGAAGCCCGCTGAACAGCGCACCCGCTGATTCGGTCCTTCACTAAACACCAAGCACTAAACACTAGCATTTCCGGGGTCATGAGTGACGATCTGTTGACACCCACCGCGATTGAGCACCGGTATTTGTTTGACTTGGCGGCGATTCAGCGCTACCATAAGACGTGCGAAAGGCGCGTCAATAGGGCCTATGTTGCAGATTCCCCTCTTCCCTGAGTTGCTCTGTTATGTCTGTGGCAGACCTGTAGTGAAAAATGACACCGTCGAGATCGGTGGCGGTCTAAAGAGACACCTGAAATGTAAGCCCGGCTCCCGGCGCTGGCAGAAACACCAATTACGGTCGCAGAGCAGCGTTGAGATCCAATTGGATAAGACGTAATCCGCGCCGCAGGAAGCCTATTTTACGACGAAGATCTTACGCCTGTCCGGTCCGCCGTACCTGGAGCCGCCCATGCCACGTATCGGGTCTTTCCCGATGGTGACCCACCCGTCAGACCGGTAAAACTTCTTGATTTTGCCCTCGGCAATCAGGTCATCAAGTCGAAAAGCCGGCACGTAGTCATGTCTGTCGTCCTGGTACAACACGCGTATTATCATCAACCTCCTCCGTATTGAACCTTTGGGTAAACATCCCCCTCGCTGCCTGCTCAACGTGCCGAGCAGCCGCGAACACCGTGGAAATCAGGTTCGGCTAACCAACTGGTTTCACCATGTGCAATCTTCATTCCAAACCCGATAGAATCCTTAAAACAAGATTCTTAAAGGGCATGGTTTGACCCCCCGGTTACGAGGCAACGACGGGCGTGGTGCCCGCTCCCTATGTCTGACACTTGATTATCGATGGCGTATACGGGACAATAGAAAAGAGTGCCCGTGGTCTGTCGAGGCGGGCCTAAATAGTTCACTGTTGAGGGGTAACCATGTACATGCGCAAGGGGTACAAAGTGAGTATGTGGTGGGTGTCCGCACTGGTGCTTCTTCAAGTGCTTTCGCTCTCCTTTCTGCCGGCTGCTTCTCAGGGTCAGCAATTGCCGGCGGATGAAGGGCTTACGCTGGAGCGTGCCGTCGAGATTGGGATAAAAAACCAGCCGGCCCTCATTAATCGGGCGAGCCAGGTCCGGGCCTCAGAGGCGAGGACAGGCCAGGCCCAGTCGAACTGGTATCCGCAACTGAGTGCGAACGCCGGCTACGGCAGGACCAAGCCCGTGACCGGGGGGCGTGGTCTGGCATTGGCTCCCGGCTCACCTGGACTGAGTACATCGAGCGGCCAGTCGTATGAGGATTACTCCAGCGATTTGACGCTGCGGCAGACCATATACGATTTCGGCCGTACGTCGAGCCAGGTGAAGGTCCAGAATCTCAACACTGACGCAGCGAGATACGACCTTGAAAATACGCGCGATGATGTCGTTTTCAACGTTAAGCAGGCTTTTTTTCAGGTCTTGCAGGCTCAGGCCTCAAGAGATGTGGCAAAAGAGTCACTCGCTCAGTTTCAGAAACAGCTGGAACGGGCACGAGCATTTTTTGAGGTGGGGCGCAGTCCCAAGTTTGACGTGACAAAGGCGGAGGTGGACGCAGGGACCGCGCAGCTTGCGCTTATCAGGGCGGAAAACCAGGTGAAACTCGCTAGGGTCAACCTCAATAACGCCATGGGCGTTCCTGAGCGGTACCAGTACACGGTAATAGACGACAAGAGAGCGGTGGGCGCCGTTGCCACGTTCGAGGATGCGTTGCAGCAGGCGTTTTCGCAAAGACCCGACTTGCTGTCGGTGATCAGGCAGAAGGAAGCATCCGCAGAGTCTGTAAAGGTCGCCAAGACCAACTACTTCCCCACCCTGAGCGGCAATGCGAGCTACTCCTGGTATGGCACACAGTTCCCTCTGGGTGATGGGTGGAATGCGGGTCTCAACCTCACTATTCCGATTTTTTCCGGATTCCTCACCAAGTACCAGGTTGCGGAGGCACAGGCCAACCGGGACGTGGTCGCAGCCAGCGAGCTTTCGTTGCGTCAGGACATCGTTCTCCAGGTTGAGCAGGCGTACCTGAATTTCAGAGAATCGGAAGAACGCATCGTGACCGCCGAGTTGACGGCGCGCCAGGCCAAGGAGAATTATGACCTGGCCCAGGGCAGATACGACGCCGGCGTAGGCAGCCCCATCGAGGTGAGCGATGCGCTCGTCTCGTATCGGAATGCCGAGATCGTGTACGTGAATGCTGTCTACGATCTGAAGATAGCGCAGGCGGCCATTGAAAAGGCCATAGGGGCGAAACCATAGAGCAGCAACAGCAAAGACGTTACAGGTTACAGGTTACAGGTTGCAGGTTCAGACAAATCATAGACAGGTTGACTGATCATACGCTGACACGCATAATACCTCGTATGGGTTGCGGGCTACGAATTATGACTTATGAGCTACGAGTTCAGAAGGACCATTGATTCGTTGGCTTTCACTATACAGCGCGCACTAAACACTATACACTATACACTTGGCACCACTCGGGGTTGCAAAGAAGTCTTTCTCTTGGTACGATAACAACAGGTAGGGGTCGCTGGAGGGGGAACGCAGTATGGACATGGCTTTAAAAGACAATTTCCTTCGGCTGTGGAAACGATATTTCAAGACCGTTGAGCCCCCCCTGGTGTTTTATTATGCAGACGAGGATAAGAAAGCCGAATCCGCTAAAGTGCCCAAAGAACATCGGTGTATCATCGGGGACCTCGGTCGCGTGCGACATGGCACGGCCATGAAATTCGATGCAGAGACCATCGGTTGTGGAGGGGCCTTGCGTTACCTCGGGTTTTCGGAAGCAATACGCCCCGACTTTGAGTATTTTCTGTCATACGGCATTCCAGGAAAAATGGAAGGCGAACGGTACAAGAAGTCGCCTGAAACCGTTATCAACATGATGAAATTGCTACCCTTTTTCAAGGCGCCGTCCAAGTACATCGTCTTCAAAAGGTGGGATAGGCTGGCAGCGGAAGACGAGCCCGTGGTAGTTATTTTTCTAGCCAGCCCCGACGTGGTCTCCGGCCTCTTCACGCTGGCCAATTACGACAGAGAAGACGTGAACGGAGTGTTTGCGCCTTTTGGCGCGGGTTGCGGGACGATCGTCCAGTATCCCTATCTTGAGAAGGACGCTACACATCCGCGTGCCGTGATTGGTATGCTTGACGTCTCGGCCCGGCCCTGTGTACATGCCAACACCCTGAGCTTTGCGGTCCCCATGCGCCGGTTTCTGCAGATGGTCGAGAACATGGAGGAGAGCTTCCTGATCACCCCCTCATGGCGCAAGGTGAGCAGGAGGATTGTCTGAGAGATGCTTGATTTATCGGTCCAAGATACCGATATAACAGTATAAGGAGCGCGCGCAGGAGGGGGTGCAGTCACCATGTATCAAAAGTTTTATGGCCTGACAAGAGAGCCGTTCCACATTACCCCTGACCCCAAGTTCCTATTTCTCAGCGAGAGCCACAAGCAGGCGCTGGCGGCAATCATCTACGGTATCGAAAAGAGAAAGGGTTTTGTTGCGATCACGGGGGGTGTTGGGGTCGGCAAGACGACGGTCGTGCGGGCTTTCCTCGAAAAATCGGCGGGGAAAGACCTCAAGTTTGTTTACGTGTTTCATGCCAACCTCACGTTTAAGGAGCTCCTAAAGACGATTTACCGGGATCTTGAACTTGAGCTTGCCACAAACGACCTCCTGGAGATGGTGAATGGCCTTCATCTGGCCCTGATCGAGTTTTACAGAAAAGGGAAAACAGTGGTGGTAATCGTTGACGAGGCACAGAACATACCTCTGGAGACCCTTGAGAATCTGCGCATGCTCTCAAACCTGGAGACCCCCACGGAGAAGCTGGTCCAGGTTGTGCTGGTGGGCCAGACCGAGCTGGAGGAACTCCTTGAGCGTTATGAGCTGCGTCAGCTAAAACAGCGAATTGCCATCCGATCGCACATCGAACCGCTAACCGCCCAGGATAGTTACTCGTACATCACTCACCGGCTGTACGTGGCCGGGCTCATGAACCCAACGATCTTCACGAAAGGGGCGCTCGATATCGTCGTGAAGGAGGCAAACGGGGTCCCCAGAGTACTCAACATTCTTTGCGACAACGCACTGATCACGGGCTTCGGCTATCAGAAAAACCCGGTTACGGCGGTCATCGCAAAGGAAGTGGTTGCTGATTTTCAGAAGAAAAAGAAGAAACCGGCGGCTCGTTCCCAGCAGAAGTGGTTTCTCCCGGCTGCTGCCGCTGCTGTCGTTGTGGTCGCCCTGCTTGCAGCTTTCTTTTTCTTGTCCCCATTCCAGAATCTCCTCGCCCCGGTGCTGGAACAACTGGGATTCCACCCGACCGTCAAGTCCGAACCTGCAAGAGCTCCTATAACTACCCTTGAAGGCATACCGCAGAAAACGGCAGTGCAAGACCCACCCGCTGTCTCGCCGGTGCTCGTTGTGCCCCAAGCGTCCAGCGAGGCCAGTGCTTCCCCCGCACCCCCGCCGGCTCCCCCACCCCCATCGTCCCCGGGGCCTCGGGCCAAGTACACGGTGCTTGTGGTCAAACGTGGACAGACTCTCTCAGAGCTTGTTCGAAACGTGTACGGGCCGACCACCAAAGAGGTGGTGGATGGTTCCGCCGTAGATCTCGTCAAGCAGCATAACCCCAGCATTACCAACACAAACCTGATTCTAGCCGGCAGCGTGATTCGCTTCCCCGAACTTCCCAGCAAGCGATAATAATCAGCAAAGTCCTTCAGTCAAGCGCGTATTGTCGGCACGCTTTACATAATCTTTGCATTCCTTTGGCAGTGTACGAGAACCTTTGCGCACCAATGCTGTACGCCTCTCTGACACTTCCTGTCAAAAATCCCTGTGCCCAAAAAGAGTCGGAATAGTTTACAAAAACGGTCACGGCCCGAGGCAGCAAAAATTTGAAAAGCTATTAATAACAATACCTTAATGCTGAGGTATGGGACTTGCTAACAGATGTCCGCAAAGGTTCTCACATGTCCACAAGAACTTCCTACGTTAGTAATATTATTATGAAATGCATTTTTATCACTTTATTGACAGTTGCCGTGATCTTTACCGCCTCCGGAACTGCGCAGGCATCGAAGGTTATCCCTCTGCCCGACGGGTTCAACCAGGGTTTGGGGCGCGCGATCAATGAAAGCGACCAGGTGGTTGGCGTCATGTGGTATAATCCCGGTCCAAACTATTCTCAAGTGGTCCATCCCTTCGCACCATTCATCTATTACAACGACGGTGGGACTGCCCACGCGTTGGAGGGTTATAACCCCATCCTTGACTACGATACGCAAGACCTCTCCAATGGTGCAAGTCTTGTGGTTGGGTATATTCGCGAAAGCATCACACCATGGGTATGGGATCCCGTAAACCAGTTCTCCAAAACGCTTCCATTCGACGGGTACACCGGGGCCTACGCTATCAAGATCGACGAGGCAGACGGGTTGATCCTGGGGTTCGGGCTCAAACCGGGCAATACTGACACGGAGAACATCCAGTGGAAACTCGTAAACTCTGACTGGGTCCTTACTGACGAGGGAAAGGGCTTTGACCGCGCGTTTCGTCGCAACAACATCAACACCATCGGGCATCATTCAGGCTCGATGTGGAGTACAAACCCGGGCTGGAAGCCCATCATCAAGTCGAGTATCGAAGTGCCGGAACCGGGGAGCTTGTTTTTCCTCGGCATTGGGCTTTTTGCGCTCGGAATTCATGCTCGAAGGAGGTCGATGAACAGGTAGACAGAGACGGAGTAAATCCCCCCAACTAATCTGCTTCACTTGGCCCGAGTATTGCATCTCAGCCACCCAGATGGAAGCTTGGGTTAAACCTGTCCGCCAAAGGAAACTATACCTTTGGTCGATTGATTACTCAGAGTACATACACTATACTTACGTTTATAACTTCAGCCTCGGTATATCCTGCTGAGTGGCATTCTGTTGAGAAATTTTCGCCGGCAGGGCTTGTACTTCAGGGTGGCGTGCTGAAGACAAGGCATTTAGGGCTCAACAAAGTCTATGGCGGTAGCTTATCTAGATGGCGCCGTCTGAACTCGGTTGCATGTGGAAGCATTCATACCTTATGCGGTCTAGAAAGGGTCGGGTGATGATTATGGCGAGAACAGAGGGAGGACGTATTATGAGACCTGTACTGGTGTTATGCGCTTTTGTGTTGCTGTTCGGAGCAGGCTGCACCACGCCCTGGGTAGAGAATCCCGTACCCAAGGACCCGCTGGACAAGCAGGCAAGACTCTATCCGTCACAGGAGTACAAGATCCAGTACGGCGACCAGCTTGACATTAAATTTCTTTACAACCCTGAACTGAATGAGAATCTCCCGGTCCGTCCGGATGGGCGCATCACGCTGCAGATTGTGGGCGACATCATGGTAGTCGACATGACGCCGACGCAGCTCGCTGAGACGCTCAAGACGAAGTACGCTGCTGAGATCAGAAAGCCGGAGATCACGGTGATTGTCCGCCAGTTCGCGGCGCAGAAAGTGTTTGTCGACGGTGAGGTAGCCAAGCCCGGACTCGTGCCGCTTGTTGGCCCCATGACGATTTCGCAGGCTGTCGCACAAGCCGGCGGTTTTGGTTACTTCGCGAGAAAGAACGAGGTTGTCCTGATCCGGCAGAACCCAGTAGGCAAGCCATTCGTCACCACGGTTGATGTAGAGCAGGTGACGCAAGGACGGGACATGTCGAACGACGTCAATCTAATGCCTTACGACATGGTCTTTGTGCCGAGGTCGCCAATTGGCGAGGTTGACAAGTGGGTTGATCAGTACATCCGCCAGCTGATACCGTGGCCGCTGCCCGCGCCATATCCAACAACGTATAACTGGTAGACAGTACAAGGAGCGTATCGTATGGAAGAACAGCAGCAGCAGACATACAGCTTACGGGATGTAATGGCCATCCTGTTTAAGCACAAGTGGAAGATACTCATTACATTCCTGGTCATAGCCGCTGGTACGGTTATCTATGCTATGACCATACCGAAGTTCTATGTGGCACGGTCTGTGGTGATGGTCAAGTTTGGACGAGAGTTTATGTCCATTTCCGAGGTGGGCGAGCAGAAGGCCCCCGCCATGAGTCAGGAGGCAATCATCAACACTGAGATGCAGCTCCTGACGAGCATGGATCTCGCCGGTAAAGTTGTTGCGGCCATGGGTGTAGGGAGCCTTTTCCCGGAACTTGCAAACCAGCCGCTTCCCCAGACAACAATGCTGGAAGCCGCAACCCTTCAGTTCAGGCAGAACGTATTCGTCAAAGATATCAAAAGGAGCAATCTGATCGAGGTCTACTTCCGCCACGCAAACCCTGTTGTTGCTGCTAAAGCGGTCAACATACTTGTTGACCTGTTTCAAGAGAAGCACCTTCAGGTCTTCAGCGACAAGAAGACCTCCTTTCTCGAGGAACAGCAGCAAACGTACCAGGACAAGCTAAAAGAGTCTGAGGACCGGCTTGCACGCTTCAAGCAGTCTCACCAGTTGTACTCGATTGATGAACAGAAAAGCCTCCTGATCAAGCAGCGAGCTGATGTCGACACGCTCATTAGGACTGAGGAAAGCAAGATCAAGGAACTGCAGGAACGCTATACATTCTGGAAGAACCGCGACAACCTTGTCTCGGAGTCGGTTGCGACTGAATTGCGCACACAGCTTAACACCCTTGAGCGGAAAGAGCAGCAGCTCCTCGAAAGGTACAACGATGGGGCCAGAACGGTACAGGATGTCCGCAAAGAAAAAGAAATGGTGAAAGAGCAGCTTCGCAAGCAGGAAGAAGAGGTCAGAAAGGTCCAGCTGGCAGCGATCGAATCAGAGCTGAAGCCTCTCGAGGTGAAGGTTGCGAGTCTCAAGCGGCAACTTGCCGAGATCGATGGCCAGATACGGTCGTTTGATTTTCGTGGCCGGGAGTTTGCAGACTTGAGGCGTGAGGTGATAACGAACGAGAGCAACTACCAGGCGTATCTGAAGAAGTCCGAAGAGTCGCGGATTTCTGAGGACCTGGACCGCCGGAAGATGACGAACATCAACGTAGTGGAAAAGGCAACGCCTCCCATGATGCCGATGCAGACGAACCAACAGAAGATATTGGGCGTCGGTCTCTTCCTTAGTTTTGCAGTCAGCCTGGGACTTGCGTTCATTGCCGAGATACTCCCTCAAGGGTTGACAATACCCCATTATGCGGCGAAAAAGCTACGCCTTCCCGTTCTGGTAGCCGTGCCGCTCAAAAGACAGGGAGTGACGGGTTTGAAGGGATAGAGGAGAGAGCATGTCAAAAATTTTCGAAGCACTGGAACACGCGAGAAAAGAAACGCAGGAGTTGAGGATAGTTCCGGAACGGGCCCCCGAACCAG
>Ga0113563_10001861_pt1 | contig 12350 bp, 10 predicted proteins | sample Mud3Dept3metaG_FD_80117 | JGI IMG/M metagenome (GOLD analysis project Ga0113563, IMG submission 80117) | Freshwater wetland microbial communities from Ohio, USA, analyzing the effect of biotic and abiotic controls - Mud 3 Core 4 Depth 3... | ecosystem: Environmental > Aquatic > Freshwater >...
ACCGTTCCGGCATGCGTGGAGGTCTATGCGGCCAAACCCGACGGTTATACGCTTCTTGCGGACACCCAGAATTCCTCCGCCATGCTCCCTGTCGCCGTGAAGCCCCTGCCCTTTAAAGTCTTGGACCGCACATTCATCGCCATATGGAACATTACCCCCCAGATGATATTTGTGGCTGCTAATTCTCCCATCAAAACTCTGAATGATGTGGCGGCTGAGGCCAGGAGAGACCCGGAGACTTTTACCTGGGGTTCGATGGGAGGGGTGGGTGCCCAGGATTATTGTATCAGGCAGTTTTTAAAGGCGATCGGGGTTGACGTACGGAGAACAAAACCTGTCATGTGTCCAGGAGGAGCTCAAGTGACCGCCCTTACAGGAGGAGGACACATAAAACTGGGCGCTGGGACAATCGCTTCCACAATTGCAGGATTAGATTCGAAGGTGGTCAGGGGAATAGCGATCACAGGGGAAGCGAGAGCCCCGGAATTGCCGGACCTGCCCACCTTCAAAGAGTTAGGCTATCCAACGGTTACGGCTTTTCATTATAATGGCCTCTCAGGCCCGCCGAATATGCCTGCGTCCGTCCAGGAGATGTGGGATAAGCTCCTTCAGGATATGTTGAGAGATCCGGGAGTTCTTGACAGGATGAAAAAGATGGGATTGTTACCCTTTTACCGCAATGCGAGTCAGACGAGAGAGCATGTGGTGAAGCAAATCGAAGAGATCGAGATTTTGTGGGGTACAAAATGAGCTTTAGGGAAACTCTCCGATTGAAACAAAATCCGTCTGGATCGAGTGGGGTGATCGGTGTCTGTCCATGGAAAAACAATTTGACGGGGGGAGCAGAACAAAGTAGATAAAGAAAACAAACGGTTGAGGAGCAGTCGAATTTGCATCGAGTCGGGTGACTGCCGGATTGAATCAGGAGAACGAAAATGAATGTGACCTGCATCGAGTGTGACGCGTATAAGTGTCGTCATCCGGAATCAAAAAAAACAGTGCCAAAGGAATGTCCCCGGAGAAATTACCCCAGTGTTTTGAAGAAAACCATTGAGAAAAGCCGAAGGGATAGATCAAACTACAAAATCAACGTTGCGTGTGACGAGGTCCTCAATCGAGGCGGATACAATTGGACAAGGGTGAGGGAGCTGATCGAGTATGCGAGACTCCTTCATTACAAGAAAATAGGAATTGCAGGGTGTAACGGCCTGATCGAGGAATCGAAGATTCTTGGAAGAATCCTGACCGAGGCTGGATTTCAAGTGGTTTTGGTCAACTGCATGGCAGTGGGGGTTCACAGGACAAAATTCGGACTAAAAGAACGGAAGGGACCAGCTTCGCAGATCTTCTGCAACCCTTTGATGCAGGCGGAGGTCCTGAATCGAGAAAAAACCGACCTAAACGTCATGGTGGGACTTTGCCTGGGACACGATATTCTATTTATGAAGAACTCCGAAGCGGACGTCACTCCCCTGGTTGTTAAAGACAGAGTCACAGGCCACAACCCTATTGCAGCGCTCTATACGAGTCGAACCTACTATAAAGAAAAACTCTGGAATCCAGTGACTCAAACATCTCCATTATCACCGAACAAGAATAGGAAGAAGGCAAAACCTACAACTCTCAACAAAAAGAAACAATGATCATCCACCTCATTCCCTTCCTTCTGCCGAAAAGGTGAGGCGATCCTCAGTACCAAATGAGGAGCTTTCTTTCTTCGTTGCTCACGAAAGGGGTAAGGACCTCGTTTACCTCGGATAAAACCAACGAGGTGAATTCTTTGAGAGATTTCGCTGTTGATGTTGCCACGGAAAATATGGTTTCCGCATCTCGCTGGGCGATATTGAGTTTGTTATTTTTTCTTCAGACCAGCGCTTCACTGGTCACCCTGTCATTCGGTCCTTTGGCCCCATTCTTACAGGAATATTTCAATATCAGTCGTGCCCAAGTGGGTCTGTTCACCTCGCTCTCCTTCGCCGGAAACACTCTCCTGGGTGTGTTTTGCGGGTGGCTTATTGATAAATTTCATGTCAGACGTTTTCTTCTTCTGGGGCCGGCGATACTCGGCCTATCTTTCCTCTTTCTGTCGCAAATCCATTCGTTTGAGATTGCCCTGGTTTGCACTTTCATGGGGGGAATGGGCTATGCGTTTGTAAACCCGTCTGCGGCTAAGGCGTTGACCCATTGGTTTCCGTCGAAATCCAGAGCAACGGCGATAGGGGTTATGAAGTCAGGCGTTTCCCTGGGAGGGGCTGTAGGGGCTGCTCTGCTACCTGGTCTAGCTCTTCTGATTGGCTGGCGCAACGCACTGGTTATGATAGCCTTCGTCGTCATTTTGGTGGGAGGTATCAGCATCACCTTCTATCGGGAAACAACCGGCAAGGCATTGACAGAGGCATTGCCTACCGGCCTGAGGCAACTCCGGGATATCTTGAAAAATGGTAGTATTTTGATGTTAGGAGGGCTATGTGTGCTTTATTCTGCGATTCAGCTCTCCGCATCGACCTATCTGGTTCTGTTTCTTAAGGAGACGGTTCAGTTGCCGGTCGTGCTCGCAGGTTCATTTCTTACTGTATACACCTTGAGCGGTGTTGCCGGCCGTATTTGTTGGGGCTTTATCAGTGATCATGTCTTTGGTGGACGAAGAAAAATAACTTTATCTCTCATCGGATTTATTACTGCTATCATGGCAGTTCTTATAGCACTTTTCGTTGATGCTGTCCCTTTGTGGCTGCTTTATCCCATGGTCGCAATCTTTGGTCTCTCTGCTTTTGGTTGGCCATCCATATTTATCACCTTTCTGGCTGAGTTAGGAGGGGAAAAGCAGGCTGCAGCAGCGGTTGGCCTAGGAGTATCCATTTCCAATTTAGGTATTCTGATCGGTCCTCCGATATTCGGCCATATTGTAGACGTAACTCAATCTTATGCCCAAGCATGGATAATCTTTGGAATCTTTACAGCCACAGGTGCTGTTGTTTTATTGATGATGCGGGAGTAAAGATTACCCCTTCGATCCTCCTGTTTGGACGTCTACCTCCTAACGCCGGAGATACACGATGAAGAGGTGGGTTCTTTGAGAAATTTGACTATTGATGTTGCCACAGAAGACAGGCCTTCCGTGTCTCGCGGGGCGATATTAGGTTTGTTATTTCTCCTTCAGACCGGCACTTCTCTGGTCATGCTGTCTTTCGGTTCTTTGATTCCATTCTTATGGGAAGATTTCAATATCCGTCGTGCCGAAGTGGGTCTGTTTACCTCGCTATCCTTCACCGCCGGTACCCTCCTTGGTATGTTTTGCGGACGGCTTATTGATAAATTTCATGTCAGGCGTTTTCTTTCGTTGGGACCTGGAATACTCGGTCTATTTTCCCTGTTTATGTCTCAAGTCCATTCCTTGGCCGTCTGTCCTTTCTGTCAGAACAATCGCGTCTTCATTGAAATTCCAGCCAGGGCATCATCTGCCATTCACGGTGTTACCAAATCCATGGGGAGAAATTGAATGGAAGTAAGGAATCAGCGATGGAGTGAAGAACAATTGATGAATGAGCTGAAGCGAGTTTTAAGTCTTTATCCCACGGGGCAGGAATTTGAATTGGAGGAGGTGTTGGAATACCATCGCCGGATTCCCGATCACAAGAGTGTGCCGAAGATCCACAAGGAAGCGGTCGAGACGGGCAGGATTTTACTTCAACCGAGAGTTGGAAAAGCGACGATCGAGGAGATGATTGAGAACCTTCAGTACCTCCAGGAACACGGAGCCGATATCTTGACCTGGACTTGCGACACCTATTGCCGCCGCAACCAGTTCGAAAAAGCAAAAGCAGCTTTACAAGAGAGCAAAAGAACGGGTCGTTCCCTTCTCAATGGTTTTCCATCCGTGATCCACGGAGTTAAAGGATGCCGTCAGGTTTTCGAAGCAGTGGATAAACCCTGCGATGGAAGAGGTGCAGCGGGTAGCCCCCAGGCCTATAATACTTGGATGCTTGGTGGAGGGGCAACCAGTTTCCAAGGAGCTGCCCTTCTCGGCGGTTTATCCGTGGAGGCTCGAATGCCGGTGTTAGCATGCATTCGAAACTTTCAATATGTCGATCGTCTTATCGGGTGGTTCCAGGACCATGGAGTGATCCTCGCCCGTGAGGCAGCCGGCTTTCCTTCAGGAACCATTACACCCCCCTGTGTCTCGATTATCAGTTCCATCATCGAACTCCTCCTGGCCGCCGAACAGGGCGTCAGGAACATGTATTCCACCTATCCTTTAAACAGCTGTGTTATCCAGGATATTGCAGCGATCCATGTTCATGGAGAGCTCTGTAAGGAATACCTGGAAAAATGCGGATACAAGAATATCTTCCATATGCAAGCTGCGCACCAGTGGCCTGGCCCCTATCCAGACGACCCCAACAAATCGATGGCAAAGATTTGTTTGGATACGGTTATTTGTGCCTTCTCGGGGGTCAATAAAATTTTGGTGAAATCGCCGCAAGAAGGTAAAGGGATCCCCACCAAGGAAGGAAATGCTGCGGGATTAATAGCGACAAGAAAAATTCTTGATCTGCTTAGGAATCAAGAGTTTCCAAGATCCAAAGAACTGGAGGAAGAGATCTATGTGATCAAATCCCAATGCAGGCGGATGATGGAAAAGGTCTTTGAATTGGGCGATGGGGATATCGCCCAGGGCACCTCCATCGCTTTCGAAAGGGGAACCCTGGACTTTCCCTTTAGCGTCAACAAACACAATGCCAATAAAGCAATGGTCGCCCGAGATTTGACTGGCGCAGTGAGATTTCTTGACTGCGGAAACCTACCTTTCAATCGAGAGTTGATAGAATATGATCAAGAAAAACTCGAGAAGCGAAGGCTCAAAGAAGGGAAAGATGATGTAGAGATGATCATTGAGGACTTTCGGGCAGCGGTGAAGTAGCGGTCACGAATCTCACGTTCTGACAATTCAATGAGAACCTGAGTTTTCAGAGTCTAGAAAGGGATGTAAGATGGATCGCGTCACGATTATACTCGGGGTCCTTCAGGACATTCATAATTTTGGCATCCGGGTTCTCACGTACTCATTAAAGAAAGCCGGGTTCAATCCTATTGACATAGGGGCATTACTCACACAGGAGGACTTCATCAAGGCAGCCATTGAAACCAATGCGAAGGCCATCTTAGTTTCTTCCTCCTATGGCCATGCCTTGATTGATTGCCAGGGGATGAGAGAAAAGTGCTACGAATCGGGTATGGGCAACATGATCCTCTACATTGGTGGAAATCTGGTCGTCACCAAACAGAACCAGAGTTGGGGGGATGTAGAGGAGGCTTTCAAACAATCCGGATTTAATCGAGTCTATCCATCGGATACGACACCTGCCAAGGTCATCGAAGACCTTCGGCATGATCTCGTGTTGCCCCAGGGGCAATGAACGTCGTAAGAGAGATGAGAAGAAATGGAGAGAGTTCTTGAATAGAAAGGTCCTGGTCGTCGATTTTGGAAGCACTTATACAAAGGTCGTGGCCATTGACCTGGCTTCTGAAGAAGTGCTCGGTTGGGCTCAGGCTCCCAGCACTGTCGATCTCGACATTATGATTGGGGTGAAGGAAGCTCTTGAAAACTTGAAGATCGATTTCGGCGTGGACGGGCGGTTGATGAGCAAACGCCTTGCATGTAGCAGTGCTGCAGGAGGGCTGAGAATGGTCGCCTTGGGTCTTGTCCCTGAATTGACAGCGGAAGCTGCAAAGAGGGCTGCATTGGGGGCTGGAGCGAAGGTGATCAAAGTATTGTCCTACAAATTGGATAGAGGCGAAGTGGAAGCGATCGAAGCGATCAACCCTGACATTCTCCTGATCGCGGGGGGGACGGACGGAGGAAACGAGGAAGTCATTCTCCACAATGCCCGCCTCATCGCGCCGGCGGAGATCACTGCCCCCATCATTATGGCAGGTAACAAAAGTGTCAAGAGTGAGGTGGAAGATATTTTCCGCTCTCAAGGGAAGGACATTTATGTTACGGAAAATGTCATGCCGGAGTTGGGCAAATTAAATGTTGAACCTACCCGGGAGGTGATCCGTGAGATCTTTATTGAGCGCATTGTGTTCGCCAAAGGTTTTCACAGAGCGAAGGAATTCGTGGGCGATATCCTCATGCCTACCCCTTTGGCAGTTCTCAGGGGGGCGAACCTGCTGGCCAACGGAACACAAAACGAAAAAGGAATGGGCGAGTTGATGGTCATTGATGTGGGAGGGGCAACAACGGACGTCCATTCAGTTTCCGAGGGAAAACCTTCCCGGTCGGAGGTTATTCTGAAAGGGCTTCCCGAACCCTACGCGAAGAGGACCGTAGAAGGAGATCTTGGATTGAGAATGAATGCGGCAAGCCTGTGGGAATTCTGCAAACAGGACAGCAGGGTGAAAAACATGACTCTGCCGATAGGAGAAATTGAAAAATATGTACACCATCTAACAAAGCATACCTCCGTCATCCCCACGTCTGACTTTGAATGTGAGGTGGATAAAGAAATGGCTTGTACGGCTGTAGAGATCGCCACCCAAAGGCATGCAGGATCCCTGTCCTCGTTTTATCTGCCGGCAGGGGAGACCGTCTTCATGCAAGTGGGAAAAGATCTAACAGAGGTCAAGACTGTCATAGGAACTGGAGGTGTCTTTAAGTACGGAAGAAATGGGAGGGAAATCCTTCTCGCCTCCACATTTAAAAAGGAAAACCCATTCTCCTTGAAACCCAAGAGTCCACGGTTTTTTGTTGATAAGCATTACCTTCTGTTTGCCGGTGGTCTTCTGAGCACGGTGGCTCCGGAGGCAGCCATTCGAATACTGCGAGATCAGTTGAAGGAGGTATAGGGAATGCCCTGGCTGGCAACTTATACAGAAGTGATTTTTGCCAGGCGAGCGTTCCATTCTGTGAGGGTTCTTCAATTTGGCCAGCGCCAGCCAACGATTGTGGTTGACAAGGGAACTCTTTTCTGATAGGGTGGTCATCAAAGTTCGGCTGGAGATATGATGTTGACCCTTCATCAAAAAAAGGAGGTACGCACCATGTGTCACAAGAAAAAAGGTAGGGGGCTCGGAGCCATATTTTTGGTAATCGTCCTGCTGTTTACCGGATGGGTTGGGCAAGCCGAATCTCAAGGGAACTATCCAACCAGAGCAATTGATATCTTTATCCCCTTTGCGCCAGGGGGCGCCACAGATTTGGTTTGTAGAGTCGTAGGCTCTTATCTGAGCAAAAAATGGGGTGTGCCTATCAACATGGTGAACAAATCCGGCGGAAACACGGTGCCCGCCTGTCTGGAGGTCTATCAGGCGAGGGCAGATGGGTATACTCTATTGGGCGATAGTAATCCAAGTTCCTCCATGTTGCCCATTGTCGTAAAGAATCTACCTTTTAAGATCATGGACCGAACTTTTATTGGCATTGCGGGCATCACCCCAATGATCATTATTGTGTCTTCAAATTCCCCTATTAAGAGTCTGAAAGAATTGCAGACAGAGGCTCAAAGGAGTCCTGAAGACTTTACGTGGACCTCATTAGGTGGCGCCGGCGCTCAGGACTTTACCACAAGGCAGTTCTTGAAAACCATTGGTGTGGATGTTTTTAAGACGAAACCTATTATGGCGCCGGGAGGAGCACCGGCCGTTGCTCTCACGGCTGGCGGCAATGTGAAGATGGGTGTAGGTACGACCAGTGGAGCCATTCCTGCGATTAACGGAGGGACGGTAAGGCCGCTGGCGATCACGAGTAAGGAGAGATATCCTGATTTGCCGAACGTGCCCACCACTATAGAATTGGGTTACCCGACCGTAAAGTGCCTCTTCTGGATTGGCCTAGCCGGGCCCCCGAATTTACCTCCCTTTGTTCTGGAGAAATGGGATAAAGCCTTAGAGGAGATGTTAAAAGATCCGGAAGTTATTTCTAAACTAAAGAATGTCGGAGCTGTTCCATTTTACCACAACGCGCAGGGAATGAAAGATTTCGTTATGCAAGAGACCGAAGAGGTAAGGGAATTGTGGGGGCTGAAATAACGCACAGAAAGGCACTACTGACCAAATGAACTCGAGAGTTCAGGTTCCGGCGTCGCTTCGATTGTGGAACCGCCTGAGCCGCCTCCATTGAGGGTTTCTCCACCTTTGGGGGACAAGGCAAAGCAGCTTTTTTCTATTTACGGAATGGGGGAAGAAGAAATGACTGAAAGACTGGGGCTGATTGGCCTTGGAAGAATGGGGCGGCCCATCGCAGAGAATCTATTGCAGAAGGGATTTCCGCTCACGATTTTTGCCCGCAGGGAAGACGTCAAGCAGGAGATCGGGGCTCTGGGCGCTCAAGTTGCCGGATCACCCTCGGAAGTCGCGGAGCACTCGGACATTATCTTTCTTGTCGTGACGGATTCAAGTGCCGTCAAAGACTTGCTCTTTGGAAAGAAAGGAATAGTCCACGGGGCCTCGAGGGGAGCGGCCGTGGTGGACATGACCACCTCTGATCCTCGATGGTCCAGGAAGTTTGAAAAACGCTGCGCACAACGGGGGCTCGGATACCTCGATGCACCCATATCGGGGGGCGTTTTAGGGGCCAAGAATGCTCAGCTCTTGATCATCGTAGGTGGGAAACAAGAGACCTATGAATCGTGTCTTCCTGTATTCAAGGCGATAAGCAAGAAGACCGTTCACGTAGGGGACGCCGGAAGTGGCCACCTCATGAAACTTATCCACAACCAGTTGACACATGCCACTTATATGGCCTGTTGCGAGGCGGTCCTGTTTGGCAAGAGATTGGGATTGCCGATGGATTTGATGGTCGAAGTCTTTAACCACGGGACGGCAAGAAGCTATGCCACCGAGGTAAGATTCCCAAAGTTCATCCTCCCTGAAAACTATAACATGGGCTCATCATTTTCAACTGCTTACAAGGACATTTCAATCATCCGCAAACTTGGCACGAGGGCCCGGGTTAAATTGCCCATCAACGACTGCACGTTCCGCTTTTATAAGCATGTTTTGGAAGCCGGGAAAGGGGACGAGGATTTTTCCAAGAGCATCAGAGAGATGGAAGACCTTTTGAATAAATAAACCCTGACGTTGGCTTAGAGAAGCACCCTTATCGTTAAGACGGATGACCCCAAACGAGCTTGGCCGGAGAAGATTCCTTTTGCGCACCTGAGTGAATCGACGATCAAAGACCGAGCAAGTGCACAGGATTTTCTTTGACCATCCTGTCAATTTCGCCCTGGCTGATCCCTTTCTCCACCAGGCACTGGGCAAATAGACGGAGAACCTCAGCCGGCAACGATTTCCGATACTGACCCGCGTCACTTGTCAGGATGATCGACGGGGCGCCTACCGCCTTAATGGCATCCCGGTACTTTTCGATGGGTACGGGACGCGGGATGGGGTAGAGATTTCCACCGCAGAATTCGATTTTTGCGCCAAGGGATGCGAGCTCAACCACCTCGTCAATCGTCAAATCGGGTGGGTTAAAGAAAGGATGTGTAACTATTAACCGGTCAAATTTGAGCTCCCGGGCAAAACGAGCGAGGCTATAGATCTCGGCTTTACCCAAATGGCCGGTACCCAACATGACCTGATTGTCGCGAGCCAATTCAAGAATAATTTTAGCCTCTTCTTTCAGTTCGTCCTTTACAAGCACCGTGATGCCTTCCCTGCGTATTTTTGTGCCCGATTCCTGATACCCAAAACCACCCACATGTCCGTAAACCTTGCTGTGGGCGGCAGAGTCGACTGTCGGCATCCAGATCTCCTTTGCGCCCAATTTGGCCGCATATTCGACAGCAACGGGGTTCAACCCCCCGGCAAAATGATTCAGCACAAGTCCTCCGAAGATGCGAGCCCCCTGGACGGCCTTATGGGCAATCGCCGATCTCCCTACCGTTGATTCAAAGTGACTCTTCAGTAATATCCCCGACAGCCCGGATTCCGTGGCATGCCGCCCGAGATCGAGATCATCTCCAATACGCTCGAAAAGGCACGGTTTTGAATGGATATGAAGGTCATAAGCTCCACGAATATCAGCGATCACCATATAGAAGCTCCTTTCATATTGGATTATTTCTTCATCTCAACACCTTTAGTTCTATAAGACATCATTAATTTATACCATCGACCTTGAATGATTTTGTCAATACGCCGATCAATGAGCCCTCAATGGATTTCTTTTTTCCGTTTCCTGCGGGCTCATTTTCCCCTTCGGCCTTCGATCTAGATGCAAATAGTAGTTCATCCCTGTGGATGCGTCAAGACCTTTTCTCGACCTTTTCTCTCCGAGGTTCTATCCTGGAGGTCCCCTACTCCCTCTCAAAAAGGAGCGGATGGACGTTCTGCTGGGCTATAGATCAGCCAGAGCTTTTTCGCTTTACAGAATAGTTTTATTGTATTATATTTCACTCGATTTCAAGAGAGGTCTTACTCACGAACCGCAATGATCTGGCTCAATTTGTGACGGTGGCTGATCATTCCCTGAAAGCGTAGGATTGTCCAGTGCAACTCAGAGAAGCCCATCGTTAGAAGGGAGATAAACCATGACAAGAGATGAAATTCTGCAGGAAGCGGAACGCCGAGGATATGAATACGAACAGAAGTATCATGGGTGAAGTCAATGCGTGCTCCTGGTCATTGAGGAGCTATTCGATTTCAAATCCGACGAAGCCCTGAAGGCCGCGACGGCCTTGGGCGGCGGCATCGGACGCATGGGCTCGGCTTGCGGCGCGCTGACTGGCGGCGCCATGGCTTTGAGTCTTCTGTATGGCCGCAGTTATGAGGCCATGCGGAAAGGTTATCAGCCCGGTGAGGAAAAATCGGTAGAGCGGCTGCGCATCTTGACCAAAAGACTTGCGGAGAGGTTTCAACAGGAATACAGCAGTTTGCTGTGCAACGATATTGAGAAAAAGATTTTCGGGAGATCCTTTGATAAATGGAACCCTGCTGAGAGAGAAAAGAAGGAAGAAATGGGAGGGCACAAGACCAAGTGTCCCTCTGTGGCAGGAAAAGCCGCCCGATGGGTGGCTGAATTGATCTTGGACGAGCAAGGAAGAAAATAACCGAAGCGAGGTTACCTCAAACTCTTCCGGACTTTTCTGGCCAACGTGATAGACTCCCCCCCACCCACCTCGATTCCTCATTCTGAGTTTGCGTTTCCGAATTGGTCTAACAACCCAATCTTAGCCCTGTAGCTCGTTGTGCTGTAGCAACTGAGCTTTGATTTTTGATGCACCGCAGCTTGCTGCGGGGAGCATTACCTCTTAAGATCGGGCTGCAAAAAGAGGATGGTTATGGAAAGCAAAAGACAGGGCAATCCTATTGCGGCAGACAGTGAGAATGGGGAGTAATGGGCGACCTGGTCTGCCTTGGCTAAGATCAGCTTTAGGCCGAAGAACCGAAAGGGACGAATTAAGAAACCCTGTGACGATGATGAAGGACACTCTACAGAAGGTGTTTTGGGGATGGTGGGTCATAGGGGTTTGTTCATTAGTCAGTCTCTACGGAGCAGGGACCCTTCATTACGGTTTTGGCGTTCTTGTAAAGCCTATCGTGAGTGAGTTGGGATGGAGCATGGCCCTTGCCTCAGGGGCTTTTTCCCTCTACCGTCTCGAGTCAGGGGCCATGACTCCTCTCGCTGGTTTTCTTGTGGATAGAATGGGTCCTAGAAAAGTGGTCACCCCGGGGGCCATCTTGATGGGGACAGGCTACATCTGCCTGAGTGAAGCAAAAACCGTTCTACCTTTCTTTTCTGATCATCTCCACAGGTTTCGGATTTAGCAGCGCCAACATCGTTGGCACGTCATTGATCAGTAAATGGTTTATCGCCGGACCGGTCGTCCTGGGGCTCATTGATGATCTACAAAAGAGTTATCGTCTCGGCCTTGTTGTTCTCAGTCAAACGAACTTGTTAGCGTTTTTTTTCATCATGCTCTTGAAGCGGCCGGCCTTGAGAAGAGAAGCAGAAAAGGGCCCTGAAAAATTGGGTTGCGCTCCTTGAGGGATACTTCCCACGCACTGGGCAGAGCGACACGACAATGATTGATTGACCGATCAAGATTGGGTTTCAATTTCGATAGAAGCCTCGCACACGATTGTTTTGAAGTCGAATGGTCAACGAATACAAACGCGGGAAATAAATTTACGCAGAAAGCAGGAAGTGACAGGCAGGTGAACACACCAAAGAGGGTTTAATCGCCTGCCTGCACTTTACCATATTAGGTTCAGGACCTGCGCGTAGCCGCTTCGGCGAAGGCAGGGGGGTCGAGATCTTCACTCATTCGCTGACAACGACTTCGTCTCCCTCGATCGTATAACGCGTCTTGATCTGGGCCGCTCGGGTGATCTTTTCCATG
>Ga0113563_10001862_pt1 | contig 12350 bp, 10 predicted proteins | sample Mud3Dept3metaG_FD_80117 | JGI IMG/M metagenome (GOLD analysis project Ga0113563, IMG submission 80117) | Freshwater wetland microbial communities from Ohio, USA, analyzing the effect of biotic and abiotic controls - Mud 3 Core 4 Depth 3... | ecosystem: Environmental > Aquatic > Freshwater >...
AGCAGAACCAGATTGTCCCGGTGGATCAGTTCCGGTTCGTCGACGTAGCCGAGCCTGGCTTCAATCTCGCCGGACGGCGTACGCAGGATGCGGCGCGTCTCGGCCGCGCTGTAGTTGACGAGGCCGCGCGCGATTTCGTGCCGTGCTGCATCCAGGCAGCTTACGACCTCGCCACGCTCGAATTCACCCGAGACCTCATGGACGCCTATCGGCAGCAGGCTCTTGCCATCGATCATGAGCGCCTTGACAGCGCCGGCGTCGAGCACGAGCTGGCCGCGTACCTGCAGATGATCGGCAAGCCATTGTTTGCGCGCGGCAAGGGTCGCTTTTTCGGCAATGAGCTGGGTGCCCAGCAGTTCGCCGCGCGCAAGGCGCAACAACACCTGGTCCTCGCGGCCGGAGGCGATGACGGTGTGGGCGCCGCTGCGCGCCGCGCGCTTGGCCGCCAGCACTTTGGTCAGCATGCCGCCCAGCGAGATAGGGCTGCCGGCGCCGCCGGCCATCGCTTCGAGCTTTGGGTCGCCGGCTTTGGCTTGCGCAATCTTCGTCGCCGTCGGGTCCTTGCGCGGATCCTTGTCGAATAATCCGGCCTGGTCGGTGAGAATCACCAGCACATCAGCTTCGATCAGGTTGGTCACCAGGGCGGCCAGCGTGTCGTTGTCGCCGAAACGGATTTCGTCTATTGCAACGGTGTCGTTTTCGTTGATGATGGGGATGGCGCCCAGCGCGAGCAGCGTGCGCAGCGTCGACCGCGCGTTGAGATAACGCTTGCGGTCGGCGAGATCCTCGTGGGTCAGAAGGATCTGCGCGGCAAGCAGTTTGTGCTTGCGGAAAGCGGATTCATAAACCTCGATGAGCCCCATCTGGCCGACGGCCGCCGCTGCCTGCAACTCGTGCAGCGCGTGCGGGCGCTTTTTCCAGCCGAGCAGCTGCATGCCCTCGGCGATCGCGCCGCTCGAGACCAGCACCACTTCATATCCCGAGTGCCTGAGCTGCGCAATCTGTTCCGCCCAGCGCGACAACGCGGCATGATCCAGGCCCTGGCCCTGGTTGGTGACGAGGCCGCTGCCGACCTTGACGATCAGGCGTTTGGCGTCAGTAAAGACCGATGTCATGCGGGCTGCGCTGCGTCCTTGACGCTTTCGCTTTGCTGCTGTTCCAGATATTCCATAATGGCATAGGTCAGTTCCCTGCAGCCTTCGCCGGTAAGCGCGGAAATCATAAAGGTTTTTCCCTTCCAGCCCAAATCCTTGATGAATTTTTTGACGGTCTTGTCGCGCAGCTCCGGCGCCAGCAGGTCGGTCTTGTTCAGCACCAGCCAACGCGGTTTGCGGTAAAGCGCCTCATCGTACTTTTTGAGTTCCTTGACGATGGCTTTCGCTTCCCGTGCCGGTTTGACGCTCTCGTCAAGCGGCGCGATGTCGACCAGATGCAGCAGCAGCCGGTTGCGCATGAGGTGCCGCAAAAACTGATGGCCCAGGCCGGCGCCTTCCGCCGCGCCCTCGATCAGCCCCGGAATGTCGGCAACGACGAAACTGCGGTTGACGTCGACGCGCACCATGCCGAGATTGGGCTGCAGGGTCGTGAAAGGATAGTCGGCGACTTTGGGCCGCGCGGCGGAGATGGCGCGGATCAACGTCGATTTCCCGGCGTTGGGCATGCCCAGCAGCCCGACATCGGCGAGCACCTTGAGTTCGAGCTTCAGCTTGCGTTCCTCGCCGAGTTCCCCGAGCGTGAACTGGCGCGGGGCGCGGTTGGTGCTGGATTTGAAATGCAGATTGCCCAGTCCGCCCTTGCCGCCCTTTGCAAGCTGCGCCTGCTGCTCGTGCCGGTCGAGGTCCGCAATAACCTCGCCGGTTTCAAAATCGCTTATCACCGTGCCCACCGGCATGCGCAGCACGATGTCCTCTGCGGATTTGCCGTAGCAGTCGGAGCCGCGCCCCTTTTCCCCGTTCCTGGCGCGGTGAATGCGCGCATAGCGGTAATCGATCAGCGTGTTTATGTTGCGGTCTGCGACGGCGAAAATGCTGCCGCCGCGTCCGCCGTCGCCGCCGTCCGGGCCGCCGCGCGGCACGAACTTCTCGCGCCTGAACCCGGCAACGCCATCGCCGCCTTTGCCGGCGTGGGCTTCGATGACCGCTTCGTCAATGAATTTCATCTGCTTGCATCTGCGTTGGTCTTCGCTTCGGAAAGAAAAAAAGCCCTGTCTGACGACAGGGCCTTTTCGCTAGAACATGCTGTTGTCAGACAGGAACGACGCTGACCATCTTGTGCTTGCTCGGGCCTTTTTGCGAGAACGCGATCGTTCCCGATACCTTGGCAAACAGGGTGTGGTCCTTGCCCATGCCGACGTTGTCGCCGGCGTGAACCCGCGTGCCGCGCTGGCGGATGATAATGCTGCCAGCGGGAACGAGTTCGCCGCCGAAGCATTTGACGCCCAGCCGCTTGGCCTGTGAGTCGCGGCCGTTGCGTGAACTGCCGCCTGCTTTTTTATGTGCCATGTGTCTGCTCCTTAGCTCGCTATGCCGAGAATCTCGATTTCGGTAAAGTTCTGGCGGTGGCCCTGGCTCTTGCGATAGTGCTTGCGGCGGCGCATCTTGAAAATGCTTACTTTGGCGCCGCGGCCGTGCGCAACTACTTTGGCCTTGACGGACGCGCCGCTGACCAGCGGCGCACCCAGTTTGACTGCATCGCCATCGCCGACCATCAGTACCTGATCCAGTACGATTTCGGCGCCGATGTCTGCAGGTATCTGTTCTACTTTAAGTTTTTCGCCGGCGCTCACTCGGTACTGCTTGCCGCCGGTTTTTATGACCGCATACATGGATAACCCCATTAAGGCTTCTTGGAAAGCCGAGCATTCTACAAAAAATGCGCTCCGAAGTCAAAAGAAATCGGCTGACCCGGGGCGCAAGGAACGGTTTGGCGTCAAGGGCTTAGCTGCGGCCCCCGCTGCGGAGGCGGGGCCCGGCCGGGGATGCGGCACTTGTGACACCGGCTTCGGGCGCGCTAGGCTGGTATCATCAGCGGTTTTTTTCCTGCGGGAATAACGTGGCCATCGACGACATCCGTAGATTCATCAGCGCCGACATGCGGTCCGTAGACGAGGTGATCCGTACCCGCCTGCACTCCGACGTGGCGCTGATCCGGCAAGTTGCCGAATACATCATCGGTGGTGGCGGCAAGCGGCTGCGCCCGTCCCTGGTGATCCTGTCGGCAGGGGCCTTTGGCTACCAGGGGCGGCATCACCATGAACTGGCGGCGGTGGTCGAGTTTATCCACACCGCGACGCTCCTGCACGACGACGTCGTCGACGAATCGGCGCTGCGGCGCGGGCAGCCGACCGCGAACTCGCTGTTCGGCAACTCGGCGAGCGTGCTGGTCGGCGACTTCGTCTATTCCCGCGCGTTCCAGATGATGGTCGGCGTCGATAACATGCGCGTGCTGCGGGTATTGGCGGATGCCACCAACGTCATCGCCGAGGGCGAGGTGCTGCAGCTCATGAATTGCCACAATGCGGACATCGATGAGCAAAGCTATCTGCAGGTCATTCGATACAAGACCGCCAAGCTGTTTGAAGCCTCGACCCGGCTTGGCGCCATCCTCGGCGACGCCTCGGCCTCGGACGAGGAGGCCATCGCGAATTACGGCATGCATCTTGGCACCGCGTTCCAGCTGATCGATGACGTGCTCGATTATTCGGGCGACCATACCGTGATCGGCAAGAACGTCGGCGACGACCTGGCCGAAGGCAAGGCCACGCTGCCGCTGATTTATGCCATCAAGCACGGCACGGGCGCGCAGGCGGCGCTCATCCGCCGCGCCATAGAGCAGGGCGGCATCGAGGAACTGTCCGCGGTGCTCGACGCCATCCGCACCAGCGGCGCGCTTGACTATGCGCGTGAACAGGCGCGCATCGAGTCGCGCGCCGCGCGCGAGTCGCTATCGTGCCTGGTAAATACAAAATACCGCGATTATTTGCTACAATTGGCGGACTTCGCGGTGACGCGGAGTTACTGACAGGGGGCGCGGCATGCGCCCCTGTTGGTTCTTGGCAGCCGGAATTCGGGGTGTAGCTCAGCCTGGTAGAGTACTGCGTTCGGGACGCAGGAGTCGGAGGTTCGAATCCTCTCACCCCGACCATCATTGGTTGGCGCCAACAAGCACGACATCGCGCGCTTTTTCCATTGGAGCAAGCCATGGCCCGCGTTCCCTACGCAGACGAAAACAGCAGCCCTGAAATCCAGGCGCTCGCCGGGAAAATCCGTTCCGAGCGCGGCGGACGGATGCTCAACCTCTACAAGATGCTGCTCAACAGCCCGCCGGTGGCCGCGGGCTGGCTCAATCTGTTTACCGCCATCCGCCAGAACAGCACGATTTCCGGCGACTGCCGCGAGCTTGCGATCCTGCGGGTGGCCATCGTCAACGGCGCCCAGTATGAATACCGCGCGCACATTCCGTTCGCGCTCAAGGAAGGGATAGCGCAGCAGCAGATCGATGCGCTCGGCAAATGGCGGGAATCCGGGCTGTTCAGCGATGCGCAGCGGGCGGTGCTGGCCTATACCGATGCCATGACGCGCGAGATCCACGTGGCTGACGCGGTATTTGATGCGCTGCGGCCGCATTTCGACGAGCGCCAGCTCGTCGAGCTGACGGCGACGATCGCGGGATACAATCTGGTGTCGCGTTTTCTCGAGGCGCTCGCGATCGACCCCGAGGCGGCGCATGCGCTGGCCGGAAAAGGCCTGAAGTAACCCCCGCTTTGTTTGCCGGTGCGCGCGGCGCTCGACTGCCGGCGGCGGTTGCGGCACACTAGGCCACTCTATATTTTGCGGGTGTACTCCTTGGCGAAACTCATTTTTCTGGTGCTGGGCCTGCTGCTCGCTTACTGGATACTCAAAAGCTATCGCAGGAAAGTGGACCGTAAAGAGCAGCCGCCGCCGGCGGGTGGCGAAGAGGATATGGTGCGCTGCGCGCAATGCGGCGTGCATCTCCCGCGCAGCGAAAGCCTCACCACGGGCGGCAAGTCCTTCTGCAGCACCGATCACCAGCGCCTGCATCAGAAATCAGGCTGAGCCCGCCCTGAAATTCAGCGCCATGCCGACCGCACATCCCGCGCAGCCTTTGCAATGGGTTGCCGAATCTGACGCGTTGCCAGACGCGTATCCGGACTCGTACTGGCGTTCACTGCTCTATTTCAACGTCTACCGGCTGACGGTCGCCGTGCTGCTGCTCGCGTCGGTTGCGGTCTGGGGCAACTCCCAGCAGTTCGGCACCCACGACCTGAGGCTGTTCGCCATTGCTGACGGCGCTTATATCGTTTTCGGCGCCGCCTGTTTCGTCTTCATCAGCATCCGGTGGCGCTTTAATCTGCAGCTTACGCTGCAGGTCGCCGCGGATATCTTCTTTATCGTGATTCTGATGTATGCCAGCGGCGGCATTTCAAGCGGCCTGGGGCTGTTGCTGCTCACTACCCTTGCCGGGGCAGGTCTGATCAGCCGCGGACGTCTCACGCTGTTTTACGCCGCGCTGGCCAGCATAGCGGTGCTGCTCGAGCATACCTACGAAGTGCTGTCGGTCGATGCCAGCGTTGCTCAATTTGTGCAGGCGGGCCTGCTCTCGGGCAGCTATTTCGCTACGGCATGGCTGGCGCACGCGCTCGCCAAGCGCGTGCTGGCGAGCGAGCGGCTGGCGGCGCAGCGCGAGATTGATCTCGAGAACATGGCGCAGGTCAACCAGCTGGTCATTCAGGATATGCAGGATGGCGTGCTGGTGGTCGACGATCAGGGCGTGATCCGTCAGTTCAATGCGCGCGCCGAGCGCATTCTGGGGCTGATGCGCGGACGCGAGATGCGGCTCAACGAGTATGCGCCGGCGCTGGCGGCGAGGCTTGAAGAATGGTGCAACGACGCGGCCGGGCTGGATGTCGCAAGCGACATCATGTTCAACCGGACGCTGAACGCGCGATTCGTGCCGGCCGGCAGGAGCCGGCGTCTGGGGGCGGTGATTTTTCTCGAAGATCTGACGCGCATACAGGCGGAGGCGCGGCAGATGAAGTTGGCGGCGCTGGGCCGCCTTACGGCCAATATTGCCCACGAAATCCGGAATCCCCTGGGGGCAATCAGCCACGCCGCCGAACTGCTGCGGGAGGAACCCGCAATCAACGCGACCACGGCGCGATTGCTGACGATCATCCACGACAATACCCGGCGGCTCGACCGCATGGTCAATGACGTGATGCGGCTTAATCGCGGCGACCGCGCCCATCGCGAGAGTTTCAATCTGGCGGCTTACCTGAGAAACTTCGTCGCGCAATTCTGCGAGATCGAGAAAATTCCGCGCGAAGTGATTGAAATCGATGCCGGCGCGGATTGCCTGGTGCTGTTTGACCACAATCATCTGGACCAGGTGATGTGGAATCTGTGTCGAAACGCATTGCGTCATTGCCGGCAGCAAAAAGCCAGCATCCGCATTAGTATTAGCGTAGATGCAGAGCGCGGCGGCGATAGAGTAAAATTGGACGTCGTGGACGACGGGCCGGGAGTGCCGGCCACGGAGCGCGGGCATCTGTTCGAGCCGTTTTTCACCACCGCCAGGGGCGGCACCGGTCTCGGTCTGTATATTGCACGCGAAGTCTGCGAGGCCAATGACGCGACACTCGATTATGTCGAGACGCCAAGCGGTGCGCAGTTCACAGTATTGTGCCGGGGAGGATAATCCTTTGTCCCATAACCATGTCCTGGTCGTAGACGACGAAGCCGACATCCGCGAGCTGCTGAGCATGACGCTGCAGCGCATGGGGCTCGAGACCGACTGTGCCGCGAGCACCAGCGAAGCCTACGCGCTGTTGCAGAAGAACAGCTACGACCTGTGCCTTACCGATATGCGCCTGCCCGATGGCGACGGGCTGGCGGTGCTCGATTACGTCGCCAAGAACCACCCCAGCGTGCCGGTGGCGGTGATCACGGCGCACGGCAGCACGGAAAATGCCGTGGCAGCCCTCAAGGCCGGGGCGTTCGACTATCTGGCCAAGCCTGTTCAGCTGCATGAGCTGCGCACCCTGGTGCGACAGGCGCTCAAGCTCAGCGTCGCGGACAGGCCCCAAAAATCATCGAAATCGCAGGCACAGATGCCGCGGGAGTTGCTGGGCGCAAGCCCCGCCATCAACCAGGCGAAGGAAATGATCCGGCGCGTGGCGCGGAGCCAGGCCCCGGTTTATATTTCCGGCGAGTCCGGCAGCGGCAAGGAGCTTGCGGCGCGGCTGGTGCATTACGAAAGCGCAAGAAGCGACGGGTCGTTTGTCCCGGTGAACTGCGGCGCCATACCGGAGAACCTGATGGAAAGCGAGTTCTTCGGCTACAAGAAGGGCGCGTTCACCGGCGCGGGCCAGGACAAACAGGGTTTTTTCCAGGCAGCCCATGGCGGGACGCTTTTTCTTGACGAGATCGCCGAGCTTCCCTTCGCCATGCAGGTGAAGCTGCTGCGGGCAATCCAGGAAAAATGCGTGCGTCAGGTCGGCTCAACGGAAGAGGTGCCGGCAGACGTCAGGCTGATCAGCGCCACTCACCAGGACCTGCGAGAGCTGGTTGCTGCGGGCACATTTCGCCAGGACTTGTTTTACCGCCTGGCGGTGATCGAGCTCAAGATGCCGCCGCTGCGCGAGATGCATGATGATATCCCGTTGCTGGCTGCGGAGGTGCTGAGCCGCCTGACTGCGCCGGCCGTGCCGCCGCGGCTCAGTGCGGGCGCCATCCAGGCGCTTCAGTCCTACACTTTCCCCGGTAATGTCCGGGAGCTGGAAAATATACTCGAGCGCGCGCTGGCGCTGGTCTCCGGGGACGAGATCCGCGCCGAGGATCTGCAGCTCGCGGCACACGTAGACTCCCATACCATCAGCAAACAAGACCTGGCCGGACTGCGGGCGTCGGTGCCGCTGCCGGAATATCTGGAGGGGATCGAAAAGGTCGCCATCGTCGAGGCTCTGGAAAAAACCCGGTTCAACCGCACGGCCGCCGCCAGATTGCTCGGCATCACTTTCCGTGCCTTGCGTTATCGCATGGAACGCCTGGGCATCAAGGAAGATATCGACGCAAGCAGCTGATTATGTTCATGAAAATAATTCAAGGCGCCGTGCGACCGTGTTCATCGCTGACGACGGTCTGATCGAGGACATCCGCCAGCTGCCGTCGCCGAATTACGACGAGCGTCCGCCCGATGCGCGCATCGAGCTTCTGGTCATCCACAACATCAGCCTGCCCCCGGGCGAATTCGGCGGGCCCGGCATCATCGAGTTGTTCACCAATCGGCTCGATCCCGCAACCCATCCCTACTACGCGCAGATCGCCGGGCGCAGGGTGTCCGCGCACGTGCTGATCCGCCGCGATGGCGCCGCGATCCAGTTCGTCAGTTTCGCCAAGCGCGCATGGCACGCCGGGGTGTCGACCTGGCGCGGACGCTCGCGCTGCAATGATTTTTCCATAGGCATAGAGCTCGAAGGCACGGACGATGTGCCGTTCGCCCCCGTGCAATACGAGCGGCTCGCGCAGGTCACGCGTGCGCTCAAGGCGCGCTATCCCATAGCCGACATCGTCGGCCATTCCGACGTTGCCGCCGGGCGCAAGACCGATCCCGGCCCCCATTTCGACTGGCCGCACTATCGAGCGCTGTTAGTCGATTGAATTTGTTGTTCAGCCGCATTGTGACGCCGGCCGGCGGTACGATGGCGGCGCGGGTGTTGGAATCCCGCAACATGAGCCGATGCGCGATGGCTTGATCGGATCGGTTGGCCGCGATCGGTCTTGGAATCCCCTTCAAAACGGGCTGGGACGGACTAAAACCCGGGCCAAAAAACGCCCGCTTTTCCGGCCGATATTGCGGTCCGGCAGCGGTTTGCCGGAGCATTTGAAAAATTCTTGGAAAAAGCTATTGCGTTATCAAAATCACCCTACTAGAATTAGTCGCAAATCCGGTTCAAACCACAACATATAGTGGTTGGGGGTGGATAGCGAAATGCTATCCGGGATCTAAAAAACCTATAACGATCATGGAGTCACGACATGCAATTAGCCACTGACACGGCCCCTTCGGCACCGACCGCGAATTTCACCACGCCGGAAACGGCCGCAACACAGGAGTCGATCTACTCCCATTACAAGGTGATACGTCGCAACGGTTCAGTGGTCGGATTCGAACCTTCGAAGATCATCATTGCCATGACCAAGGCGTTCATCGCCGTAAACGGCGGCCAGGGGGCGGCCTCGGCCCGCGTGCGCGAGCAGGTGGCGCGGCTCGGCGAAGGCGTGGTCAACGCGCTGATGCGCCGCCAGCCTTCGGGCGGCACCTTTCACATCGAGGACATCCAGGACCAGGTCGAACTCGCGTTGATGCGCTCCGGTGAGCACGACATTGCGCGTTCGTACGTGCTTTATCGCGAGGAGCGTACCAAAGAGCGTGCCCGGCAGCGCGAAACGCAGAAGGCGCCCGAGCAGCACCTCATCAATGTGTCCGAAGGCGGCAGGCTTGATCCGCTTGACCTGCCGCGCATCACCGCCCTGGTGCGCGAGGCCTGCGAAGGCCTGGGCAACGAAGTCTCCGCCGAACCCATCCTGCAGGCAATGCAGCGCGACCTTTACGAAGGCGTGCCGATGGAAGAGGTGCGCAAGTCGCTGGTGCTGGCGGCGCGCGGCCTGATCGAGCAGGATCCGGACTACACCTATGTCTCGGCGCGGCTGCTGCTGCACACGCTGCGGCTGGAGACGTTGGGCGAGGAAGTCACGCAGGCCGGCATGGAAACCCGCTATGCGGAGTACCTGCCGGAATTCATCAAAAAAGGCATCGCGGCGGAACTGCTCGATGAGCGCCTTGGCCACTACGATCTCAAGGCGCTGGGCGCGGCGCTCGATGCCCATCGCGACCTCAAGTTCACCTATCTCGGCCTGCAGATCCTGTACGACCGCTATTTCCTGCATATCCAGGGCCGGCGTATCGAGCTGCCGCAGGTTTTCTTCATGCGCGTGGCAATGGGCCTGGCGCTGAACGAACCCGAGGGCAGCCGCGAGGCGCGCGCGATCGAGTTCTACAGCGTGCTGTCCAGTTTCGATTTCATGAGTTCGACGCCGACCCTGTTCAATTCCGGCACGCGCCGTTCGCAGCTCGCGAGCTGCTATCTGACCACCGTGGCCGACGACCTTGACGGTATTTACGAGGCGATCAAGGAAAATGCGATGCTGCAGAAGTACGCGGGCGGCATCGGCAACGACTGGACGCCGGTGCGCGCGCTCGGCGCCCACATCAAGGGCACCAACGGCAAATCACAGGGCGTGGTGCCGTTCCTGAAAGTCGTCAACGATACCGCGGTGGCGGTCAACCAGGGCGGCAAGCGCAAGGGGGCGGTGTGCTCCTATCTCGAGACCTGGCACCTCGACATCGAGGAATTTCTCGAGCTGCGCAAGAACACCGGCGACGACCGCCGCCGCACGCACGACATGAACACCGCGAACTGGGTGCCCGACCTGTTCATGAAGCGCGTGATGGAGGACGGGGAGTGGACGCTGTTTTCGCCCTCCGACGTGCCCGACCTGCATGACAAATTCGGCAAGGCCTTCGAGGTTGCCTATACCGGCTACGAAGCCAAGGCCGCGAGCGGCGATCTCAAGCTCTACAAGAAACTCCCGGCGTCGCAGCTGTGGCGCAAGATGCTGACCATGCTGTTCGAAACGGGGCATCCGTGGATCACGTTCAAGGACCCGTGCAACATCAGGAGTCCGCAACACCACGTCGGCGTGGTGCACAGCTCCAATCTTTGCACCGAAATCACGCTCAACACTGGCCCCGACGAGATCGCGGTGTGCAACCTGGGCTCGGTCAACATGCCGGCGCACCTCGATGTAAGCACCGGCCGGATGGACATGGAGAAGTTGAAGCGCACGGTCCGCACCGCAATGCGCATGCTCGACAACGTGATCGATCTTAATTTTTATTCGGTCAACAAGGCGCGGAACTCCAATTTCAAGCACCGCCCGGTGGGCCTGGGCATCATGGGCTTCCAGGACTGCCTGCACATGCTGCGCATCCCCTACGGCTCGCAGGCCGCGGTCGAGTTTTCCGACCGCTCGATGGAGCAGATCGCGTTTACCGCCTATTTGGCTTCGACCGACCTTGCCGAGGAGCGCGGGCCGTACTCGACGTTCAAAGGTTCGCTGTGGGACCGCGGCATCCTGCCGCTCGACACCCTGAACATGCTCGCCGCGGAACGCGGCGGCTATGTCGAGTGCGACCGCTCGACCACGCTCGAATGGGACACGCTGAGAAAGCGCATCCAGCAGGTGGGCATGAGGAACTCCAACTGCCTGGCGATCGCGCCGACCGCGACCATTGCCAACATCACGGGGTTGTCGCAATGCATCGAGCCGACTTACCAGAACCTGTACGTGAAATCGAACCTCTCGGGAGAGTTCACCGTCGCCAATGAGTTTCTGGTGCGGGATCTGAAGAAGCTGAATTTGTGGGACGAGGTGATGATTGCCGACCTCAAGTACTTCGACGGCACGCTGGCCAAGATCGACCGCATCCCGCAGGACGTCCGCAATCTCTACGCCACCGCGTTCGAAATCGAAACCAAGTGGCTGGTGGAGTGCGCGGCGCGGCGCCAGAAGTGGATAGACCAGTCGCAGTCGCTCAACATCTACATGGCGGGCGCCTCGGGCAAAAAGCTCGACGACACCTACAAGCTGGCGTGGCTGCGGGGGCTGAAGACCACCTACTACCTGCGCACTCTGGGGGCGACCTCCACCGAGAAGTCGACCGGCCGCGCCGGGCAGCTCAATGCCGTTCCGTCCGACGGCGGCATGAGCGAGGCGGGGGCCGAGCCGAAAGCGTGCTCCATTCTCGATCCGGAATGCGAAGCCTGCCAGTAATACACATGTTCAACGCGAGGAAGGACCTGTCGGTAGCAGAACTTAGCGTGGTTCCCACCAATAACACCGATAAAGGGAAGCAATTCCTGTCCACCCAAAAAACCTATAAAGGAGACTGACAATGCTGCAATTCGAGGAACAAACCACTCCCGGCGCGGGCGCGGGCATGGCGCGCAAGCCGGCGGGCGGCGCGCGGCCGGCGGCCGGGCCGGTAGAGGCTGCAGCGCCGGCGGACGCCAGATTCCGCCGCATTTCGGTGGATGACAAGCGCATCATCAACGGCCAGACCGACGTCAATCAACTGGTGCCGTTCAAGTACAAATGGGCGTGGGACAAATATCTCTCCGCGTGCGCCAACCACTGGATGCCGCAGGAAATCCAGATGAGCCGCGACATCGCGCTGTGGAAGGATCCCAATGGGCTCACCGAAGACGA
>Ga0113563_10001863_pt1 | contig 12348 bp, 10 predicted proteins | sample Mud3Dept3metaG_FD_80117 | JGI IMG/M metagenome (GOLD analysis project Ga0113563, IMG submission 80117) | Freshwater wetland microbial communities from Ohio, USA, analyzing the effect of biotic and abiotic controls - Mud 3 Core 4 Depth 3... | ecosystem: Environmental > Aquatic > Freshwater >...
AGCTTCAAGGCCCACGTGCGGCGCGTCGCGCCCTACGTGCTCGACGCCGAGAAGCAGGCGCGCACCGTCGAGGTCGAGGCGGAGATCGACGCATCCGGCGATGCACTGCTGCTGCCGGGCTACAGCGCCGACGTCGAAGTGATCCTGGCCGAGCGGGGCGACGTGCTGCGCATCCCGACGCGTGCACTCATCGAGGGCAAGCGCGTCTACGTGCTCGAGGACGGCCGCATTCGGTCGCGCGACGTGACGACCGGCATCGGCAACTGGGAGTACACCGAGATCACCGCCGGGATCGAGAGCGGCGCCCGCGTGGTGGTGTCGATCGACCGCGCGGGCCTCGCCGATGGCGTGCCGGCCGTGGCGCCCTGAAGCGGGGACAGCACCGTGATCGAGCTCAGGGGCATCTGCCGCCACTTCCAGGTGGGCGACCAGCTGGTGCGCGCGCTCGACCAGCTGTCGCTCACCATCGGGGACGGCGAGTATGTCTCGATCATGGGGCCGAGCGGCTCCGGCAAGTCCACGCTGCTTAACGTCATCGGCCTGCTCGATCGCCCGAGCGCCGGGCGCTACGTGCTCGACGGCCGCGAGACCACCGGCCTCGACGACGACGCGCTGGCCGACGTCCGGGCGCGGCACATCGGCTTCATCTTCCAGTCGTTCCACCTCGTGCCGCGCCTCACTGCCTTCGAGAACGTGGAACTGCCGATGGTGCTCGCCGGGCAGGCGCCGGCCGCGCGCCGTGCGCGTGCCGGGGAAGTGCTTGCGGCGCTGAGCCTGACGGACCGCGCGCACCACCGGCCGGACCAGCTCTCCGGAGGACAGCGGCAGCGCGTCGCGATCGCGCGCGCCATGGTGATGCGTCCGACCGTGCTGCTCGCCGATGAGCCCACCGGCAACCTCGATCACGTTTCGGGCGCTGAAGTGCTCGCCGCGCTCGAGTCGCTGAACGCGGGTGGGATCACGCTGCTCGTCGTGACACACGACGACGAGGTGGCCGCGCGCTCACGGCGCCAGGTGCGCATGCGCGACGGGCGGGTCGTGCACGACGCGCCGACGCCGGGGACGGCGACATGAGGGCCGGCGACCTGCTGCACCTCGCGTCGGAGTCGCTGCTGCGCGCACGGCTGCGCAGCACGATGATGCTCGTCGCCATGGCCATCGGCGTCGCGGCGGTCGTCGTGCTGACCTCGCTGGGTGAGGGCGCGCGGCGCTATGTGACCGGCGAGTTTCAGGCGCTTGGCACCGACCTGCTCATCGTGCTGCCGGGCCGCTCCGAGACCACCGGCGTCCAGCCGGGGCTGTTCGCGGGCGAAACGCCGCGCGACCTCACGCTCGGCGATGCACGTGCGCTGCTGCGGATTCCCGGCATCGAGCGCATCGCACCGCTGGTCGTCGGCTCAGCGCCCGTGTCCACGGCCGGGCTGACGCGCGAGGTGCCCGTCGTCGGCACAAACTCGGATTTCTATTACGTGCGCAAGCTGTCCATGGGACAGGGACGGTTCCTGCCGCAGGGTGAGCTCGAGCGCGACATGGCCGTGTGCGTCATCGGCAGCAAGGTGGCCGCGGAACTGTTCGCGCAGCGCCCGGCCGTCGGTGCGTCCGTGCGCATCGGCGACCGCCGTTTCCGTGTCATCGGCGTGCTCGGCGACTCGGGGCGCGCGGTGGGCTTCGACCTGCAGGAGCTGGTCATCATCCCGGTGAGCAGCGCGCAGCAGATCTTCAACACGGAGTCGCTGTTCCGCATCCTGATCCAAGCGGGCGACCACGATGCGATACCGCGCACGCGCGCGTCCGTGCTCGCGACCATCAGGGCGCGCCACCAGGGCGAGGAGGACGTGACCGTCATCACCCAGGACGCGGTGCTGGCGACGTTCAACCGCATCTTCACGGCACTGACGCTGACGCTCGCGGGCATTGCGTCGATCAGCCTCGCGGTGGCGGGCATCCTGATCATGAACGTCATGCTGGTGGCGGTGAGCCAGCGCACGGCCGAGGTGGGGCTGCTCAAGGCACTCGGTGCGCGTGGCCGGCAGATCACCGCGCTGTTCCTCGCCGAGGCCATCCTGCTGTCCGTGGCAGGCGCGTTCGCCGGACTCGTGGTGGGCCATCTCGCCAACGTCGTCATCGGCCGCGTCTATCCGGCACTGCCCGTGGGTGCGCCGATGTGGGCGGTGGTGCTCGCGATCGTCATTGCCGTCGCGAGCGGCGTGGTGTTCGGCCTGTTGCCGGCACGCCGCGCCGCGCGGCTCGATCCAGTGGTCGCGCTCGCAGGGAGGCGCTGATCGTGCGCGCCGCGGACCTCGTGGCGTTCACCAGTGGTTCGGTGTTCGCGCACCGCATGCGCGCGCTGCTCACGGCGCTCGGCATCGCGGTCGGGGTGGCCGCAGTCGTGCTGCTCACCTCGATCGGCGAGGGCGTGCGGCGGTTCGTCGTCGCGGAATTCACCCAGTTCGGCACCAACATCATCAACGTCACTCCCGGCACGACACAGACGATGGGCGGATCGATAGGCGTGTTCGGCACGGTGCGGCCGCTCACCATCGACGACGCCGAGGCGCTGCGCCGCGGGCCGTACGTGACGGCGTCGGTGCCGGTGGTGCAGGGCAACGCCGAGGTCGAGGGCAATGGCCGCAAGCGCCGGGTCACCGTCTACGGCGTGGGACACGAGTTCGCCGGCGCGTTCCGCTTCGAGGTCGCGGAGGGCAGCTTCCTCCCGTCGGATGATCCGCGCGCGCCGCGCAGCCTCGCCGTGCTCGGCTCCAAGATGGCGGACCAGCTGTTCGGTGAGGCCAACGCACGCGGCGCCAGCATCCGCGTCGGCAGCGAGCGCTACCGCGTCGTCGGCGTGATGCGCTCCAAAGGCACCATGATCGGCTTCGACCTGGACGACACCGTGTACGTACCCGCGGCCCGGGCGCTCGAACTGTTCGATCGCGACAGCCTGTTCGAGATCGACGTGCTCTACGACGAGCACGCGCCGGTTGCCGAGGTGGTCGAGGGCATTCGCCGCCTGCTCGTGGCCCGGCACGGCGACGAGGATTTCACGATCACCACCCAGCAGCAGATGCTCGACACGCTCGGTTCGGTGCTCGGTGTGCTCACGTTCGCGGTCGCCGCGCTCGGCAGCATTTCCCTGCTGGTCGGCGCCGTGGGCATCTTCACGATCATGACCATCGCCGTGCGCGAGCGCACCGCCGAGGTCGGCCTGTTGCGCGCGCTCGGGGCCGGCCGCGACCAGGTGCTGTTGTTGTTCCTGACGGAAGCCGTGGTGCTGTCGCTGCTCGGTGGGCTGGCGGGCCTGGGTGCAGGTGCGGGCATCGCGTGGCTACTGGGCGCGACGGTGCCGCAGCTGCCGGTCAGCTATTCGACGCTGTTCATGGGGTTGGCGGTGGGGCTGTCGGTCGTGATCGGCCTGCTGGCCGGTATTCTTCCCGCGATGAATGCGGCGGGGCTCGACCCCGTCGAGGCGTTGCGCGCCGAGTGAGGCCTTCAGGCGCCGGGCGGGCGTACGCGGCGCGTCGCCACCGCCTCGTGGGGATCGTCGGGCCAGTAGTGCTTCGGGTAACGCCCTTTCAGTTCCTTGCGCACCTCGTGATAGCCGCGCGACCAGAAGCTCTCGAGATCGCGCGTCACCTGCACCGGCCGCCGGGCGGGTGACAGCAGCTCGAGCGTCACCGGTACGCGGCCGTCGGCAACGCGCGGTGAGGTGGTCAGGCCGAAGACTTCCTGCAGGCGCACCGCCAGCGTCGGCACGCCGCTCGTGTAGTCGATGGCGATCCGCGACCCGCTCGGCACGGCGAGGTGCGTCGGTGCGAACGCGTCGAGTCGCCGCTGCGAGTCCCAGCCGAGCAGGCTGTGCAGTGCCCCGCGCAGATCGAGGCGCGCGAGTTGATCGCGGCGGGTGATCCCGTCCAGCCACGGTGCGAGCCAGGTTGCCGCGGACTCGAGCAGCGCGGCGTCCGTGACGTCCGGCCATGCCGCCGCGCCGCGAGGATCGTTGGCTCGGGCAAAGGCCACGCGTGCGCGCCACTGCTCGAGGTCGCGCGTCCACGGCAGGCAACCCAGGCCCAGGGCCCGAATGCCGTCGAGCATCGCGGCCGTGCCCCGCGGCCCGACGTTGTGCAGCGGCGCCTCGTCGATCACCAGTTCCCCGAGGCGGCGGATGCGCCGTGCCGCGACTGCTTCCGCCCGCGAGTCCCATTCGACGCGTTCGGTCTGCTCGACCAGGTGCGCGAAGTGCTCGAGCAGCAGCGCGAGATCGACGGGTGCCGCGAGCTGGACGCGCGCCTCGCGATCCCCGGCATCCAGCGCGGCGACCACGATGTACTCGGCGCGGGCGAGCGCCGCGGGCCCGGGCAGCGCCGCCCCGCGGCCGCCGCTCAGCACGTAGCGGCCTGCGGACCCGGCACGTGCCCGACCGATGCGGTCGGGGTAAGCGCAGGCGAGCAGCAGCCCGATGGCCTCCGCCTCGGCGGGCACGCTGGTCGCGCAGCGGCCGGCGGACCGCTGTCGTTCGAGCTGCCGCTCGAGCTGCCGCGCCACACGCTCGATGCGGCGCAGGCCGGCGCGATCGGCCATGAGGCCGGGGGGCAGCGCGTGGCCCCGCAATGCTTCGAGACGCGTGCGCAGGTCGGGATCCTGGGCGTTCACGTCGGCGCGCAACGGGTCCCGCTCCGATAGCAGCGCGGCCAGTTCGCAACCGAGCCGGCCGAGGCCGAGCGCCCGTGCCCGCAGCATCATGTGCGCCAGCCGCGGGTGCACGCCCAACGCGGCCATGTCGCGACCGAGTTCCGTCACGCGGCCCTCGGCGTCGAGCGCCGCGAGTTCCGCGAGCAGGTCGCGCGCCTGCGCCAGCGGCGCGGCGGGCGGCGGATCTATCCAGCCGAGCGCCGTGGGGTCCATGGCGCCCCAGCAGGCAAGCTCGAGCGCGAGTGGCGCGAGGTCGGCCTCGAGGATTTCGGGAGGCGCCTGCGGCAGCAGTGCCGCGTGCGCCGACTCGCTCCACAGCCGATAGCACACGCCGGTCGCGGTGCGCCCCGCACGGCCACGGCGCTGGTCGGCCGAAGCGCGCGAGATGCGCAGCGTTTCGAGCCGGGCCATGCCGGAGGCGGGATCGAAGCGCTGGCGGCGCTCGAGTCCGGCATCCACCACGATGCGCACGCCGTCGATCGTGAGGCTGGTCTCGGCGATGTTCGTCGCGACGATCACCTTGCGCCGGCCCTGCGGGTCCGGCTGCAGTGCCTGATCCTGTGCGGCGGACGCGAGGTCGCCATACAGGGGCAGGACGACGCAGCGACCGGGCGGCAGCGCGGCGGAGAGTGCTTCGGTCACGCGGCGGATCTCGCCGGCACCCGGCAGGAAAGCGAGCACGTCGCCCGGGTGCGCATCGAGTGCCTGCTGGATGCGGCTGGCAACGAGGCGCGCCACGGGCTGGGGACCGGAGCCAGCGGCAACCGGTGCGTAGATCGTCTCCACGTCGAACATCCGGCCGGGCGCGCGAACGAAGCGCGCGTCGGCGAGCACGCGGGCGAGCGCGTCGGCGTCGAGCGTGGCCGACATCACCAATAGCCGCAGGTCGGGGCGCAGGTGGCGCTGGCACTCGAGCGCCAGCGCGAGCCCGAGGTCGCCCTGCAGGTTGCGCTCGTGGAACTCGTCGAACACCACGCAGGCCACGCCCTCGAGCGCGGGGTCACGCTGCAGCATGCGGGTGAGGATGCCCTCGGTCACGACCTCGAGACGGGTGGCGGGGCCAACGCGAGTCTCGAGGCGCGTGCGATAGCCGACGCGCCCGCCGGCGGGCTCGCCGAGCAGCGCGGCCATGCGCTCGGCCACGGCACGTGCCGCGAGGCGGCGCGGCTCGAGCATGACGATGCGCCCGTCGCCACGCCAGGCGGCGTCGAGCAGCGTCAGCGGCACGACCGTGCTCTTGCCCGCTCCGGGCGGCGCCTCGAGCACGACCTGTCGCCCCTGTGCCAGTGCAGCGGCGAGCTGCGGCAGCGCTTCGACGATTGGCAGTGCGGGCAGGGTGGCCATGGCGCAGCGGCGCAGTGTACAGGGCTCGCCGTGCGCGGCAGGTGACGGGCGCCGCAGCCGCCTGCAATATCAGCGCACCTCTGGAGCCATGGAGCAGGGCATGTCGATCGAAATGCTGTGGCTGGTGCTCGCCGTAGTGCTGGTGTGCGTGGGCATCGCCGGATCGGTGCTGCCGGCATTGCCCGGCGTGCCGCTGGTCTTCGCCGGCCTGCTCGTGGCTGCCTGGGCCGGGGACTTCGCGCGCGTCAGCTGGGTCACGCTCGTCGTGCTCGGCCTGCTCACCGCCGCGTCGTTCGTCATCGATCTCGCCGCGACTGCCGCGGGCGCCAAGCGCGTCGGCGCCACCCGGCTTGCGATCGCCGGTGCCGCGCTCGGCACGCTGGCCGGGTTGGTCCTGGGGCTGCCGGGCCTGATCCTCGGGCCGTTCGTCGGCGCGGTGGCGGGAGAACTGCTGTCCCACGGCCAGGTGCAGCAGGCGACGCGCGCCGGACTCGCCACCTGGATGGGGCTCATTTTCGGCACGCTCGCCAAGCTCGCGCTCGTCTTCACGATGCTCGGCGTGTTCGCGCTGGCCTATTTCTTCTAGGAAGGGTCTGTCCCCTCGCAGACGGGGCAGACCCTAGCGTGCGTAGTGCGCGCGGCACTGCACCTCACGGCCGCGCACGACGCGTCGTCCGGCGAGGGGCCCGTGGGTCTCGGTGACCACGGTGTGCTGTCCTTCGGTGTGCTGGTCATCGTAAAAATAGAGCACCACCCAGTCGCGCGTGCGATTCAGCTGGTGCGCCTGCGCCGTGTTCGAGTAGAGCGCAGTGAAATGCCAACCGTCGCGGACCGTGTGCAGCACGGGCAGCCATGCTTCGCCGGCAGGGTTGAAGCGACGTGGCGCGATGGTCGGCAGCGTGCCGGCCTCGGCCTTCTCGCGGTACTCGCTGTCCACGGCCAGTAGCGTGGACACCGCGGGCTCGGCGCCAGCCTGGCCGGGGGCTGGGGCACGATGCGCGCGGCCGCGCGACAGCATCACCTGCAGGTTGGCGCGGATTGCCGCCGCGCGACGTGGCCCGACTCCCGGCACCGACTCGAGCCGGCCGTCGTGCGCGGCGAGCTCGAGTGCCTCGAGCGTGTCGATGTGCAGCTCGTCGTGGATGCGCTCGGCGAGACGGTGTCCCAGGCCCGGCACGGCGGTGAGCAGCTGCACGGGGTCGGCACTGCCGCGCAGGCGCTCGAGCTGGGTCCAGCGCCCGGTACGCGTCATCTCGAGCAGCGCGGATGCGATGCCGCGCCCGATGCTCGGCAGGTCCTCGAGACCCGGCAACCCGTCGCGCTCGATGATCGTGGCGAGGTCCTCGGGCAGATCGAGCACGGTCGCGGCCGCCTTGCGGTACGCGGACACCCGGAACGGGTTGGCGCCCTGCGCCTGCAGCAGGTCTGCCGCCTCACGCAGCCGGTCGGCGTAAAGCGCGTTCTGCGGGCCGGCGCCGTCGCTCATGGCGAGTCAGGCCACCTGGTCCGGACCCGGATGTGGGCGCTGGTCGTGCAGGACCCTGGCCAGCGCCCGACACGCGTCGGTCGTGGTGAAGATGCCGACCAGCTTGCCGCCGCGCGTCACCAACGCCGACCCCAGGTGGTGCTCGGCCATCCTGGTCGCGACGTCTTCGAGGAGTTCGCCGGCGTCCACGACGTAGCACTCGGGCTGGAACACGTCGGCGACCGACAGTTCGCGTTCCGGCGGCGAGCCCAGATCCGGACCCAGCGCCAGCTTGATGTCGCGATCCGTGAGGATGCCCGCCAGCTGTCCGCCGCGCGTGACCGGCAGGTGGCGGATCTGGCGGTCGCGCAGGAAGGCATGTGCCTCGGCGAGCGGCGCTTCGACGTCGATCGAATACGGGAACGGCGTCATGAACGCGAGGATCTGCGGGGATCGATGTCGGGACATGACGGCCGGCCAGTGCGTGCGCCCAAAGGCCGATCCTGCCCCCGGGAAGCCGCGGGAGCCATTCGGGTTTTACGAGAGGCCGGCCGTTCGGACTATGATCCGCAGCCGCCCTGCCGCGGCTCGGTATGGAGGCCCGGATGGTCCGTTCGCTCGCGCGCTGGCTGATCGTCGCCGCTGGGTCCGTGCTGCTCGGGCTCGTCCTGATCGGGGTCGCCCTCTACTGGCATTTCCTGCGCAGCGGGCCCGCGCCCTCGCCGTGGCACCAGTTGGCCCTGGCGGATTTCACGGCCGGGCAGGCCGACACGGTCCGCACACTGGACGATTATCTCGGCCTGGAGCAGCGGCTGTTCGCCGAGTTGCAGCGGCGGGTCGCTGCGGCGGCCGGCTCCGGCGACCGGGCGGCCTTCGATCGCTACAGCGCCGGCAGCCGCAGCGACCCGGGCGTCTGGCCGGTGAACTGGAACCGCACCTTCCGCCTGAACCCGGCGCCCGGCACGGAGATCCGCGGGGCGGTCCTGCTGCTGCACGGACTGACTGACTCGCCGTACAGCATGCGGTCGATCGGCGAACACCTGGCCGCGCGTGGTTTCGAGGTCGTCGGGCTGCGGCTGCCGGGCCACGGCACGGCGCCGTCGGGGTTGCTGAGCTTCCAGATCGAGGACATGCGGGCCGCCGTGCGGCTTGCCGCCCGCGACCTGCACGTGCGCGGCGGGCCTGGCCGGCCGCTGTATCTGGTCGGGTACTCGAACGGCGGGGCGCTGGCCGTCGACTATGCGCTGGCGGTGCTCGACGGCGAGCCGCTGCCCAGGCCGGCTGGCCTGGTGCTGCTCTCCCCCATGATCGGCATCTCGCCCCTCGCGATCGTCGGCCGGCTGAAGACCGGGCTGTCGTCCCTGCCGGGCTTCGAGCGCGCGGCCTGGGAGGACATCGGCAAGGAGTTCGATCCGTACAAGTACACGTCCTTCAGCTTTCACGCTGCCGGCGAGACGTACCGCATCACGCGCGACCTGGCGCGCCGGATCGACAAGCTGGCCGGCGGCCGGCCGCTGCAGGATTTTCCGCCGGTGCTCGTGTTTCTCTCGACGGTGGACTCGACGGTCAAGGCCGAGGCGGTGACCGACGCGCTGCTCGATCGCCTCGCCCCGGGGAACCACGAACTGGTGCTGTTCGACGTGAACCGGTTCGCCGCCGTGCAGGAACTGCTCGTGAACGATCCGGGTCCGCTGACCCAGCAGCTGCGATCGCGCCCCCAGCGCCCTTACGCGCTCAGCGTGATCACCAATGCCTCGGCGCACTCGATGCAGGTCGTGGAGCTGCGCACGCCGGAGGGCTCCGGACAGACCTCGCGGCGCGACCTGGAACTCGCCTGGCCGCACACGGTGTTCTCGCTGTCCCACGTGGCGCTGCCGTTTCCGCCCGACGATCCGCTGTATGGCTACGCGGTGGCCGGGCCGTCGAACCACGTGCAGCTCGGCAACATCGCGATTCGCGGCGAGAACGGCGTGCTGACCGTGCCGATGTGGGCGCTCACGCGGCAGCGCAGCAATCCGTTCCATTCCTACGTGCTCGAGCGCATCGACGGATTCGTCGCCGGCGCCGATGCGCGGTGACCAGCCCGATCCTGCGGCCATGTGGCGGGCACTCCTGAGCGCTGGTCCGGCGCGGCAGACACGGCACTTGCGCCCGGCACGCCTCGCCGCCCGGCTGGCGCTGCTGGCCGTCCTGCCGTGGCTCACGCATTGCGCAACGGCACCCTCGCTCGAGGGTGTCGAGCCGAGCTACGCGCTGCCGCCCGCCGCCGGCACCGCTCTCGACGCGACGGTGCGGCGCGAGTTCGGCGACACGCGGGACGTCTCCGGAGTGCGGCTCGTGGAGCAGAACGCGATGGCGTTCGCCTACCGTTCCGCCACCGCGGCCGCGGCCGAGCGCAGCCTCGACGTGCAGTACTACATCTGGAACGACGACCTCACCGGACGCCTGCTGTCCGCCGCGCTGTTGCGTGCGGCCGAGCGCGGCGTGCGCGTCCGCCTGCTGGTGGACGACATCGACGGCCGGGCCAAGCACGACCTGTTCGCGGTGGCCGACCTGCACCCCAGCATCGAGGTGCGGCTCTTCAATCCCTTCTACAGCCGCTCCGGCAGCCTGGGTCCGGCCACCGAGTGGCTGCTGCGCCCGAACGTCCTCAACCGGCGCATGCACAACAAAGCCTGGATCGCCGACAACCGCGTCGCCATCGTCGGTGGCCGCAACATCGGCGACGAATATTTCGGTGCGTCCGAGCACTCGAATTTCAGCGACCTCGACGTGGTGCTGACCGGTCCGATCGTCGCCGACGTGAGCAGCGCGTTCGACGCCTACTGGAACAGTCCGAATGCGGTGCCGGTGTCGAGGTTCGACAGTCATCCGCCTAAACCCGAAGCACTCGAGCAGCTGCTGGCGGCCGCGCAGCAGTATGTGCAGCAGGCGGGGCGGAAGCCGTACATCGCTGCCCTGCGCGACGCACAGAAGCGCGCGGAACTGCTCGCCAGCCAGACGCCGCCGCTCCAGATCCGGAACGTGCGCCTGCTGGTGGACGACCCGGCCAAGGTCGGTACCCACGCGGAGGGGACCGAAGCCTCGAACGTGCTCGCCGGGCTCGAGGGCGTGATTGCATCCGCCAGCAGCGAACTGCTCATCGTGTCGCCCTATTTCGTGCCGCGCAATGAGGGCCGCCGCAGCCTGGTCAGGGACGTGCAGCGCGGCATACGCGTCGCGGTGCTGACCAACTCGCTCGCCGCAACGGATGTCGCGGCGGTGCACACCGGCTATGCGCGCCAGCGGCGCGAACTGCTGGCCGGCGGCGTCGAGCTCTATGAGATGAAGCGCAAGGCCGGCAGCGAGGAAGGGCGGCAGCAGATCAGCGTCACCGGCTCCTCCGGTGCCAGCCTGCACACCAAGGCCATGATCATCGACCGACGCTGGGTGTTCGTCGGCTCGATGAACCTCGACCCGCGCTCGGCGTTCCTGAACACGGAAATGGGTGTGCTGGTCGAGAGCCCCGAGCTGGCGGAGCAGCTGCGCGGCCAGTTCCAGCGGGCAACCGGGCCCGAACTGAGCTACCGCGTCGTGCTCGAGGAGAACGAAGGCCTCGTCTGGTATGACCGCGTCGGCGGCCGTGACCGTCGTCTCGAGCGCGAGCCGGACGCCAGCGTCGGGCGGCGCATCTCCGTGACACTGCTGCGCCTGCTGCCGATGGAGTCGCAGCTCTGAGCAGCGCAGCTGTGGGCCCGGCGGTTATGATGCGTGCATCGCATCGCCGGAAGGACACCGCATGACCACGCCCGTTACGCCGCCCGTCACGCCAGCTCCGGCCCCGGCGGCGCGTCCGCCGCGCCGGAGCTTCCGGTCGTACCTGTGGGGGAGCCTGATCGGCGCGCTCGTGCTGATCGCGCTGTATACGCTGCTCATGCTGTGGTGGAGCTACTCCGAGGGCGAGCGCGCCGGTGTGCTGCAGAAATTCTCCAAGCGCGGCTGGATCTGCAAGACCTACGAGGGCGAGCTCGCGATGTACGTGGTCGGCGGCGTGGCGCCGCAGATCTGGAATTTCAGCGTGCGGGACGATGCGATCGTGGAGCAGTTGCACGGGGCCGTGGGCCAGCAGGTGCGACTGCACTATTCCGAGCACCGCGGACTGCCGACGACCTGCTTCGGCGAGACGGACTACTTCGTGGAGCGGGTCGACGTGGTGGGCACACCGCCGTACGAAGTCACGCCGTCCGCGCAACCGCCGGGGAATGTTCCGGCACCGGTTCCGGCGCAGACTCCCACGACGCCCTAGCGAAGGCTAGACGGCACCATCGGCGTCGCGCGCCGTCCCGGCTTCGAGGTCGAAGCACACGGGCGTACCGCCGATTTCGGCCAGTGCAAACCTGGCCGGTACCGGGCCGCCGCCAAAGCGCGCCATCAGCTCGCCGAGGCTGAACAGCTCGCGTGCCTCGATCCGCACGGACGCGGATCCGCAGTCCGGACAGGCCTGCACCCCGGCAGCACATTCCGCGGCCGGCCGGTTGATCATGTCCGCCAGCGCATCGACGGGGCCGCAGTCCGCGCACTCACAGGCAGTCACCAGCGCGTCGCTCAGGCGCAGCGTCTGGCCGCTGAGGTCCTGCGCAACCTGCGCCAGGGACTCGCGGGCCGACCACCGGTTGCGCGTACGGATGACGCGCGGCGCGCGCCACGGTGCCGAACAGGCGGGGCAGCCACTGCGTCGCTCGATCAGCGTCGCCACGCCCGCGCCGCCAGGCACGGGCAGGCTGAGCCGGCGCGCGCCGTGGCCCGAGCAATGCAGGGCAGCGGCGGCCCCTGACGCTCCGGCGATGCTCGCCGCAATCGGATCGGGCGCC
>Ga0113563_10001864_pt1 | contig 12348 bp, 11 predicted proteins | sample Mud3Dept3metaG_FD_80117 | JGI IMG/M metagenome (GOLD analysis project Ga0113563, IMG submission 80117) | Freshwater wetland microbial communities from Ohio, USA, analyzing the effect of biotic and abiotic controls - Mud 3 Core 4 Depth 3... | ecosystem: Environmental > Aquatic > Freshwater >...
GACCTTCGCCTCGGGGAAGTCGGTTTCGAAGTCGAGGATGTTGCGGATGTCGGCGCCGCGCCACGCGTAAATGGACTGGTCGGGGTCGCCGACGACCGTGAGGTTGCGGTGGTGCTCGGCCAGCCGCCGCATGAGGAGGTACTGCGGCCGGTTCGTGTCCTGGTACTCGTCCACCATGACGAACCGGAAGCGCCGGCTGTAGCGGTCGCGGACCGTTTCAGCGTGCTCAAACAGGTCGACGGTCTTGAGCAGCAGGTCGTCGAAGTCGAGCGCGCCGCTTGCGGCGAGCACCTTCACGTATTCGTCGTACACCCGCGCCACGACGTCGTCGCGGTAGCTCGATCGGCGGGCCAACATGGCCGCCGGCGACTCCATGCGGTTCTTGGCATGGCTGATGCGCGAGAGCGCGACGCGCGGCGGCAGAAAGCTGTCGTCCACCTGCTGGTCGCGGAGGACCTGCTTGACGGCGGCCAACTGGTCGGAGGAGTCGTAGATGACGAAGTCGCGTGAGAGGCCGACGTGGGCTGCCTCGCGCCGCAAGAGCCGCGCGCAGAGGGCGTGGAACGTCGAGATCCACATACCTGACGCGGTCGTCCCAATGAGCGACGCCACGCGATCGCGCATCTCCTCGGCCGCCTTGTTCGTGAAGGTGACCGCAAGCACCTCGTCCGGGTCTGCGAGGCCGCTGCCGACGAGGTGGGCGATGCGGTACGCAATGACGCGGGTCTTCCCCGAGCCGGCGCCCGCCAGGATCAAGAGGGGTCCGCCCGTGTACAGCACGGCCTCCTTCTGCGGCGGGTTCAGGGCGTCCAGAAAGGTCATGCGCGGGCGGGGGTCAGAAGCAAGGAGCAAGAATCAAGAAGTCAGAACCAAGGAGCAAGAATAGCAGCATCCGAGCCCTGAATTCTCGCTGCTATTCTACCGTCACGCTCTTCGCCAGATTCCGCGGCTGGTCGATGCCCGCACCGCGGCGACCCCCACCGAGTCGTGGCCGCGCTACTCGAGCCGGCGCAGGTGTCTCGTTCGCTGGTGTCCTGGTTAGGTCGTCCCGCCGTCTGGGTTCTGACTTCGCGCTTCCGGCTTCTTCTTCCTGCGCGTCACCCACCTGAGGATGTTCCGCTGCCGTGCACGGGCAACCCCCAGCGCACCCGCAGGAACGTCGTCCGTGATGCACGACCCGGCGCCGACGTACGCCCCCGCGCCGACGCGGACGGGCGCGACCAACTGCGTGTCGCTGCCGATGAACGCGCCGGCCTCGATGACGGTCTGGTGCTTCGTCGCGCCGTCGTAGTTGCAGGTGATGGTGCCGGCGCCGATGTTCACGCCGGCGCCGATCGTGGCGTCGCCGAGATAGGCCAGGTGACTGGCCTGCGAGCCTTCTCCCAGCACCGTCTTCTTGAGCTCCACGAAATTGCCGACGTGAGCGCCGGCCTTCACGTGTGAGCCCGGACGGAAGTGCGAGAACGGCCCGACGATGGCGCTGTCGTCGATCCGCGACTCGATGACGATGCAGGAATCGTTGACGAGCACGCCGTCGCCGATCGTGGAGTCCGTGATGCGCACCCAGGAGCGGATGCGGCAGTTCGCGCCGACGTGCGTGCGGCCCTCGAGGGTGACGCCGGGATGGATGATCGTGCCCGCCGCGACGGTCACGCCGTCGTCGATGAACGTCGTCGAAGGGTCGAGGAGCGTCACGCCCCCGGCCTGGAAGGCGTCGAGGCGGTCCTTGTTGATCATGGGTGTGGCAGAGGAGCCCGGGGTCGGAAGGCCCCGGGCTCCGGTTCAGCGGCGCGTCCGCGGCTGAGGCTTCCTGTCCTTGCGCGGCGCCGCGGCGGCCGCCGCGAGCATGGCCTGGAAGTCCTCGGTCTCGCGCAGGGCTTCGAGATCGGGCTCCTTGCGCAGCGCGTCGCGGGAATCGGGGTTGAGCTCGAGCGCGCGCGCCAGGTGAAGCAGCGCGCCCGCGTGGTCGCCCTTCGACGCGAGCGCCACGCCGAGCATGTACTCGGCCGAGTCGTTGTCGGCCTGCCGCTGCAGCGCGCCGTTCAGGAGAGTGATGGCGCGGTCGACGGCGCCGGCGTTCAGGGCCAGCGTGGCCGCGAGCACCTGCTCCTCGGGCGTCTTCGGCGTGGAATCGGGGGGGGCGATCTGGCGCTCGCACACGCGGATGTAGAGCTGGGCGCGCTCGTGCAGTTCGATCTCCTCGGGGAATTCGGCGATGACGCGTTTCAGCGTGTCGGCCGCCTCCCGGTAGCGCTTGTGCTGCAGCGCCTGGAGCCCGCGCTCATAGAGCATGACCGCATCGGCGTACGTGCTGCGCTTGGGCGGCGGGGCTACCTGGAGCTTCGGCTTGGTCTTCGAGACTGCCCTCGCTGCCGCCGGAGGGGCTGGCTTGAGTGGTTTGGGCGGCGCGAACTTCCTGGCCTTGCTGGCGGGTTTCTGGGCTGGCCCCTTCTTCGCGGCCGGCCTGGCCGGCCTGGCCGGCTTGGGCGCTGGCTTCTTGGCAGCCGGCTTGGCCTTGGAACGGGTGGCCGGTGCCGCGGCCTTGGCTTTCTTCGCCGGAGACGGCCGGCCGGCACTACGCCGAAGCTTCGCCATGTTCGTGCTCCTCTGGCGCTCTCGACACGCGTGGCGTCTGAAACCGCAAGGTGGCGCTAACGTTAGCAAATGGCCCGGAAAGGGTCAAGAACGGCGGGCTCTGTCGATGGCGGAGAAGACCTCGCGGGACCGGAGTTTATGCCGTGCGGCCAGTTCGGTGATGGCCTCGCGGCGTCCCAGACCAGATTCTGTCAAATGACCAAACTCGCTAAGTAACTGACTATCTGTTGTTTGTTCGTTCGATCCAGGCGTTTCATCAGACTTGCCAGCCAGGACGACCGTGAATTCGCCGCGGGGGTTCGAGAGTTGGCCGAGGACAACTGAGAGGCGGCCTCTGATGACCTCTTCGTGGAGCTTGGTCAACTCGCGCCCGACCGCCGCGTCCCGGTCGCCCAGGACCTCGATCGCGGCTCCGAGCGCCGCGCGTACGCGATGGGGAGCCTCGAAGAACACGAGCGTCCGGCGTTCGGCGGCGAGCGCTTCAAACCAGGCCCGCCGGGCGGCCGGCCTTGGCGGGGGAAACCCCACGAACACGAAGGCATCGGTTGGGAGGCCGGATGACACCAGCGCGGCCAGCACGGCGCTCGGGCCTGGAATAGCCTCCACGCGGATGCCCGCGTCGATGGCGCCCCGGACCAGCCGATAGCCAGGGTCCGAGACCGCCGGCGTGCCGGCGTCGGTCACCAGGGCGATGCGGGCGCCGTCCTGGAGCCTGGCGACGAGGGTCGCAACCTTCTCCTGCTCGTTGTGCTCGTGCAGGCTGGCCGTCGGGCGCCTGATGTCGTAGTGGTGCAGCAGCCTGGCCGTGTGGCGGGTGTCCTCGGCCGCGATGAGATCGGCCTCCCGCAGCACGCGGACGGCCCTGAAGGAGATGTCCTCGAGGTTGCCGATGGGCGTGGCTACCACGAACAGAATTCCCGCCGCGGATTCGGACATTCTTCGCGTAGTTTAATGTACCATTAAGCGTTTGCCGGGTTGGCAGTTTGGACGTCCCGAGAAGCGGTTTCAGAACCCGTTCTCGCGGCCGGGAACACCCTCCGTGCGCAGGTTATGAAACCGGTCCTGTTGTGCCCATGATTGCATCGGAACCGCTTCATCATTTCGTCGACGACTACCTGTCGTTCCTGTACGAAACGAACCCCTCGGCGGCCACCTTCGACGGCGTACACCTGCACGACGACCTGCTTGAGAGCTTCGACCGCGCGTCGGTCGAACGCAACGTGCAATCGCTCGCCGGCTTGGCGAGACGGCTGGCCGCGATCAGCACCGACTCGCTGACCGCCGTCGAGCGGGTGGAGCGGCCCTGGATCGCCGCGCACATCCAGGGGCGGATGCACGAGCTCGAGAAGATCCGCACCTGGGAGCGCAACCCGCAGATGTACGGGGAGTTGCTCGGGGTGAGCCTCGCCGGCCAGGCGCTGTTCGACTACGCGCCGGCCGAGGATCGCGCGCGGCGGGTCCTGTCGAAGCTGCGCCAGACGCCGCGCTTCATTCAGTCGGCGAGGGACAACATCAAGGACCCGCCCGGGATCTTCGTGAAGAACGGGCTCGAGACGCTCCGCGGCACGCTGCGTTTCATCGAGGCGGACCTGCCGAAGGCGTTCGCCGACGTCGACGACCTCGGCCTGCTGGGCGACCTCGCCGACGCGCAGGCCGAAGCCATCGACGCGCTCAAGTCGTATGCCGCGTATCTCGAGGCGGACCTCGCCCCCAAGGCGCGGGCGTCGTTCAGGCTCGGGGCCGACCGTTTTTCCGCCAAGCTCCGGTTCGAAGAGGGCATGGAGATCCCGCTCGACCGGCTCCTCGAGATCGGACTGCGCGAGCTGAACGAGGCGCAGGAGGAGTTCCGCGCCGCGGCAGGCCGCGTCGAGCCCGGCGATCCGCTCGAGGTCTGGCGGCGCGTGAAGGACCGCCACGCGCCGGTCGGCGGCATCGTGAACGCGGCCCGCGATCAACTGACGCGCCTGGCCACGTTCATCGCGCGCCGGGACCTGGTGTCGCTGCCATCGGGCGAACAGGTGATCGTGGCGCCGACGCCCGACTTCTTTCGCTGGTCCTTCGCGAGCATGTGGACCCCCGGTCCCTTCGAGACGAAGACGACGCGCGCGTACTACTACCTGACCGACGTTGATCCCGCGTGGCCGCCGGAGCGCAAGCAGGACCACCTGCGCGATCTGAACACGCCCACCCTGTGGTCGATCTCGATGCACGAGGCGTATCCGGGGCACTTCCTGCAGTTCCAGCACGTGCGCCGGACCGAGTCGAAGGCGCGCCGGTCGCTGCTGCTCGCGTCGGCCGCGCTCGTGGAAGGCTGGGCGCACTACTGCGAACACATGATGATCGAGGCGGGGTTCGAGAAGCAGGACCCGACGGTCCGCCTCGGGCAGCTGGCCGAGGCGCTCATCCGCATCGCACGCCTCGTGGTGGCCATCCGCCTCCACGCCGAGGACATGTCGGTGGAGCAAGGCGTGCGGTTCTTTCGCGAAGAGGCCTTCGTCGAGGAGGGCACCGCCCGGCGGGAGGCCGAGCGCGGCACCTTCGACGCGGGCTACGTCGTGTACACCGCCGGCAAGCTGATGCTGCTGAAGCTGCGCGAGGACTGCCGGGCGCAGGCCGGCGAGGCGTTCTCGCTGAAAACGTTCCACGACACGCTGCTGCGAAACGGCCTGGCCACCTTCAACGTGCACAGGCAGTTGATGCTGAAGGACCCCGGCGGGGCGGCGATTGAATAGAAGCAAGAGGCAAGGAGCAGGAGTCAAGGACGTCGAGGGGGCCTTCTTGCTCCGTGCTTCGTGATTCTTGCTTCTGGCTTCTGACAGGTGCTCAGCCCATGCCTTTGTACGAGTACGAATGCTCCGCGTGCGGCCGCCGGTTCGAGCTGATTCAGCGTTTCGCGGATCCGCCGGTCGACACGTGCGTCGCGTGCGGAAACGGCCCCGTGCACAAGCTGCTGTCCGCTCCAGCCGTCCACTTCAAGGGCACCGGATGGTACGTGACGGATTACGCGAAGAAGGGCAGTGGTGCCGCAGGCAAACCTGACGCCGGCGCAAACGACGAGGGCAAGCCGGCTGCCGAGACCACGCCGGCTGGGGGTTCGAAGCCAACCGACACCAAGCCGGCTTCTGAGTCAAAGCCGGCGGACTAGAACGCCGAAGACAGAGGACAGAAGAAGAGAAGATGAACCTCGGGTGCAGCTTGTCTCCTTCTGGCTTCTGACGATCGATAGTGGGCCCTGCTGACCTCTGGCTTCTGAACCCTACAACGTCAACTCGCGCAGGTACGCCTTGAACTCCTCCGCGAGGTCCGCTCGCTTCAGCGCGAAATACACCGTCGCCTTCAGGAAGCCCAGCTTGTTGCCGGCGTCGTGGCGAACGCCCTTGATCTCGTAACCGTAGACCGGCCGCTTCTCGAGGAGGCGCCGGATGCCGTTGGTGAGCTGGATCTCGCCAGTCCGGTCATGGGAGGTGGCCTCGAGCGCCTCGAAGATGTCGGGGGTCAGGATGTAGCGGCCGATGATGGCGAGGTTCGAGGTCGCGTCCTCGCGCTTCGGCTTCTCCACGAGGTCCCGGACCTTGTAGACCCCGTCGGCCTCGCTCTCGAACTCGACGATGCCGTAGGAGGAGACGCGGTCCCACGGCACCCGCTCGACGGCGATCACCGGGCCCTGAACGCGATCGAAGACCTCCACCATCTGCTTCAGCCCCGCCGGCTCCGCGTCGATCACATCGTCGGGCAGGACCACGGCGAAGGGCTCGTGGCCGACCAGTTCGCGGGCGGTGAGCACGGCATGCCCGAGGCCGAGCGCCTCGCCCTGGCGGATGCAAGCGACATCGGCGAGGCGCGAGATCCGGCGGACCTCGGTGAGCAGGTCCGTCTTGTTGCGCGCCTCGAGGAAGGCCTCGAGCTCGGCCGAGATGTCGAAGTGGTCCTCGATGGCGCTCTTGCCTCGGCTCGTGACGAGAATGACGTGGCCGATGCCCGAGGCGAGGGCCTCCTCGACGCCGTACTGGATGATGGGCTTGTCGACGAGCGGCAGCATCTCCTTGGGCTGCGCCTTGGTCGCCGGGAGAAACCGCGTGCCGAAACCGGCCACGGGAAACACCGCCTTGCGTACACGTGCCGCCATCGCCTGACGTCCTCCAGGCCTCGGATCGTATCGCAGCGATCGGCGCTTTGGATATACGATCTGACCCATGCTCGACCCGGCATTCGTCCGTGACCATCTCGGCACCGTCCGCGAACGGCTGGCCACGCGCGGCAAGCGCCTCGACACGGAGCTGGACGCGCTCGCGGCCCTGGAGGCGGAGCGGCGCACCCTCATTCCGAAGGTTGAAGAGCTGAAGCGCCAGCAGAACGCGGCGGGAGAGGAAGTGGCGCGGGCCAAGAGGGCCGGCCAGGACGCGTCGCACCTTTTTGCCGCGAGCAAGGCGCGCGGCGCCGAGATCAAGACGCTCGAGGCCGACCTCGAGAGCCTCGAGGCCCGCCGGCGCGCCATCCTGCTGACGCTGCCGAACCTGCCGCACGAGACCGTGCCCGTCGGCGGGAGCGCCGACGACAACCTCCTGGTGCGGAAGTGGGGCGAGCCCCCGGCGTTCGACTTCGAGCCGAAGTCGCATGTCGATCTGGGCGTCGGGCTGGGCATCGTCGATTTCGAGCGGGCCACACGGATGTCGGGCGCCCGGTTCGCAATCCTGTACGGCGCGGGCGCCCGGCTGGGCAGGGCGCTCATCGACTTCATGCTCGACCTGCACACGCGCGAGCACGGGTACATCGAGGTGGACCCGCCATTCCTCGTGAACGCGGCGTCGCTCCTGGGCACGGGGAACCTGCCGAAGTTCGAGCCCGACCTGTTCAAGATCGCGGGTGAGTGGGACCTGTATCTCATCCCGACCGCCGAAGTGCCCCTCACCAACCTGCACCGCGAGGAGATCATCGACGGCCGGCTGCTGCCCCGGTACTACACGGCCTACACGCCGTGCTTCAGGAGCGAGGCGGGATCGTACGGCATCGACGTGAAGGGCCTCATCCGGCAGCACCAGTTCCACAAGGTGGAGATGGTCAAGTTCGCCACGCCCGAGCAGTCGATGGACGAGCTCGAGAAGATGGTCGACAACGGCGAAGAGGTGCTCCGGCGCCTCGGGCTCCCGCACCGGACGGTGCTGCTGTGCACCGGCGACATGGGGTTCGCCTCGGCCAAGACCTACGACATCGAGGTGTGGCTGCCGAGCCAGCACTGCTACCGCGAGATCTCGTCGTGCAGCAACACGATGGCCTTCCAGGCGCGGCGCGCGAACATCAAGTACCGGCCGGGCGGCACGGGCAAGGCCGAGTACGCGCACACGCTGAACGGGTCGGGCCTGGCCGTCGGGCGCACGCTGATCGCCATCGTGGAGAACTTCCAGCAGCGCGACGGGTCGGTCATCATCCCCGAGGCCCTGCGGCCCTACATGGGGGGGACGGAGCGGATTGCGAGGAAGGACTAGGGAAGAGGCGTCAGCGGGCCCTTCTGGCTCCTCGCTCCTGATCCCGGTCCATGCTCGGAGTGAACACGCGTGGACGCTGTCGGTTGGGGCATCATCGGCTGCGGCAACGTCACCGAGGTCAAGAGCGGGCCGGGATTCCAGAAAGCTGAGGGATCCAGCCTCGTGGCGGTGATGCGCCGCGATCGCGCAAAGGCGGAGGACTACGCGCGACGGCACGGCGTGCCGCGCGCGTACGACAACGCAGACCAGCTGATTGCCGACCCGGCGGTCGACGCCGTGTACATTGCCACTCCGCCGTCGAGCCACTGCGAGCTCGCCCTGCGAATCGCGGCCGCGGGCAAACCGTGCCTCGTCGAGAAGCCGATGGCCGTGACGCACGGCGAGTGCGTGCGCATGAACGACGCCTACCGCGCGGCGGGCGTCCCGCTCTTCGCGGCCTACTACCGCCGTGCGCTCCCGCGCTTCCTCGAGGCGCGGCGGCTGCTGAGCGCGGGCGCCATCGGTCCCGTCACCGACGTGCACGTGCGAATATCGGAGCCGCTCGCCACGGGCGACGCCGCGGCCGGCTGGCGGTTCGATCCGGCCATCGCGGGCGCGGGGCTCTTCCTGGACCTCGCTTCGCACTGCATCGACCTGCTCGATTTCCTGCTCGGGCCGATTGCCGAGGCCGCGGGCTTAGCCGTGAACACCGGCGGCGCCTACCCGGCCGAGGACGTCACCGCCGGTGCATTCAGGTTCGCGAGCGGCGCGCTCGGCACGGGCACCTGGAACTTCAACGCCGATCGCTCAGAAGACGTCATGACGTTCACGGGACCGCTCGGCCGGTTGACGACACCGGTGTTCGCCGACGGCGATGTCCTGGTTGGTTGGGGAGAACGGGAGGAAATCCTGCCCATCCGCAACCCTCCGCACGTCCACCAGCCGCTCATCCAGACCATCGTCGACGAACTGCGCGGGCGCGGCCGATGCGAGTCAACCGGCCAGAGCGGCGCCCGCGCGTCGTGGGTCATGGATCGGCTGCTGGAGCGCTATCGCGCAAGGCAGAACTAAGAAGCAAGAAGCGCCCGACCCTGCAGCCTGTCTTCGTGAGCGATTGAGGCGCACGCCTGGCGGCGTGCACGAACGTTTTTCCGGCTTTTGACAATCGCCAGTGGGCCCTTCTGACTTCTGGCTTCTCCGTCCGCGGCCTATAATCAAAGCCGCGGAGGGATGGCCGAGCGGTTGAAGGCGGCGGTCTTGAAAATCGCTGTACGGGAAACCGTACCGGGGGTTCGAATCCCTCTCCCTCCGCCATTCGACATTGCCAGGCCTCACGCCCTTGGCGTTTCGCCAGGCTCTCTCATGGCAGGCCAGCCCATGGAGAATGCGCTGAGCGAACGACGTGAGTCGAAGGGCCTCTTCGTTCCCTCCGGCTTCCCGCGGTCCTTGGTGAGCCACGCCCCGGACACGGGCCACAGAACTTCCTGGAACTTTCAGCCCGCCAGAACTGAATACGGATAGACGACGTCGTACCGAGAAGACATGGCGGCCGCACCCTCGACGGATCGGGTCCCAGACGACGAATTGCTGGAACAGGTTGCCGCCGGCGACGGTCCGGCGTTCACCGAACTGTTCCGGCGGCGCCAGCCCGGTGTCTTCAGGTTCGCCGTGCACATGACCGGGTCGCCTGCCACGGCCGACGACGTGGTGCAGGACGTGTTCCTTGCCGTCATGCGCGACGCGGGTCGCTACGAAGCCGGGCGGGCGACGGTGACGGCCTGGCTGTGCGGGATCGCCAGGAACTGCGTGCGGCAGCGGCTCGAGCGCGACCGGCGGCTGACGCCAGTCGATTTCGGCGACGGCCCCGAGCCCGAACCGGCAGCCGAGGGGCCTGCAGACCCGCTGGCTGGCCTGCTTCGCGCAGAGCGTATCGAGACGCTGCGCCGCGCCGTCCGGGCGCTGCCAGTTGCGTATCGGGAAGCGGTGGTCTTGTGCGATCTGCAGGAGATGCCGTACGACGACGCTGCCGAGGCAATCGGGTGCCCGGTGGGCACGGTTCGTTCGCGGCTCCACCGCGCGCGCGTGATGCTGGCGGAGCGAATGGCCGCTTCTCGGAGGTCGCCGGCCGAGTCGGTCGCCAGCGCTGCGGGGATCGTGCCCGCGGCGGATCACGGCTAGGGGACGAGACGCATGACTTGCCGCGAGTTCGACGCCGACATCGTCGACCTGGCGCGCGCCGCCGCCATTGGCGCCGATGCTGCGGAGCGCCTGCGCCAGCACCTCGAGCAGTGCGCAGGCTGCACAGCCCGCCTCGCTCGCGAACGGCAGTTGACGGCGGCGCTGAAGGCGATGGCCGCCGCCGAACCGCCGTCGGCGAGGGCGGCGGCCATCGAGGCGGAACTGCGCGCGGCCTTCGATGCGCAGCGAGCCGCCGTCACGCGGCAGCCACCAGCGCAACGGGCCGGGCTGGGCCCGCAGGGGCGCGCATGGCTCGCCGCCGCAGCCGTCCTCGTGCTGGCGGTGGCGGCATGGCAGGCCGCCGCGCGCTGGCCATCGTCCGGGGAGACTGCCGCAGGAATCGAACCGGATCCTTTGCGTAGCGCGCGCAGTCCGGAGGCGCGACCCGAGCCGGCCGCCGACGGGCAGGTGCTGCGGTTTGTCGTGCTGCCAACCGCCGTCGGACTCCCGGCGCTCGAAAGCGGGCGGATCGTCCGAGTGGAACTGCCGACCGCCGAACTCCCGGCCTACGGGTTCGATGTGACGCCGCAGCCGGCGTCCGGCGCTGTCGAAGCCGATGTGCTGGTCGGCCAGGACGGTCAGCCGAGAGCCATCAGATTCGTGACAGTCGAGGCAGACTCAAGGAGACCCCAATGAAGAAGATCCTGATGATGACCATGACGATGATCCTGGCGGCAGCGGCTGCGAGCGCCCAGGTCTTCGTGCACGAAACGGGCATGAAGGCATCCGCCGAGCAGCAGGAACTGAAGATCCTGGCCGAGAAGGCGGCGCTGGCCAGCGTGCATGTCTCCGTCGAGACCGCGCTCGTCACCGGCGCGCCGTACACCGCGGAGGCGACCACCGAGTCGGTCCAGGTGCTGGCCGACGGCAACCGGATCGTCCGGCGGACCGCGGCCAGGGTGTATCGGGACGGCAAGGGGCGCACGCGCCGCGAAACGCTCGGACCCAACGACGAGATCCGCGCCATCGTGATCAGCGATCCGGCCACCGGGCGGAGCTGCGCGAGCGACCCGGGCACCAATACCGTGCACCACGCCGGCGTTGCGACGTTCATCTCGACGGAAGGTGGGCGCGTGGAGACCTTCGCGGTGAAGGGGACCGGGCTCGGGACGACACAGCACCTGTCCACCGAGGCGAGAAACGAAGCGAAGCTGAAAACCGCGCAGGAGGCCGAGTTGAAGGCGGCGCAGCAGGCGCATGTCTCTTCGGTCGGCGCCATGACGTGGGTGACCTCCGAGCAGGCGTCCAGGGGGGCCGCACCAAAGAAAGAGCAACTCGGCCAGCGGGTGATTGAGGGCCTGACCGCCAAGGGCACCCGTACGACGACCGAGATCGCGGCCGGCGCCATCGGCAACGAACTGGCGATCGTCGTCACCTCTGAGGAGTGGGTCTCGGCCGACCTGAAAGTGCTCGTGATGACCAGGCATGCGGATCCCCGCACGGGCGAGACGACGTATCGGCTGACGGGCATTGTCCGCGGCGAACCGGACCCGTCGCTGTTCGAGCCGCCGGCCGGCGTCACGGTGAAGTAGCGCCTGCAGGGCCAGTTCCGCAACCCGGGCGCGGCGTCCGATTCAATCGCGGCCGGAGGATCGGGGGGCCGGGCCGCCGGCGGGTGTAATATCGAAGTACATCCCAATGGAACCGGGCCCCCTGCTCGAGCGCCTCAAGGCGCATCGGACCATTGGTGCCGTCCCGCTGCGCGAGCTCCAGTGGCTCGCGGCCGTCGGCGCCGTCCGCACCCTCGAACCTCACGAGGTGCTGATTCCCAGCTCCGCCCCGGTGACCGACTTCGACGTCGTCCTTGACGGCCACCTCTCGATCCGCGTCGACCGCGGCGCCGGCCCCCGCATCGTCATGGAATGGCGCGGCGGTGACGTGACGGGCGTCCTCCCGTACTCCCGCCTCAAGCGGGCGCCCGGCGCCGTCATCGCGGAAGAGCGCACGACCATCCTCTCCGTGGACGGACGCGAGCTGCCGAGGATGATCCGCGAGTGCCCCGCGCTGACGACGGTGCTGGTGCACGTGATGCTGGACCGCGCCCGCGTGTTCA
>Ga0113563_10001865_pt1 | contig 12346 bp, 12 predicted proteins | sample Mud3Dept3metaG_FD_80117 | JGI IMG/M metagenome (GOLD analysis project Ga0113563, IMG submission 80117) | Freshwater wetland microbial communities from Ohio, USA, analyzing the effect of biotic and abiotic controls - Mud 3 Core 4 Depth 3... | ecosystem: Environmental > Aquatic > Freshwater >...
CCCCATTTCGGAGAAGCGGTGTTTTCTTCGAGTCTCGGGTCCTCCCGGCCGATGCTTCCGGCGCGTACCGCCCGAACCCCCAGGCCCCAACAAAACTTGTTCCGGGCCACCCGTGACTGAATGCTTACCCCTCTGATATAAATCCTCTTTTCAAGGCGGCGGAAAAGGGTATAATGTGCCGAAATGTGGGGGCCGAATTAGCAAGAGGGTGACAGACTATGGATACCGATTTTGGAGAGAACGAGATTCCGAAGCCGGCAGCCGAAGTGCCGACTCTGGATCCGCTATGGTCGCGGCGGCAGGTTTTGAAAATGGGCGGGATATCGATCATCGGCTTTTCCACCCTGGCGCCGCAGTTCGCCCAGGGGGCGACTAAGCCTTTGATCGTTATGGACAAGGCTCAGGGGCTCGTGGTTGCGGACCCGCTGAAGTGCGTCGGCTGCGGGCGCTGCGAGCTGGCGTGCACCGAATTCAACGACGGCAAGGCGGCGCCGAAGATCGCCCGGATCAAAATCGACCGGAACCTGTCCTTCGGGCCCGAGGTCGAGTTAGGCTGGCGGGAAGGCCGCGGTAACTGGGGGGATGGGCAGGTCGTGCAGGACCTCTGCAAACAGTGCCCGCACCCGGTGCCCTGCGCCAATGTCTGCCCGGAAAACGCCATCGTGGCGGCGCCTTCGGGCAAGGCGCGGATGGTCGACCTGGAGAAGTGCACGGGCTGCAAGATATGCCTGAAGGCCTGCCCCTGGGAGATGATCTCCTACGATCCGGATACCCGCAAGGCGACCAAGTGCCACCTTTGCAGCGGAAAACCCAAATGCGTCGAGGCCTGCCCGGCCGAGGCCATTAGCTACATTCCCTGGATCGATTTGACTCACAGGGTTCCTCCGCGGATTGCAAACCCGGCCGCGCTTTCCGCGGACAGATCCGCGGCCTGCCAGGAGTGTCACCTCCCCGGTCAGAAGAAGAATGTCCCCCAAGGATTCGGAATTCTTTTCGGACAGGGGGGCGCCGGCAGGACATCTTCCGCCCGCGATTTCGGCTATAGATGGATCGACATGATCGGAACGGTTTTGCTGCCGCTCGGACTGGTTGCCGTGGGCGTGCATGCCATCGTGCGGAAAGTGAGAAAGCCGTGAAAAGAATTTATCTCCATCCGCTGCCGCTGAGAATTTGGCACTGGGGGAATGTCCTCGTGGTGATTGTTCTATTCATCACCGGCATTCAGATCCGAATCCCGGGGATTGACTCCCTCCGGCCCCAGGACCCGGCTCTCCTGGTCCACAAATATGTAGGGTGGGCCATGGCGGTTTTCTGGTTCTTCTGGTTCGTCTACAACCTCGCCAGCGGAAACCTGAGAAAGCATTATCTTTTCAGAAAACGGGATTTCGGGGGAATCCTCAAGCAGGCCAGGTTTTACCTTTTCTCCATTTTTAAAGGCGAAGAAAATCCTTTCCGGCCGACGCCGGAGGAGAAGTTCAACCCGCTTCAGAAACTCGCCTACGGGGCGGTCATGTGAATTCTCGTCCCGATTCTGGTGGTCACCGGGATTCTCTTCAGCGACATCTCCTTCTTCCGCAACTATCTCCTGCTCTGGAGTCTCGCAGGGCTTGTCAATGCCCTTCACGTGATAAGTGCGTACGCAATCGCTCTGTACTTAATTGTTCATCTTTACCTGGCGACGCTCGGCCGGACAATTTTTGCCCACACGAAGGCGATGATTACCGGCTACGAAGAAGAGCCGGAAGTCCGGGCAGAAGCAAGCGCCTCGCTGGAGGCTCCCCTGGTCTCCTCAGAGCTGCAGAAAGGATAGGAAGGAAATGGCCATGGCGAAATACGGGGGATGGGCCGGGAAGGTACTCCACGTCGATTTGGCGACCGGTCGAACCCGGACGGAAGATACGGTGGAGAAGTACAAGGACTTTTTGGGCGGCACGGGGATCGGGTACAAGGAGATGTGGGACGAGGTCCCGCCGGGGACAAAGCCCTACGACCCGGAAAACAAAGTCATCTTCGCCGTGGGGCCCCTGGCCGGGACCGGCGCTCCCTGCAACGGCCGCACGGCCATCACCACTCTCTGGCCGACCTGCTGGCCCGTGCCTCTCGTGGCGACCGGACACATGGGCGGCCAGTTTGCGGCCAAGCTCAAATATGCAGGATATGATGCCCTGGTCATTCGGGGAAAAGCGGATCGACCCGTCTGGCTGTCGATCGTCGATCAGCAGGTGGAGATTCATGACGCCCGCCGCTTGTGGGGGGAAGGGATCCGCCGGACCACGGCGGCGATCAACCAGATCATGGGGCCCGAGACGGCGGTTGCCGCGATCGGCCAGGCCGGCGAAAACCGGGTGCCCATGTCGGTGATGATCTGCTCCGTTTCCCATTCCGCCGGAGGGATCGGTTCGGTGATGGGGGCCAAGAACCTCAAGGCCATTGGGGTGCAGGGCACGGGCAGCGTCCGGATCGCCGGCGACAAAGGGGAGTGGGAGAAGCTGATCAAATACCACCTCTCCCTTCTCGGGGCCAACAACCAGCACGTTGTCCCCAATTCGCCGCAGCCCTGGTCGGAATTTTACGAAGAGAGAAGCCGCTGGGTCGGCTCCAAGGGGCGCACCTGGGGAGGCGCTCCTCGGCCGATCGAGACGGGAACCTGCGATCCCCATAATTTAAATCGGATCGCCTACCGGACCAACAACGCGGCTTATTTCATGGGCGAAATCGCCTGGCAGTTCACGGTCCGGGGGAACGGCTGCACCAGCTGCCCCATCCGGTGCCACACGATCCTCAAGGTTCCTTCGGTCTCCGCGAAATACGGAATCCCGGAGGTGGCGCAGAACACCTGTTCCGGCCTCAATATGGGGCGGGCTTTCTTCAAGAAGTTTCCGGACGGTCCGCGGGGCATGACGAATGTAGAGGCCTCGATGGTGGGCATGCACCTGGCCGACGACCTGGGCGTCTGGTGTAACTATAGCCAGATGCAGCGCGACTTCCAGAAGCTTTATTACGAAGGGTATATCAAGAAGAAGTTGGGCGAGAAAGAGTTCAACAGCTACTCCTGGGATAAATACGAGAAAGGGGATCCCGCCTTTCTCTTCGAAATTTTTCCAAGGATCGCCGCCAAAGAAGGAGAATTGGGAACCGCCCTGGGGCTGGGAACGGGTTATCTCCTGGAGCGCTGGTCCATCCCGGAAGCGGCCTGGGCAAAAGATAAAGAGCTTTCCTACTGGAAAATGGGACACCCCAAACACCACTCCACCGAGGAGGCGGGGCAGTGCGGGCTTTTAATCAACCTGATCTACAACCGCGACGCCCAATGCCACTCCCACTCCAATTTCACCCGCAACGGGCTGCCGCTTGCGGTGCAGAAGATCCTGGCCGCCGAGATCTGGGGATTCCCCGAAGCCGTCGATGCCGTAGGGGCCTACACGCCGATGCACCCGGCGAAGGCGAAGATGGCCAAGTGGTCGCTGCTGCGAAAAGAACTCCACGATTCGCTCTCCCTCTGCAACTGGATGGGGCCCTGGGTGGCCTCTCCGCTGAAGGAACGGGGATACCGCGGGGACGATTCCATCGAATCTCTGCTTTACAGCGTGGCCACCGGCGACAAAAAAGATAGGCAGGAGCTGGACCTGGTGGCCGAACGCATTTTCCTCCTCCACCGGGCGCTGACGATCCGGGATATGGGAACAAAGGAAATGCGCACCCGGCACGACACCATCCCGGAGTGGGTTTTCACGGACAAATCGGGGAAGCTTCCCTTCAGCAAGGGGACCACGCGCATGGACCGAACCGATGTGCAGGTTGCGATTGATATGTTTTACGACGAGTTGGGGTGGGACAGAGCCACGGGGACGCCGACTGCCGGGACCTACCGAAAATTCGGGCTTGATCAGGTGGCAGCGGATTTGGGCAAGCGAGGATTGCTTCCATAATCGCCTAGCGCAGAGAGCAGGGCGCATAGCGTGACTGCAAAAAAGATGGAAAAGTGGGAAAACGGGATCGCAGGAAATGAGAAGGAATCTGCCCCGCAGACGATTGCGGCTTTCGTTCGAAAAGCCGGCGAAGAAGGCCGACTTATCTCCGAATCTGAGATTCTTTGTGAAGTCGCCGGAGCCAATCTTCTTCCACCAGCTTCGCCGGATGCGGCCAGGGAGGCCAAAAGTCTTCTGAAGCAAGCGTTGGATGAAAACGAAGACCTGCACGAGCTAACCGCCCCGAATGGTTCCTTGGATTATTACTCTTCGGAATTTATGACCGAGGCGTTTGCGCGGATCCTGAGCCTGAAACGAGGAGGGCCGCGGCAGCTCATTGCGGAGGTCGTGCGTCAGAATTCCGCCCTCTACCCCCGCCCTGTGCCGCTGGATACTTTCACCCAAGCGCCCTTCAATTATTCGTCCGGGGAAATCCTTAACGAACTGGAGCAGATGCGGGCTGACGAAGGGTACCGCGATATCGCTTCGACCACGACCTCCTCTCCTCGGGTGTTTCTTTATTCGACTTTATACCTGGAGCCGGACCATGCGGCCATGCTGGCCGAGTGGCTCGACGTAGGCCAGTTCGAGAACCCCTGAACTCGATTACAGAAAGGTGCAGGGGGCAGGGGGGAGGGGAGAAACTGTTTCCTAATCCGGACAGCCCCGCGAACCATTTAAAAAAGATTCTCCCTCTCCCGTTGGCGGGAGAGGGAGAGAGTGAGAGGGGCCGTGGAATTCCTCCCTCGCTCCCCGCAGGGAATGAGGAGGATTTAATGGTTCATTTCGATCTGTTTTTCACTTTCACACAGACACTTTCTACTATTGGAGCCGGTTGAAAGATGAACACAATGGGAAGAGTCGCGATCGTGACCGGGGCCTCCCGCGGAATCGGGCGGGCAATCGCCCGGGGGTTGGCGGAGGATGGGTTCCGGCTGGTCATCAATTATCGAAACCGGGAGAAGGAAGCCCGGCTTTTCGCCGAGGAAATCCGGGACAGCGGAGGCCTCGTTAAAACGGTTCAGGCCGACCTGGAAAAGCCGGAAGCGGCAACCGGATTAGCCCGGGCGGCCCTTGAGGAGTTCGGCCAAATCGACGTGCTGGTGAACAATGCCGGTACCCACCTCCCGGGTACGCGGGCAGCGGAGGTGCCGGCGAAGGAGTGGAACCGGATTCTGCAGGTGAATCTGACCAGCCCTTTCCTCCTGATTCAAGCAGTTCTCCCTTCTATGCGGGCGCGCCGAACCGGCGCCATCATCAATCTCTCATCCAATGTGGTCCAACGGTTTCCGGCCCTGAGCGCTCCCTACACGGTCTCCAAATGCGGGCTTGATGCTTTGACCCGGGTTTTATCCAAAGAAGAGGGCATGAACGGCATCCGCATTAATTCCATTGCGCCGGGCCCGATTGAAACGGACATGCTTCGCGAAACGCTCGACACCATGGGGCCGGAGAGGAGCCAGGCGTTCATCCTCTCAGTTCCCCTGCAGCGTCTCGGCCGCCCGGAAGAGATCGCGGAGATGGTGCGGTTCCTGGCCTCCGACAAGGCGAGCTATATCACCGGCCAGGTCTTCTTCGTCAACGGCGGCGGGCCGGGAGGATGAGATCGATTCCCCGATGAGTTCCTTTCTTTCGAAATCTTTTTGACACCTCGGGAGAAGATATGTTAGAAACCAGGTGGGAAAAAAACTAAGGAGGTCTGACCATGAAGAACCCAGGATTTTTTCGAATTCGTCCCGGAATCCTTTTCTTGATTTTCTTCACAGGTCTTTTCCTGGCCTTTGCGGCCACCAGCTCGGCCCAGAAGATCGAACTGAAATTGGGATTCGTCACGGCGGCCAGCGAAAGCGATCCCTATTACATTGTCTGCAAGAAGTGGGCGGATCTCATCGAGGTCAACACCAAGGGGAAATACAAGGTCAATTTGTTCCCCAGCGGTCAGCTGGGCAACGAGAATGAAATGATCAAGAACCTGACCATGGGAACGATGGACCTGGGGGTCATCACGAATGCGCCCACGGGGTCGTTCATCAAGAATTTCATGGTTTTTGATCTCCCCTTCATCTTCCCCGATGAAAAGACGGCGCACGGCGTGCTGGACGGCAAAGCCGGGGAGATGCTCCTGGAGCGCCTGAAGAAGATGAATATTGTGGGCCTTGGGTACGCGGAAGGAGGATTCCGGCACATGATCAACAATGTCCGGCCAATCCATACCCCCGAGGACACCAAGGGGATTAAATTCCGGGTCATGACCACGCCGATTTACATCGGGCTTTTCCAGTCCCTGGGCTCCAATGCCGTGCCGATGCCCTGGGGGGAAGTGTTCACGGCGGTCCAGCAAAAAGTCATCGACGGGCTGGAAATTCCGGTCCCGGTCATTTATGCCAACAAGTATTACGAGGTGACTAAATACCTGTCGCTGACGGGCCATACCTATTCCCCGCTGATCATGATGTGTTCAGACCAGCGGTGGAAAAAACTCACTTCCGAGGAGCAGAAGATCTTCCGGACGGCCGCCCGCGAAGCGGCGGCGTTCGAGAGAGCGAAGATAAAAGAGATTATCAGTGATGTTCTGGGCAAGATCAAGGCGACGGGGATGACGGTCAACGAGGTGGCGAACAAGAAGCCCTTCCAGGAGGCGGTGAAGCCTCTTTACACGAAGTTTGAAAGCGAAATCGGCAAAGACGTCTTGGATGCCGTTATTAAAGAAAGAGATTCTTTCAAATAAATAAACCGTCTCCCCGGTGAAAACCGGAGTCCAGCGAATTAAGAATCTTTGAAAACCCTGGATTCCGGCTTCCGCCGGAATGACGCAAAAAAAGTTGCAACCCGATTTTCCCACCTTCCCCGCAGGCAAGGGGAAAAGGTTTACCGGATGATCGATGCCATCGAAAAGGTTCTGGGCCGGATCGTGGCGGCGGTGGTCGCCATTCAGGGTTTGGTGCTCACGCTACTGATCGGGACCGAAGTCTTCTTCCGATATATCGTCGGGCGGGCCCTTTCCTGGCCGGAGGAGGTGGCGGGGATTTTTTTCACCTGGTTTACCCTCCTGGGAGTCGTCCTCCTGACTCGGAGCGGCGAGCATATTGAATTCAGTTTTCTTTCCCAACAGCTCAGCGTCCGAGGGGCCCGGGTTCTATCAATTTTTATCCAGGTCATGATCGGGCTTTATGCCCTTTCCATCAGCTTTTCCGGTTACACTTATGCGACCATGTTCCGGTTTGAAAATACCCCCGCGGCGGGCATCAGTTCCCTGTGGATGAATCTTTCCCTCCCAATCAGCGGCCTCCTGATCGTCTTTTACTCCCAGGTGAGCATCCTGAAAATTTTGAAGACCCCGGCAAAGGACGGGGGATCCCAATGAACCCGTCCTTTTTCGCCCTGATGCTTCTTAGCCTTTTTATTTTTCTCACCATCCTGGGGATCCCCATCGGGTTTTCCCTGGGAATCTCCGGCATCGTCGGCCTGCTGCTGATGGATCACAGCTTCATGATGATTGCCCAGACCTTTCTGGGCGGGGTCAACAACTTTGCCTATTTAGCCATCCCCTTCTTTGTGCTTCTGGGGACGGTGATGGAAAAGGCGGAAGTGTCGAACCAGCTCGTCGATTTCGCCGATGAACTGGTGGGCTACCTGCCCGGCGGCCTGGCCATGGGGGCAATTGTGGCCTGCGCGATTTTTGCGGCGATTTCCGGGTCGGGCCCGGCTACGGTGGCGGCCATTGGAACCGTCGCCATTCCGGAAATGGTAAAACGGGGTTATTCAAAGCCCTTTGCGGTCGGAACCGCGGCCGCGGGGGGAATTCTCGGGCCCATCATCCCTCCCAGCATCCCCTTCATTATTTACGGCGTAGTCACGGAGCAGTCCATCGCCAGGCTTTTCCTGGGCGGTCTCGGGGCCGGCCTGCTGCTGGCTTTGATGATGATGGTCTTCAGTTTCTTCAAAGCGAAAAGGGAGGGGGTCCCCGTTTCCGGGACAGGCCCTTCTCCCCGGCGCATGCTTCGGGCCATGTGGCGCGCCAAATTAGGATTGATCGCCCCGGGGGTGGTCCTGGGGGGCATCTACGCGGGGATCTGCACGCCCACGGAGGCAGGGGCGATCGGTAGTATCTATTTGATCGTCGTCGGCCTTTTCGTCACGCGGACGCTCACCCTGCGGGGGCTTCTTGAATGTTTCGGGAAAACGGGCCGCACATCGGCGATGATCATGTTCGTCATCGGCACGGCCTATCTTCCGGCTTGGCTGATGGCTTCCTGGAACCTGCCGGACCTGGGGGCCCAATTCATCCTCGGCATGTCTAAGGACAAACATGTTTTCCTCATCTTTGTCAACGTGCTGTTCCTAATTATTGGCTCCCTGCTGGACACCCCGGCGGCAATCGTGATCCTGGCCCCCATCCTGCACCCGATCGCCGTGAAGCTCGGCATCGACCCCACGCATTTCGGGACGATCGTCGTGGTCAACTTTGTCATTGGATACATCACCCCGCCCTTTGCCTACAACCTGTTTGTGGCCAAGAGCATCACGGGAATGACCATGGAGGAGGTTTCCATGGCGGCGTTCCCGTTTATTCTCCTCTGTCTTTTGGGCCTAATCCTGATCACCTACATTCCGGCGATCTCCCTTCTTTTCCCCCGCCTTCTGATGCCTTGATCCGCTGGCCGAAACGGATCAGAATCGCCCAAAAGCGGAAGGGAATTTTAAAACAAGGTTGCGGATTGGTCGGCTTTGAACTATTCTACAGAGGGAAGAGGCCTTGAGGGCGGTAGAATCTGAAATCGGGATTCGGCTTGAAAATTCTGCTTGGAAATCCATTTTGGGAGGAAAGAATCATGGGGAAAACGTATGCCTTCAGAATTGGTATGGGAATCTTTTCGTTTGTATTGTTCCTGGCACTGGGCGGGGGAATTGCCGCGGCGCTGGATTACCCGACCCGGCCGATCACCATGGTGGTCCCGTTCACCCCCGGCGGCGGGGCGGACCTGGGGTCGAAAGTCGTCGCGGAGAAAATCTCCCCGATCCTGGGGCAGCCTATCGTCAGCGAGTACAAGCCGGGGGCAGGAGGCGGCCTCGGGGCGGCCCTGGTCGCCAAGGCGAAGCCGGACGGGTACACCTTCGTGGTCGGGAGCCAGACCACGCTCATGATCAACCCCATGACCAAGAAGGACTTGGGGTACAAGTTCGAGGATTTTATCCAGGTGAGCGGTTACTCGATGATCCCGATCAGCATCCAGTTCAAGACCGGGGGACCCTGGAAGACGCTTCCGGAGTTTATCGCGGACGCCAAGAAGAACCCCGGGAAGTACCGGTACGGGACCTACGGGGCCCTCAGCCAGGCCCATTTCGTGATGGAGCTGTTGAGCAAACAAGCCGGGATCAAGATCACCCACATTCCCTTTCCGGGAAGCCCGCAGGCCAACACCGCCCTGCTGGGAGGCCATATCGAGCTTTCCTGCACCACCGGGACGGGAGGGCTGGCGAGGGCGGGAACCCTGAAAATGGCCGCCGTAGCCGAGGCGAAGCGGCTTCCGGGGATGGAGGACGTCCCGACTCTAAAGGAGCTGGGGTACCCGATCACGATCAGCTGCAATTACTCCTTTGCCTTCCCGAAGGGGACGCCCAAGGAGATCGTGCAGAAAATTTTCGATGCGGAAAAGAAGGCTTTTGAGAAGCACGAAAAGGAAATTATCGCGGCCCTGGACAAAGTGGAACAGTTCCCCTCCTTCGACGGTCCGGAGGAGATTCAGCGGCGGTACCTGGATGAATTAAAAATCTATCAGGCTATCGCCAAAGAACTCGGCGCCCTGTGAGGGGAAGAGGTTTCATTTTGCCGAGCAAAGATTTGATCAGCAGTTTATTCTGGACCGCCTCCGGGGGGGCGATCATCCTGGCTTCCCTGCGCCTCCCTCTGGGGGCCCCTCAAAACCCCGGGCCGGGGTTCCTGCCTTTCCTGGTCGGGGTTTTGATGCTGGTCCTGTCCGTCGCCCTGCTGATCCGTTCGGCCCGCTCGCGGGAAGAGAAGAAAACCGGGCCGGCCGCCGCTTCCTCAAAAAAGCTTAAACTTGTCGCCACGACGGCGGCGTTGTTCCTTTTTGCCTTCGCCTTTCCTCACCTTGGATTTTTGATCACCACCATCCCCCTGATGATCTTCCTACCGCGGGTCATCGGAGAGCTGAACTGGAAGGTCTCCCTCGCCATCGGTTTTTTGACGTCTCTGGCGATGTACGCCCTTTTCAAGGTCTGGCTTAAGGTGCAATTCCCCGTGGGGCCGTGGGGGTTTTAGAGAGCATGGATCTCCTTCAGAATTTGGCCCTCGGGTTTGCCACGGTTTTGGTTTTTGACCGGCTTCTGGCCTGTCTGGTCGGCGTTTTGATCGGCACCCTGATTGGGGTGCTTCCCGGGATCGGCCCGGCGGCGGCCATTTCCCTTCTTCTTCCCTCCACCTTTCATCTGGACCCCACCTCGGGGATCATCATGCTCGCCGGGATCTATTACGGAGCCATGTATGGGGGTTCCACCACCTCGATCCTGGTCAACATCCCGGGGGAAGCGGCGTCGGTCGTGACCTGCCTGGATGGTTACCAGATGGCGCGGAAGGGGAGGGCCGGCCCGGCCCTGGGGATCAGCGCCATGGGGTCTTTCATCGCCGGGACCCTCGGGGTCATCGGGCTCATGCTGGTCGCCCCGCCCCTGGCCCGGTTCGCCCTTTCCTTCGGCCCCCCGGAGTACTTTTCCCTGATTTTCTGCGGTCTCGCCATCTTGATCTACCTGGCGAGCGGCTCTATTCTTAAAGCGGTGATCATGGCCCTGGCCGGGCTGTTTCTCGGGTTGGTGGGGACCGACCTGATCACCGGGAACGTCCGTTTCACTTTCGGGAACATCACCTTGATGGACGGGATCGGCATGGTCCCGGTGGTGATGGGGCTCTTCGGGATTGCGGAAGTGCTGGACAACCTCGAGAAATCCCTGGAGGAGCGGTCGGTTTTTCAAACGACCCTCTCCAACCTTCTCCCCAATCGACAGGACTGGGGCCGCGCCCTCGGACCTATTCTCCGGGGAAGCTTCGTCGGGTTCTTTCTCGGGATCCTCCCCGGCGGCGGGGCCATCATCTCCTCGTTCACTTCCTACGCTCTTGAAAAAAGACTCTCGCGGCACCCGGAGGAGTTTGGAAAGGGGGCCATCGAGGGAGTCGCGGGACCGGAGTCCGCAAACAACGCGGCGAGCAGCGGTGCTTTCATCCCCCTTTTAACCCTGGGAATCCCCGCCAACGTGGTCATGGCCATCGTGTTGGGGGCGCTCCTGACTCACGGGATTCAGCCGGGCCCTCTGCTGCTGGTCCGAAATGCGGACCTCTTCTGGGGGGTAGTGACGAGCATGTATCTCGGAAACGCCATGCTGCTCGTGCTCAACCTCCCCCTCATCGGGCTTTGGGTCCGCCTGCTGCGAATCCCTTACGCGATCCTTTTCCCGCTCATCCTGCTTTTCTGCCTGATCGGGGCCTACAGCGTCAACAACAACAGCGAGGAAGTGGTCATCATGATCGTCTTCGGGGTGATCGGTTACCTTATACGCAAATTCGATTACGAGGCGGCCCCCCTGATCTTCGCCCTGGTGCTGAGCCCCCTATTTGAAAATGCCCTGCGCCAGTCGCTCTTGATGTCCAATGGGAGCTTCGCCATTTTTTTCACCCGGCCGATCTCTCTGGCGTTCATGGTCACCGGGCTTATCCTCTTCCTCCTGCCCATGCTTCCTTTTGTAAAAAGAAAAGTGGTAAGGGAGGAAGCTTAAATTCACGTTTACACCATCAAGACCGCTTTATGGAGATACCCATGAATAACCGGACTGAGAAAAAAAATACCATCCAAAAAGTCGCCGTCATCGGGACCGGGACCCTCGGCGTCCAGATCGCCCTGATGGCCGCCCATTACAGCGGGGAGGCGAAAACGTATGACCCGGATGAGAAAGCCTTTGACCGGGTGTTGAACCTCATCCGCCAACGCATGGCCAACGCCGCCCGAAAGACCCTGCCTCCTTTTGAAAATATGGATGAAGGGGTCCGAAAGATCCGCAGATGCGCGAGCCTCGGGGAGGCCGTTGCCGACGCGGACCTGGTAATCGAGGCGGTCCCGGAAAACCTTGAGCTGAAGCGGAAAATCTTTCAGCAGATGGACCGGTTGTCTCCCCGCGAGGCGATCCTGGCGACGAACAGCTCCTCGATTCCGGTTTCCAAGATCGAAAGCGCGACAAGCCGGCCGGAGAAATGCCTGAACATCCATTTTTACTCCCCCGACCTGGGAAGGAACATCGTGGACCTGATGGGCGGAAGCAGGACCAGCGGCGAAACGATGGAAGCGGGGAGAAGGTGGATCCTTTCGATC
>Ga0113563_10001866_pt1 | contig 12344 bp, 9 predicted proteins | sample Mud3Dept3metaG_FD_80117 | JGI IMG/M metagenome (GOLD analysis project Ga0113563, IMG submission 80117) | Freshwater wetland microbial communities from Ohio, USA, analyzing the effect of biotic and abiotic controls - Mud 3 Core 4 Depth 3... | ecosystem: Environmental > Aquatic > Freshwater >...
GATGTGCGCAGCCGTGAATTCGTAGGTCGCGCCGGTGTACAGGTTCTTCTGCGGTCCCACATACGGCGCCAGCAGTTCGTACGGGCGCAGTGCGGGATTCACCAGTACCGCACGCGCGCCCAGCTGTTCGACCAGCCAGGTCGCGTAGTAACCGCCCAGCGACGAACCGACCAGTGTCACGGTCTGCGCAGCATGCGGCGCCATCAGCGCGCGCAGCTCCGCCATCGCCTGCGCCGGCCGGTGCGACAGCGCGGGGCAGGCGTAATGTGCCACCAGGCCCAGCCGGTTCATCTGACTGCGCAGCAGCCCGGCTTTGTAGGACCGGGCTGAACTGTTGAAGCCGTGGATGTAAATCAGCAAGTGCGGATCAGCCGGAGACGCGCCTGGCCAGCGCGAGCAACAGCGCATCCGCGCCGGGCGCGGCGACGAGCGACACGCCCAGCGGACAGCCGTGCAGCGTGGCCAGCGGCAGGCTGACCTGCGGCAGCCCCGCGAGCCCGGCAATGCACAGCAGGCTCATCGCCCGCGCGCGGAAATCGTCGAGTGCAGCGGCAGCCGTGTTGCACAACGGCGCAATGTCGGGAACGGTCGGCAGTACCAGCACCGCGTGCTCGGCCAGCAGCACGCGCATGCGCTGGCGCGCGACATCGCGCACCGCCTGCGCGCGTGCGATGTCCTCCACGCTGATCGTCGCGACCCATTGCATGCGCTCCCGCACCCCGGGACCGAGCTTCGGCTGTACCCGCGCCACCCAGTCGCCGAGCTGGGCATGGATCTCGGCGCCCTGCAGGATGCGGAACGCCTGGAACCACTGCGGCAGGCCTTCCATACTGACGGTCACCGGCTGCAGTGCGCCGAGCACCTCGCGCATCCGCACCAGCGCTGGCTGCAGGGCTGCAACTGCCGCGGCATCCAGCAGCATCAGCGCATCCTCCGCCAGCAGCGCCGCGCCAGGACGTGACGCCTGCTCCGGCCCCAGCAATACCTGGCCCACGCGCTCGAGCAGCACCGCATCGCGCGCGAACCAGCCGGCGGTATCGAAACTCGGCGCCAGCGCGCACGCCCCCGCCAGCGATACGCGGCCGTGCGTCGGGCGAATGCCGTAAATGCCGCAGAAACTCGCCGGTGCGCGCACCGAACCGCCGGTGTCGCTGCCCAGCGCAAAATCCACCAGCCCGCCGGCCACGGCCGCAGCGGAACCGCTGGACGAACCGCCAGGTATGCGTCCCGGCGCACGCACATTGACCGGCGTGCCGTAGTGCGCGTTCTCGCCGTTGAGGCTGTAAGTCAGTTCGTCCGTCTGGGTCTTGCCGAGCAGGTCCGCGCCAGCCGCGAGCAATGTCGCAACGACCGGCGCCGTGCATGTTGCGGGCGGATGCGAATCCAGCCAGTCCGGATTGCCGAATCCGGTCCTGTGCCCGGCAATGTCAAAGATGTCTTTCGCGCCGAAGGTCAGTCCGGCAAGCGGCCCCGCAGCGGCGCCGGCGACGGCGACATGCGTATGGCGGCAGAATGCGCCCAGCGCGTCATTCGGAATCGCCGCCATCAGGCCACCGCCAGCCGCTGCAGCAGCTTGTCGTGGATGCCGCCGAATCCGCCGTTGCTCATGATCAGAATGTGATCCCCGGATTGCGCGGCGGCAGCAATGTCGCCGATCAGGGTATCCAGATCCTGATGCACCGCCACCCTGTCGCCCAGCGGCGCCAGCGCCGCCGTCACATCCCAGTCGATGCCGCCGCTGTAGCAGTACACGCGATCGGCAGCGGCCAGGCTGCCCGGCAACGCCTGTTTCATCACACCCAGTTTCATGGTGTTCGAACGCGGTTCGATCACGGCAAGGATGCGCGTGTCACCGACCTTGCGACGCAGCCCGGCGAGCGTGGTCGCAATCGCCGTGGGGTGATGCGCAAAGTCGTCGTAGACGATGATGTTGCGCACCACGCCGCGGACTTCCATGCGCCGCCTGACGTTGCGGAACTGGCAGAGTGCATCGACGGCTCCGGCCACCGGTACGCCGGCATGACGAGCCGCGGCGATCGCCGCCAGCGCATTCAGGCGATTGTGATCACCGAGCAGTTCCCACATCACGCGCCCCCGCAAGGCGCCCTCGTGCGTCACCGCGAACGCGCCGCTCGCCTCGGGCGCGCCCGCCTGCCAGGCACCGTCGCCGCCGAAGCGTTCGACGGGCGTCCATGCCCCGCGCGCCAGCACGCGTTCGATTGCGGCATCAGCGCCATGCGCCACGATCAGGCCGTTGCCGGGCACCGTGCGTACCAGATGATGAAACTGGGTTTCGATCGCCGCCAGGTCCGGAAAAATATCGGCATGGTCATATTCAATATTGTTCAGCATTACGGTGCGCGGGGCGTAATGGACGAATTTGGAACGCTTGTCGAAAAATGCCGTGTCGTATTCGTCGGCCTCGATCACGAAAAACGGCGTTTCGGTAAGTCGCGCCGAAACGCCGAAATTCTGCGGCACACCGCCGATCAGGAATCCGGGATTGAGTCCGGCATGCTCCAGTATCCACGCCAGCATCGCGCTGGTCGTGGTCTTGCCGTGGGTACCCGCCACCGCCAGCACCCAGCGTCCCTGCAACACGTGTTCGCGCAGCCACTGCGGGCCTGAAATGTATGGCAGTCCGCGATTGAGTATGGCCTCCATCAGCGGATTGCCGCGGGTGACGACATTGCCGACGACAAACACATCCGGATTCAGATCCAGCTGCTCCGGCCCGAAACCGTTGATCAGCGTAATGCCCTGCGCTTCAAGCTGCGTGCTCATCGGCGGATAAACATTGGCGTCGCAGCCGGTCACCCGGTGACCCGCCGCGCGCGCGATCACCGCCAGTCCGCCCATGAATGTGCCGCAGATGCCGAGGATGTGGATATGCATGATCGGGCGGAGGATAACAGGAGATTGATGAGGGCATGAACAGACGACGGCGTGCAACATCAAGCGTATGACACCGGTGAGCAGTCGGCGGCGGGCGACGCTGTCCCCGGGGTTTTCTGCTTGCCGCTTACCGCTCTCCCGCCGTCGTTCAGCCGCGAAAAATGAAATACACCGCCGCAATCAGACACAGTCCCGCATACAAATAGTTCATTTTCACGGCCTGTCCCATGTACAACATGGCGAAAGGCACGAACACCGCGAGCGTAATCACCTCCTGCAGGATTTTCAGTTGCGGCAGGCTCAGCGTCGTATAGCCGATGCGGTTTGCCGGCACCTGCAGCAGGTACTCGAACAGCGCGATACCCCACGACACCAATGCCGCGATCCACCACGGCGCAGTGTTCAGGTGCTTCAGGTGACCGTACCAGGCGATGGTCATGAATACATTGGACGCGGCCAGCAACAGCACGGTCGACACCAGCGGTGGCACCGAGATCATAAATTAACTCCTTGTTTTGATTGATATTTTTTTATCTGCAATTGTAGCGGAAAATTTGCCGGCCGCTATAATCCTGCGGTGAACCCGATTCCCGCAGTTCTGGTCACTGGCGCCAGCAGCGCTGCCAAAGCGGGCTTCGTGCGCGCGCTGCTTGCCGCGCGTCCGGTCAACGAACGCTGGGCGCTGCTTGACAACGACGGCGACAATCTCGCGCGTGACCGCGCCGATCCGCAAACGCCCGTCGCCACGACGGGCGGCTGCGCCTGCTGCACCGGCCAGGTGGCTTTGCGGACCGGGCTCGTGCAATTGATCCGGCAATCCCGCCCGCAACGCCTGATCATCGCGGCTTCGGGCGCCGCCGATCCGGTGGCACTGGAACGCGTGCTGCGCGACGAACATCTCGCGCGCGCACTGCAAGTCACGCACCGGCTGTGCGTGGCCACACCCGAGCAGTTGAGCGGCTGTCCGCCGCCCGCGCGCGACCGGTGGCAGCAGCAACTGCGCGCCGCCGATTTTGTGGTGGCAACGAATGACGCTGCCGCACAAGCGCTGGGCGCGATGCTGGCGACGTTTGGTATCGTCGACAAGCGCGCAATACGGGCAGCAGACGCCCTGCTTGCGCTGATCCCGCCGCCGACCGTGGCCGGCGCCACGGCCGCATGACCGCGTCCCGCGACGCCAAGGCCTTGCACCGCATCGTCATTGTCGGCGGCGGCGCCGGCGGCCTCGAACTTGCGACCGGACTCGGCGACAGCGTCGGTCGCCGCGGCCGCGCGCAGGTCACGCTGATTGACCGTTCACGCACGCATCTGTGGAAGCCGCTGCTGCACGAAGTTGCCGCCGGCAGCATGGATATCGATCTGCACACCCTCGATTACCTGGCACAGGCCCGCTGGCACCACTTCCGTTTCCAGCTGGGCAGCATGGCCGGCCTCGACCGCGGGCGCCGCGTGGTACGCGTCGCGCCGACTCATGACGACGAGGGGCGCCTGCTGATCGGTGAGCGGGAGATTCCGTACGACACCCTGGTCATTGCCGTGGGCAGCGGCACCAACGACTTCGGCACGCCGGGCGCCCAGCAGCATGCGATCAGCCTGGATATGCCGGCACAGGCAGAACGCTTCCACACCCGCCTGATCAACGCCTGCATCCGTGCCAATGCGCAGGGCGAAGCGTTGCGCCCGGAACAACTGCAGGTGGCGATCATCGGTGCCGGCGCCACCGGGGTCGAACTCGCTGCCGAACTGCATCACACGACGCGCGAACTGGTGGCCTTCGGCCTCGAAAAAATCGATGCCGAGCGCGATATCCGCATCACGCTGATCGAGGCCGGACCGCGGGTCCTGCCCGCGTTGCCGGAACGCCTGTCGACGGCAACCAGGGACCTGCTGGAAACACTGCGCGTACAGGTGCTGACCGGCGCGCGGGTAACGGCCGTCGAACGCGACGGCGTGCTGATTGCCGATGGCCGCAAAATTCCCGCCGAACTGACGGTATGGGCAGCGGGCATCAAGGCGCCCGATTTCCTGAAGGACATCGCCGGCCTTGAAACCAACCGGCTCAACCAGCTGGTGGTGACGCCACAGCTGCAGACCACCCGTGATCCGGATATTTTTGCGATGGGCGACTGTGCAGCGTGCGCGTGGCCAGGCCATGCGCACAACGTGCCGCCGCGGGCGCAGGCGGCACACCAGCAGGCGACACTGCTGACCGCCACGCTGCGCCGGCGGCTTGCCGGCAAGCCGCCGCATGCCTTCGTTTATCGTGATTTCGGCTCGCTGGTGTCTCTTGGTGAATATTCGACCGTCGGCAGCCTGATGGGCGCCCTGATCGGCGGCAGCCTGTTCATCGAGGGCCTGTTCGCACGGTTTATGTATGTATCGCTCTACCGCATGCACCTCTACGCGCTGCACGGTTTCGCCAAGGCGTTCTTCGATTCGCTGGCGCGGCTGATCACGCGGCGCACCGAGCCGCGCGTAAAGCTGCACTGATCACCGTGCGACTGCAATCAAAGCACAACGTCGGGCAGGCCCGCGGATCGCGAACCCGGCAGGGGCGAATTATCCGATGCATGGTAGGTGAACACGACGGAGAACTTGGTGCGGTCGCTGCGATTGTGCCCGGCGGCATGAAACAGCCGGCAGTGAAAAAACAGCACATCGCCGGGTGCCAGTTCGGCGGATACCTCGGTAGCGAGCAGCGCCGCATTCTCCGCGACATCAGTGCGCAGGAACTGCGCGGCGTCGAGCCGTGCGGCGTCGAAGGCCATCGCATGTGTGCCCGGCAGCAGCAGCAGACATCCGTTTTCGACGCGTTCCTCCCCCAGCGCCAGCCACACCGAAACCAGCTCCGGGCGCTGGAACGACCAATAGCGGATATCCCGATGCCAGCTGGTCAGGCTGCTGTAGGCCGGGTCCTTGGTCATCACGCAGTTATGATGCGCCTGCGACAGGGCAATCCGCGGTCCCAGCAGTTGCCGCAGGCGCGTGACGAGCGGTGCCGCGGTCGCCCACTCCCGGAATACCGCATCACGGGCATAAGCCTGCAGCAACCGCCGCACCGTGCGCCCACCCGGCGCTTCACGCGTTTGCGGCGCGCCGGGATACCGGGTATCGGCTTCATATTCGAGCGGCGGCACCGCCGCTGCGAGGTCACGCTCAGCCGCTGTGCGCATGCGTGCGCAATCCGCAGCCGGCACCAGGCCGCGCACGATGACGTAGCCGTCGCGCGCGAACTGCGCTAATTCTGCAGCCGAGAACATCTGATTCATGTCGGTATGGGCTTGCCTGCGGAACACCCAGATATGGAACAGCAACGCACTCAGTATCAGCGTTACCAGAGAATATACGGGATCGAGAGCACCGGCGGTAAACACCGACTCCGTTTCAAACACCGAATCCGCGTAATGGATGAACAAAGCCAGCAGCAGATTATTTCCGGCATGCGCGCCGATCGCCAATTCCAGGCGGCCATCGCGCAACGCCGCGCTCGCTAGGAAGAGTCCCATCCCGAAATAATTGGCGGCCATGATGGCCACTCCGTACACCGCAACCTCGGGGTTGTAGAGGTGCGGCAAGGTAAATGCCGTGCTGCTCAACACCGCCAGTGCCGCCGGATGGCGCAGCCGGCGCCCCAACGCCTGCACCAGATAGCCGCGAAACACCATTTCCTCAGCGGCACATTGCAGCGGGGTCAGCAGCAGCGCGGCAACGACAAATGGCAGCCACCGCTGCCAGTCCAGACTCCAGACATAACGCCCGGGATAGATCAGGTTCTCGATGAAGGCGCACACCACCGCCAGCACCACCCAGACCGCGGCCCCCTGCATGATGCGCCGCCAGTCGACATGCGGGTGCGGCGTGATCAGCGTGCGCCAGGAACGGCGGTGCAACAGGCTGACCACCAGTATCGCGCCGGCGGCCAGCGTCAGAATGCTGACATTGATCGCAACAAATTCGGTGACCTGGCCGAACAGCGCCGCCTGCAGCATCCATCCGTACAACAGCCCGCCGGCGGTCAGCCAGCCTGCCGCAATGCAGGTGATGCCCAGCAAATAACGCCACCAGGCATTGCGCCCGGTTTCGGCCAGCGCCAGATACTGCGCGGCAGGCGTGGTCAAATCGGGTTGTAACCGAGTACCGGCGCCAGCCAGCGTTCGGCGTCAACTACCGACATGCCCTTGCGCCGCGCGTAATCCGCAACCTGATCGCGGTCGATCTTGCCGACCGCGAAGTACTGGGCCTGCGGGTGCGAAAAATAGAACCCGCTGACCGACGACGCCGGCAGCATGGCATAGGACTCGGTCAGGCGCATGTCGATGGTGCCGGCACGCAGCAGGTCGAACAACGCGCCTTTCTCGGTATGGTCCGGACAGGCCGGATAGCCGGGGGCCGGACGGATACCGCGGTACTTCTCGGCAACCAGCGCAGCGGTGTCCAGCGCCTCGTCGCGGGCATAACCCCAGAACTCGCGGCGCACGCGCAGGTGCAGCAGTTCGGCAAACGCTTCCGCCAGCCGGTCGGCAATGGCCTTCAGCAGGATCACCGAATAATCATCGTGCTGTTTCTCGAACATTGCGATGCGCTTCTCGATGCCCAGCCCTGCGGTCACGGCAAATGCGCCGATGTAGTCGGGGACACCCGATTCCAGCGGCGCCACAAAATCAGCCAGGCACTGGTTCGGACGCCCGGTGGGCTTCTGGTTTTGCTGGCGCAGGTTGTGCCATATCATCAGCGGACTCTTGCGCGATTCATCGGCGTAGATCGCGATGTCCTCGTGATCGACGCGCGCCGCCGGGAACAGGCCGAACACGCCGTTCGCCGTCAGCCAGCGGCCGTCGATGACTTTCTTCAACATCGCCTTGCCGTCCGCCAGCACCTTGCGCGCCTCGTCGCCGACCACGGCGTCGTCGAGGATCGCCGGATAGGGGCCGGCGAGATCCCAGGTCTGAAAAAACGGACCCCAGTCGATTTGACGGGCGATTTCCGCAAGGTCGTAGTTCTTCAGTATCTTGATGCCGAGCATTTCGGGCTTCGGCGGCGTGTACGCCTTCCAGTCGGTGGCAAGCGCGTTGGCGCGGGCCGCCGCCAGCGGAATCAGTTCCGGCCCCTTCTTGCCGGCATGCTGCTCGCGGATGCGCTCGTAGTCGGCCGCGAGGTCGCCGACGTAGCCCTTGCGCTGGTCATCCGACAGCAGGCTGGAGCACACGCCCACGCAGCGCGAGGCATCCGGTACCCACACCACCGGGCCGGCATAGTGCGGCGCGATCTTGACCGCAGTGTGCACGCGCGAAGTCGTCGCGCCGCCGACCAGCAGCGGAATGGTCATGCCTGCGCGCTGCATCTCGCGCGCGTTGTGTGCCATTTCCTCCAGCGACGGGGTGATCAGTCCCGACAGGCCGATGATATCGGCCTTTTCCCGTTCGGCGACTTCGGCGATCTGTTTCCACGGCACCATGACGCCCAGGTTGACGACTTCGTAGTTGTTGCACTGGAGCACGACGGCGACAATGTTCTTGCCGATGTCGTGCACGTCGCCCTTGACCGTGGCGAGCACAATCTTGCCCTTGGGCTTGAGGTCGCCCAGCCGCGCCTTCTCGGCTTCGATGTACGGCACCAGGTGTGCGACCGCCTGCTTCATGACCCGCGCCGACTTGACCACTTGCGGCAGGAACATTTTGCCGGCGCCGAACAGGTCACCGACGACATTCATGCCGTCCATCAACGGCCCCTCGATGACCTGGATCGGGCGCCCGCCGGCGGCCTCGATCTGCTGGCGCATCTCCTCGGTGTCCTCGACGATCCAGTTGGTGATGCCTTTCACCAGCGCATGCGTCAGCCGCTCTGCCACCGGCGCTTCACGCCAGGCCAGGTCCTCGACCGCCGCCCGGCCCTTGCCCTTAACGGTTTCGGCAAACACCACCATGCGTTCGGCGGCATCGGGCCGCCGGTCGAAAATGATGTCTTCAACGCGCTCCAGCAGTTCCTTCGGGATCTCGTCGTAGACGCCGATCTGTCCGGCGTTGACAATGGCCATCGTCAGCCCGGCCTTGATCGCGTGGTAGAGGAACGCCGTGTGGATCGCCTCGCGCACCGGATCGTTGCCGCGGAACGAAAATGACACATTCGACAGCCCACCGCTGACCCGCGCATGGCGCAGATGCTGACGAATCCAGCGCGTTGCCTCGATGAAATCGATCGCGTAACGATTGTGATCCTCGATCCCGGTGGCGATCGCAAATATGTTCGGATCGATGATGATATCTTCGGCCGGGAAACCGACCTCGTCCACCAGAATGTCATAGGCCTTTTTTGCGATCTCGATCCGGCGCTGATAGGTGTCCGCCTGGCCTTTTTCGTCAAAAGCCATGACCACGACGGCGGCACCGTAGCGCCGCGCAAGGCGCGCCTGCTGCGTGAAGGGTTCCACCCCCTCCTTCATGCTGATCGAATTGACGATGGCCTTGCCCTGCACGCACTTCAGTCCGGCTTCGATGACCTCCCACTTCGACGAATCGATCATCACCGGTACCCGGGAAATATCCGGTTCGGAAGCGATCAGGCTGAGGAAGGTGGTCATCGCCGCCTTCGAATCGAGCATCGCTTCGTCCATGTTGATGTCGATGACCTGCGCGCCGCTTTCCACCTGCTGCCGCGCCACCGACACCGCCTCCGCATAATTGCCGGCGAGGATCAGTTTGGCAAATCCACGCGAGCCGGTGACGTTGGTGCGCTCACCGACATTGACGAACAGCGAATCGTCGCCAATGTTCAGCGGCTCCAGTCCGGACAGCCGCGTCTTTTTCTCGATCTGCGGCACCTGGCGCGGCGTTAAGCCCTGCATGGCCTGTGCGATGGCACGGATATGCGCCGGGGTCGTGCCGCAGCAGCCCCCGGCAATGTTGATGAAGCCGCTTTTCGCGAAATCGAGCAGATATTCCGCCGTCTGCGCGGGCAATTCGTCGTAGCCGGTCGGCGCCAGCGGATTCGGCAGGCCGGCATTGGGGTAGGCACAGACGAAGGTGTCGGCGACCTGCGAAATCTCCTCGATATAGGGCCGCATCAGCTTCGCGCCCAGCGCACAGTTCAGACCGATGGTCAGCGGCCGCGCATGGCGGACGGAATTCCAGAATGCTTCGGGCGTCTGACCCGACAGCGTGCGCCCGGAGGCATCGGTGATCGTGCCGGAAATCATGATCGGCAGACGCCGGCCGTGTTCGTCAAAATACTGGTCGATCGCAAACAGCGCAGCCTTGGCGTTCAGCGTATCGAAAATGGTCTCGACCATCAGCAGATCGGCACCGCCGTCGATCAGCCCGCGCACGGCCTCGGTATAAGTCGTGACCAGCTGGTCGAAATTGATATTGCGGAATCCCGGATCGTTGACATCCGGCGAGATGGACGCCGTGCGATTGGTCGGCCCCAGCGTCCCGGCGACGAAGCGCGGCCGCGCCGCATCCTTCGCTTCATAGGCATCCGCCGCCGACCGTGCCAATCTGGCCGCCTCGACGTTCAACTCGTAGACCAGGTCTGCCATGTGGTAATCCGCCATGGCGACCGCGGTGGAATTGAAGGTGTTGGTCTCGATGATGTCCGCGCCGGCATCGAGATACTGCTCATGAATTTCGCGGATGATCTGCGGCTGAGTCAGCGTCAGCAGGTCGTTGTTGCCCTTGACATCGTGAGCGAAATTCCGGAACCGCTTGCCGCGATAGGCAGCCTCATCCAGCTTGTAGTTCTGGATCATCGTGCCCATCGCCCCGTCGAGAATCAGGATGCGGCGCGACAGCAGCGCAGGCAGTTGCTGGATGCGGGAGTTGCTCATGAAATTTCAGGCGCGCCGGATGGCGCAGTCAGACCGGAGACAGTCCGAATTTTATCATGGGGTTGGCGCCGTTCACCGGCGTTTGGTCGTCATCGGACAAACGCCTATAATGCGCCTTCCCTGTTTGCGATCCGATCAACATGAAACATCTCGAACCCAAGGCCGCTTACGAGTTCCTGAAACAGAATCCGAACTCGGTGTTCGTCGATTGCCGCAGCGAAATGGAATACCTGTTCGTCGGTCATCCCGTGGGTGCCATCCTGGTACCGTGGAATGACGGCCCGAACTGGGACATCAATCCGCACTTCGTCGCGCACGTCAAAAAAGCAGCCAGCGTCGACCGGCCCATCATCGTCATCTGCCGCAGCGGCAACCGCTCACTCGACGCCGGCCATGCCCTGGAAGAGGCCGGGTTCACGCAGGTCTACAATGTGCTGCACGGTTTCGAAGGTGAGCTCGACGAAAACCATCACCGCAACGAAAAAACGGGCTGGCGCCACGACGGCCTGCCGTGGGAGCAATGTTAGGTCCTGACCGGATCGCGTATTTTGTTTTAAATATCAATAACAACATATAGTTATCAAAATGCACTGAGCAGCGCGCCGCCGGCCGGCCGGTCGCCGCAACGGGCGCGCCAAGCGCCACACCTGTGCAGATTCCCGGTTTAGTGCGTGGATCTCGCCCTTGCGCACGCCGCTCGATGGCTTGCAATCGCGGTCTGTCCTGACCACGCCGCGCAGCCAAGCCGGTTCACGCGAGCGTGACGCCGACCAGGCGGCCCACCAGCCAGGTCACCATCCCGGCCGCGGCGCCGATTGCCAGCATGCGCGTACCGCTTGCCAGCGCGCGGCGTCCGGTGAACAGTGAAATTGCAGCCCCCCACACCGAACAGCGCTGTCGCCGACAGGATGATGGCGACCAGCAGGCTCCCGGAACCACCGGCCAACAGAAATAGCAGCAGCGGAATCGCCGCACCCATTGCAAACGACACGAAGGAAAAAAGCGCGGCACCGCACGGCGACCCCAGATCCTCGGGATTCAGGCCCAGCTCTTTGCGCGCCAGCGTATCCAGCGCCTTCTCCGGATCGGCGATCACGGCCTTCGCCATCTTCCGCGCCGCGGCCAGTTCGATGCCGCGGGCCGCGTAAATCAGCGCCAGCTCTTCGGCCTCCTCGTCGGGATAATGTTCCAGCTCCTCACGTTCGAGACCGATCCGGTACTCGAACATTTCACGCTGCGAACGTACCGACACATACTCGCCGGCGGCCATCGAAAAGGCGCCGGCAACGAGTCGGCAACACCGGTCAGCAGCAATACACGGGTGTCCGCATTGGCCCCGGCGACCCCGAGGATCAGGCTGGCATTTGAAATCAGCCCGTCATGGACGCCGAACACCGCAGCGCGCAGATTACCGCCCCCCCTCGCGACTGCCGCCGCGGTGGCGGTGTTGAACGCCGGCACCGGGACTGTGGTGCCCCGGCTCCTCCTTGCTGTAGATGGACATGCCGCGCACTTTCATCGCGGCGAGCACACTGCGCATGGCGCGCGGACATCCGGCGCGTAGGCTTGCGGCAAGCCCGGCCCTTTCGTCCCTGCGTAACGCGCCCAGATGGCCGCCTGCCCGTCC
>Ga0113563_10001867_pt1 | contig 12342 bp, 9 predicted proteins | sample Mud3Dept3metaG_FD_80117 | JGI IMG/M metagenome (GOLD analysis project Ga0113563, IMG submission 80117) | Freshwater wetland microbial communities from Ohio, USA, analyzing the effect of biotic and abiotic controls - Mud 3 Core 4 Depth 3... | ecosystem: Environmental > Aquatic > Freshwater >...
AACGCCCACCCTGCTTGGCCACGCGCAATTGCGCCGCGAGCTCGGCGACATGGGCTTGATCGCGGTCGCGCGCGGCACGCGACTGGTCCAGGCGCTCCGGCGCGATAAACTTTTGCGCCACCAATTTCTCGTCGCGTTGCCATTGCGCGAGCGACTGTTGCGCACTGGCGCGCGCCTGTGCCAATTGCGCCTCGACTGCCGCCACCTCGTCCGGGCGTTTGCCCTTCTGCAAATTCGCCAGGCGCGCCACGGCGCTCTGCAAGCGCTCGCCGGCTTCCAGGCGCGCCGCTTTCTCGTTTTCCTGCTCCAGCGCAAACAAGGCAGCGCCGGCCGCAACCATGGCGCCGCGCTGCACTGCCAGCAGCGTCAACTGGCCGGCAAACGGCGCCGCCACGCGCACGTATTCGCCTTCGACATAGCCGTGCAATTGCGGCTTGCCGGCGGGCGCGCAGGCGGCGAGCAGCAACAGCGGAATTAAGGTGTAGGAAATAAAGCGCATATTCGTACCGATTCGATGGAATGAACAAAAAAACGGTTGGTCCACGAAAAACACAAAAGGCACGAAATATTTTATCGGTAATTTTTTAGTGTTTCGTGCTTTTCGTGTTTTTCGTGGACCAATCGCCTTTTGGATGAATCAGCATTATAGACATAGACGCAGGCTCGCTGCGCGCGGACTAAGGTTGCCCTCTCTCCTAGCTCTCTCCCGCGCGCGGGAGAGCGGGACGCGGACTCGCTGCGCGAGGGCTATTAGAACGACTGGCGTATCGCCAACACCGCCTGATTGCGCAGCGACTTGAGCAAGGACAATTCCTTTTCCGGAATCTTGATGTCGTTGGGATTGGGACGGTCGGCATAGATCAGGCCGACCGGTTTGCCCTTGATCACGATCGGAAATAAGACGAAGGTTTTTGCGCGCATGGCTTGCCGATACCACTGCGGGATGCGCGTGGCGATTTTGGGATCGTCGACATCGGTGATGAGAATGTCGGCATTGTTTTTCAGCGCGACATGGAACACGTCGGGTTGCTCCACCATGGAAAAACGGATCGCCTTCAATTGCTCCTGTACGCCGTCGCCAAAACCGAACTTGCCGCACATGGCATTTTGCCGGCCATCCTTGATGCAAAAGATCACATGCTCGAAGCCCATGCTGGTGTACATGGTTTCCAGGATCATGCGCAAAATGTCGTTCACCGTGATCTTGTCGTCGATCAGCGAATTGCTGATGTCTTGCAGCCCGGAGGTGAGGATGGCCTGAATGTCTTCGGTGCTGCGTTGCGGCTTGGTGCCATCCGTAGCGACCGCGGCATCGAAATCCAGCATCGGCGGCGCTTCATGCAACACGGTTGCCGCCAAGGCGGTGTGGGTATCCGAAACTTTGTCCGAAGGCGATCCGGCTATTTCGGCCAAAGGCGGCGGCGCGACATTGGCTGCCGGCGCCTCGCCCATGCCCGCCCATTTCGAGGCGCGCTGGGCAAAGCTGCTTTGCTTCAAATTGACATTTACGACCGTCGCGAATTGGGCGATGTCCTGCATGGATTTTTCCAGCAACTTGGCCAACTGGTTTTCCGACACCGGCAAACTATCGCCAAAGCGCGCCGTAAGCTTGCTCATCGCCTTGGCCCGTTCTTTGTCAGGCGTGCAGAGAATAATGTCGCACAGCTCATTCGAGAATCCGGACAGCACACGCAACTTGTCGCTATTGTTGAAACCCTTTTTGACTTTCTCATCCGGCAGCTTCTTCATACTCAACACCAGCTGATCCGGAAAGCCCCAGCTCTTGGCGATGCCGATGCCCAGCTCTTCGAACGACAAACCCAGCACTTGGGTCGAAGCCTTCTCCAGGCTGCAATCCTTGGTCTGGACGAGTTTTTGGATTTCTTCCGATTCCTCGGGGAAATAAAACATCGACAGCAGTTGCCCCAGGTTATGGAACATGGAGCAGATAAACGCTTCTTCCGCATCCTTGACTTGCGCCTTGGGCGCCATTTCGCGCGCCAGCATGCCGGCATACAACACCTTCACGAACTCTTCCTTCAGTTGCTGCGCATGGCCTTTGTTTTGCATGTTCTCGAACATCATCAGGCTCAAGGAGATAGAACGCACGGCATCGAAGCCGAGTATCACCACTGCCCGCGACACGGTGCTGATGGAGCCGCCGCCGATATGGTTGTACAGCGCCGCATTCACCAACTTCAATAACTTGTTGGTCAGCGCAAAGTCTTTCAGGATGTTGTTGGATAACTTGTTGACGCTTTCCTTATCCGAGGCGGTAATGCTATTGATCGAGACGATCGCCTCCGATAAAGCCGGAAAGTCGCTCTTGAGCCGCATGCGCCGCAACAAAAAATCCAAGGTGCTTTGTTTGGACTCGCTGCTGGGCTTCGTCGATTCTGCCGCATCCGGCGACAGATACAGCTCGAAAGCGTTTTTCATCTTCCAGGCATCTTCGAAACGCTGCGCCGGATCCTTGCGCAAGGCTTTCAGGATCAGGTCATCCAGGCGCTCGTCGATCTTCGGGTTATGTTTGGAGGGGCCGGCAATGGTCTCGCTGACGATGCGCCGCATGACTTCTTCGATGCTCTTGCCGCGCACCGCATATTGCCCGGTCAGGAGTTCGTACAGCATCATGCCGAAAGAAAACATATCCGACTTCGGGCCAAACTCTTCATGCGCGATGTACTCCGGCGCCATGTACACCGGCGTTCCCATCAGGTAGCCGGACTTCGCGTCTTTGCTATCGATGCGCCCCGCCACGCCGAAGTCCATCACGCGCGCCACGCCGTTCGCCCCAAGCAGGATGTTGGAGGGCTTGATATCGCGGTGGACGATGCCTTTGGAATGGGCATAGCCGAGCGCATCCAGGATCTGCACCGCCAATTCCGCCGCGCGCGTCGGCGGCACCGGCCCTTCGCTTTTGAGCACTTGCGCCAAGGTCGGGCCATTCACGTACTCGAACACCAAATACGGCTGGCCAGCGTGTTCGCCGGCATCGAATAGCGTCACGATATTGGGGTGCAGCAAGCGGCTCACCGTGCGGGCTTCGGCCAAAAGGTTTTCCATATTGGCCGCTTGCTCGGCATTGGAAGCAAACTGCAAGGTCTTGATCGCGACATCGCGATCCAGATGCGGGTCGTGCGCCAGATACACTTCGCTTTGATTACCCTTGCCCAACAAGCGTATTAATCTGAACCGTCCGATGACGCCGGGGGAAACCGCAGGTGAAGTAGCGCTTGCTGGCATAGTGATTCAAATGGATAATTGGCCGCGAACCGTGCGCCACGGCACGGCATAAAATTCAGATACCTTCTAATACCTTATAACGGCCATATTCCCTGGAGCTTTAAAATGAAGAAAATCCTGATGTTAGCCTTGGTCATGCTGATCGGCGTCGGCGCCATTTCGAGCGATGCCGACGCCAAGCGTTTTGGCGGCGGCAAGAGCTTCGGCAAGCAGCGCGAGCAAGCCACGCAGCCGGCCCGACCCGCCAGCCCAGCCGCTGCACCCGCGCCGGCCGGCGGCCGCTCCTGGCTCGGCCCCTTGGCTGGTTTGGCGGCTGGCGGTTTACTGGCCTCGATGTTCATGGGCGGCGCCTTCGACGGCCTGAAGATGTTCGATATTTTGTTGATCATCGGCTTGGCCGCCGGGGTGTATTACCTGTTCCGCCGCATGCGCCAGGCGCAGGCGCCGCAGGCCATGCAATATGCCGGCATGCCGCAACCCCTCAGCACGCCGCCGCAAGCCCTGTCGGGCAGCGCCAGCCCCGCTATCGCCGACACACGTCCAGCCTGGTTCGAGGACGAGCCTTTCCTGCGCGCCGCAAAGGGTCATTTCATCCGCTTGCAGGAAGCCTATGATCGCGGCGATTTACAGGACATCCGCGAATACACCACGCCGGAAGTGTTCGCGGAAATTCAACTGCAAGTGCAAGAACGCGGCGGTGCCAAGAATAAAACCGACGTGCTGCAATTGAATGCAGAGATGGTCGATGTCGTCACCGAAGGCGATTGGGTGATTGCCAGCGTGCGTTTCAGCGGCATGCTGCGCGAAGAAGAAGGCGCTGCGCCGACCGTACTTAGTGAAGTTTGGCACATCAAAAAATCCGCCAAAGATCAAAACGCCAGCTGGTTTGTGGCGGGTATTCAGCAAATTCAATAACAGGCGTCAGGCGTCGGGGAGATTGGGGGGTTATTCCACAATTTCCACCGGCGTGCCGGCCTCCACCCGTTCGAATAAATCCAGCAAATCGCTATTGCGCATGCGCACGCAGCCATGCGAACCCGGCACGCCCATCGCCACGCTATCCGGGCTGCCGTGGATATAAATGAAGCGGCGCATGGTATCGACCAAGCCCAGGCGATTGAAGCCGCGCTCGCAGCCGGATAGCCAGAGAATACGCGTCAAAATCCAATCCCGCTCGGGAAACTGCGCGCCCAGTTCCGGCGTATAAATCTCGCCGGTCGGGCGCCGCCGCACGAATACCGTATTCAGCGGCTGCCCGGCGCCGATCTTGGCGCGGATAAGGTGTTGCCCGCGCGGCGTGCAGAAGCTGCCATCCTGCTCGCCCGCGCCCTTGGCGGCGGTGGATATCGCATAGCGCTTTTCGATGCGGCCGGCCTCATCCAGCAAGGTCAGGGTTTGCGCAGAGATGCTGATGCGGATGGTTTTTTTCATGCAATTAGCTCAATTCCGGTTAAAAATTCCCGATAAACTTGTATTGGCATAGACGATATTAGTGGCTAGTATTAAAAATAAAATTATTATGACTCCAGAATAAATGCATTGCATGTTTCCATATCGAGGCAGCGGCGTCCTTAGAGGGCTAATTTCAGCCATCTGCGTACTCGCTATAGCTTATTCCCATGCATCCTGGGCCGAAACGCAAACCTTGGTATTGAATGATACCAATGCCGCTCCGTTTACGACCGAAAGCGGCGACGGTTTTCTCGATATTATTGCGCGCGAAGCCTTTCGCCGCGCCGATCTTGGTTTAAAACTGGAACGCATCCCGCCGGAACGCGGCTTATTGAACGCCAATGCCGGTTTGGAGGATGGCGATTTGACGCGCATCGCCGGCCTGGAGAAGACTTATCCCAATCTGATCCGCGTACCGGAAAAACTGGTGGACTGGCATTTTGTGGCCTTTACCCGCAAACCGGATTTGCAAAGTGTCGCTTGGGCTACGCTGCAAGCCCACTCGGTCGGCCACATCAAGGGCTGGAAGATTTACGAACAGAACCTCAAGCAGCATCCGCAAGTCACCACGGCGGATAACGCGGAACAACTCTTCACTATGCTGGACAAGAACCGTATCGAGGTGGCCTTGTACGCGCGCGCCATGGGACTGGCCTTGGTGCAGAAAATGGGCATCAAAAACGTTCGCGTCATCGAACCCTCGTTGGCGGAACGTGAAATGTTCATTTATCTGCACCGGAAGCACGCCGATAAAGTGCCGGCCATCGCGGCCGCGCTGCGCGATATCAAGCGCGAAGGGTTATATGCCCAAGTATGCCAAGCCAAGCTAGCTCCCTTCAAGGCCGAGACCACGCAATGTCGGGCCCGATAAGGGAAGCGGTGCCGATGCGCATTTCTCCGCTGGCGCGGCGGCTGGTCGCCGCGACCATCGCCGTCAGCACCGTGGTGGCCTTGCTGGCCACGGCATTCCAGCTTTATCTCGATTACCGCCGCGACTTGGGGCAAATCGACGCCACCTTTCGTCAAGTCGGACAAACCTATCTCCCGACCATCGCCAATGCCTTGTGGGCAACCAATCGGGAAGAGGTGCAAGTGGCGCTGGATGGCCTGAAACAACTCCCCGATGTGCAATATGTCGCAGTGCACGAAGGCGCAATCCTATGGGCCGAAGCGGGTCAGCGCAATACCGCCCGGGTGCAAAGCCGCGACTACCGACTCACGCACCAACATCGCGATCAACTTCTCACCATCGGTACGCTCTCCATCACGGTCAATATGGACGGCGTCTACCAGCGGCTCCTGGAAAAATTTTGGATCATCCTGGTCAGCAACGGCATCAAAACTTTTCTGGTCGCCGGCTTCATGTTCTGGTTGTTCCATTGGTATGTTACTCGCCACTTGCAAAAAATCGCCGGCTTCGCCGCACGCTTGGGATCGGAAAACCTGGATCAATACCTGCGCCTGGATCGGCCTGCTCAAAAAACGCCCGATGAGTTCGATCAGGTGCTGGACGGCTTGCAACTGATGCAGTCCAATTTGAAAGCCGCACTGGCAGCGCTCAAGCAAGACATCCTGGCGCGCGAGCGCGTCGAGGAAGAACTGCGGCTATTGAATTCAGAATTGGAGCAACGTGTGGCCGATCGCACCCGGCTATTGCAGGAACAAGCGCGTATCATCGATGAAATCCACGATGCGGTAATATCCATCGACATGGAAGGTATTTTAACCAGTTGGAACTTGGGCGCCGAACGGCTATTCGGCTATACCGCAAAACAGGTTCTGGGTCGCAATGCCTGCGTGCTCTTCCCCGACAATCAAGCCGTGCTCGATCCGCAACACATTCAAGATGGACAAACATTCGAAGCCCCCATCCAACGTAAAGACGGTGACATTCTGTTTGCGCATTTATCCGTATCGGCTTTGCACAACCCGGCGAAACAGGTTTGCGGCTATGCCTGCTACGCCCTGGATATTTCGGCGCGCAAGCAGGCGGAAGCGCTGGCCGCCCGGCGCGCCACGGAGTTGGAAGCCAGCAACCGCGAACTGGAGGCTTTTTCCTATTCCGTGTCGCATGACTTACGTGCGCCCTTGCGCGGCATCGACGGTTTCAGCCTGGCGCTGATCGAGGATTGCGGCCCGCAGCTGGATCAAATGGGCCAAGAATATCTTCAGCGAATCCGCCGCGCCGCACAGCGCATGGGGCTGCTCATCGACGATTTGTTGTGCCTGGCACGGGTTGCGCGCTCCGACATGCACTATGCGCAGCTGGATTTGTCCGAATTGGCTGCGACGGTCGCCGCGGACTTGGAACGCCCGCAAGCGCTTGAAGGCTTGGCGATTCAGATACAACACAATCTTTCCGCTTATGGCGACCCGCCTTTGTTGCGCATCGTCATGGAAAACTTGCTGGGCAACGCCATCAAATTCACCAGCAAAACGCCGCATCCGCGGATTGCGGTCGGCGCAGAGCAGGTTGAGGGGCGCTTAGCATATTTTGTACGAGATAATGGCGCAGGTTTCGATATGGCCTATGCGGGCAAACTGTTCGGCGCATTTCAACGCTTACACCGTGAAGAGGAGTTTCCCGGTACCGGCATTGGACTGGCTACCGTCAAACGCATCATACGGCGCCATGGCGGCGAGATTTGGGCGGAGAGCGCCGTAGGCAAGGGAACCACATTTTTCTTCACGCTGCCGAGCAACCAGCTTGCCGACGCAACTTACCCTTTGGACAAAGCAAGCGCTTAATCGAGGAATCGCATGGAACAACAAGTCATTTTGCTGGTAGAAGACAATCCGGACGACGAAGCTTTGACCCTGCGCGCGTTGCGCAAGAACAACATCAGGAATGAAATCGTGGTGGCCCGCGATGGCGTCGAGGCTTTGGATTACCTGTTCGGCACCGGTGCGCATGCCGGGCGCGACACCGCGCAACAGCCGCAAGTCGTCCTGCTCGATCTCAAGCTGCCTAAACTGGATGGCTTGGAAGTGCTCAAGCGCATGCGCGCCGACCGCCGTACCGCACTGCAGCCGGTCGCAGTGCTGACCACCTCCAACGAGGAGCGCGATATTATTTCCAGCTATCAGCTGGGCGTGAACAGTTACATCCGCAAGCCGGTCGACTTCAATCAGTTCAGCGAAACCGTGCGCCAACTCGGCCTGTATTGGCTGGTCATCAACGTGCCGCCACCCAGCCATGGATAAGCAAAACCCCAACCTGCGCACCTTATTGATCGAGGACTCGGATGACGATGCCGTCCTCATCGTGCGCGAGTTGCGCAAGGCGGGCTTTGCAGTCGATTACCAACGCGTGGACACGCCAAGCACCCTCAAGGCCGCCTTGGATCAGTCTTACTGGGATATTGTGATCACCGATCACAACATGCCGGAATTCGACTCCTCAGCCGCGATTCAGCAGATCAACAACAGCGGTCACGATCTGCCGATCATCGTGGTTTCCGGCAGCATCGGCGAAGACGTCGCCGTCTCCGCCATGAAAAGCGGAGCGCACGATTACATCATGAAAGACAACTTGAAACGCTTGGCGCCAGCTGTTGAGCGCGAGCTGCGCGAGGCGAAGAACCGCCTGGCCCACCGCGATGCGCAAGCCACCATCGAGCACATGGCGTTTCACGATCCATTGACCGGCTTGTGCAACCGCAGCGATTTCGAGGCGCGCCTCAAGCACGCCTTGAACAATATGTCGGCGCCGAATCAGCACGCCTTGTTCTACCTCGACCTGGACCAATTCAAGATCGTCAACGACACCTGCGGCCATGTGGCGGGCGACGAATTATTAAAGCAGATCGCCCTGCTACTGAAAGGCTTGATCCGCGACCGGGACACCCTGGCCCGGCTCGGCGGTGACGAATTCGGCGTGCTGCTGGAAAATTGCTCGCTGGAACACGCCCAGGAAATTGCGTCGCGCATGCTGCTGCTGATCAAGGAGTTTCGTTTCGTGTGGCAGGAGAAAATCTTTTCCATCGGCGCCAGCATCGGCCTGGTGCAGATCAACAGCGCAGCACAATCGCATACCGAGCTACTACGCGCTGCGGACATGGCCTGCTATGCCGCGAAAGACCATGGGCGCAACCGGGTGCATGTTTATGCCGCGGACGATGCCGTGCTGCTGCAGCGCCACGGCGAGATGGAATGGGTAGCGCGCATCACGCGCGCCCTGGAGGACAATCAATTCACCCTGCACCAACAACACATCGCCGCGCTGCAAGCCGATGCCAGCGGGCCTACCTGCGAATTCCTGATCCGCTTGAAAACACCGGAGGGCAAACTGATCCTTCCCGGCGCCTTCATTCCCGCCGCCGAACGCTATAACCTCATGCACAGAATCGATCGCTGGGTCTTCGAGCACGCACTGGCCTATCTCGCACAGCGCCAAGCCAACAACAGCTTGGCGCCGGACGCCATCCATTTCATCAACATCTCCGGCGCCACCTTGAGCGACGACCTGTTTTTTCAGTTCGTGAAAGACACTTTTTCCAAGCAGGGCGTGGCGCCGCAAGCAGTCTGCTTCGAGATCACCGAGACTGCCGCCATCGCCAACCTCACCAGCGCACTGGCCTTTATTAAAGAAGTTCGAGCTCTGGGCTGCAAGGTGGCTTTGGACGATTTCGGTTCGGGCTTGAGTTCCTTCTCCTACCTGAAAACGCTATCCGCGGATTATCTCAAGATCGACGGCGCATTCGTGCGCGACATGCTGGAGGACCCAATGGATGCCGCCATCGTACAAGCCGTCAACAGCATCGGCCATGTGGCGGGTTTAAAAACTATCGCCGAATTTGTCGAGCACCCCGATATACAAACCAAGCTCACCGAGATCGGCGTCGATTTCGCCCAGGGCTACGCCATTCACAAACCGCAATCGATCGAGGACTGAAGCACCATTGCAGGTGTAGGGGCGAGGCACGCCTCGCCCGCTACCGAATCAATCCTGACCACGCCCAACTCGCCCCCGCCGCTCCGCAAAAAAATCCGACAGCAGTTGCCCGCATTCCTGCGCCAGCACCCCGCCCTCGACCTCCGCATGAAAATTCAAGCGCGGCTCGGCGAATAAATCCACCACGCTGCCATGCGCCCCGGTCTTGGGATCGCGCGCGCCATACACCACCCGCGCGATGCGGGCATGGATGATGGCCCCGGCGCACATGGTGCAGGGCTCGATCGTGACATAGAGCGTGCAACCCGGCAGCCGATAATTGCCCAAGCGCAACGCCGCATCGCGCAAGGCCTGAATCTCCGCATGCGCACTCGGATCATGGCCGGAAATCGGCCGATTAAAACCGCGCCCGACGATCTCCCCGTCTTGCACCACCACCGCGCCCACCGGCACCTCGCCCGCCGCCCAAGCATCGCGCGCCAAGGCCAGGGCTACGCGCATGAAGGTCTCGTCATTGCTTTCCAAATTCGTCATTCCCCATCCACGAATAAAACATATCCAGTCAAGTATACCGCGCGATAAGGCAACCGCCTTTGCCTAGCGAAGCGGCATGCCTGTAGCGCCGGCATCCTGCCGGCAACAACCCATGGAACCACCTCACAGACATCACTGCTGCTCTAATGTTCAGAGCGCATCAATAAGCTACAATTCCGCATCATGCAAAACCAAGAAACCAACCAAGCCATCCAAGCCAACGTCCGCGCCGCCCTTGCCGAAGATCTCGGCCCAGGCGACCTAACCGCACAACTCATCCCCGCCGAGCGCATGGCCCACGCCACCCTGCTTGCTCGCGAGGATGCCGTGCTCTGCGGCCAGCCCTGGTTTGATGCTTGCTTTAAAACCCTCGACCCCAACATCCACATTCATTGGCAAATCGAAGAAGGCGCCAGCTTTGCCGCCAACACCACCCTGTGCGAAATCCACGGCAATGCCCGCGCCATCTTGAGCGCCGAACGCCCCGCCCTTAATTTCCTGCAAACCCTGTCCGGCACCGCCACCATCACCCGCCGCTACGTGCAAGCCATTGCCGGCACCGGCGCCGTCATCATGGACACGCGCAAGACCCTGCCGGGACTGCGCGTGGCGCAGAAATACGCCGTCAAGATCGGCGGCGGAGAGAATCAGCGCATCGGCCTGTTCGACGGCGTGCTGATCAAGGAAAACCATATCGCTGCAGCCGACGGCATCGGCGCCGCACTCGCCGCCGCACAGCGGCAAACGCCGCCCGGCATTTCAATCCAGATTGAAGTCGAATCCCTGGCCGAACTGGAACAAGCCTTGGCCGCAGGCGCACAGCTCATCCTGCTGGATAATTTCGACCTCGATCAATTGCGCGCAGCGGTGCAACTGACCGACCGGCGCGCCGAGCTGGAAGCCTCGGGCGGCATCAGTTTGGAAAACGTGCGCGCCATCGCCGAGTGCGGCGTGGATCGCATCTCCATCGGCGGCTTGACCAAGCATGTGCAAGCGGTGGATTTGTCGCTGCTGATCCAGACCTAAATAGTTTTAGCTAGTGCGCAGCGTGATTCATGCGCAAGGCCGCTTTCCTCCCCCGCCGCACATCCACGCCCAACAACACCAGCAAGCCAACAACGAAATAGACGCCGGTAAACAGCATGGCTTGACGGTGATTGCCGCCGCTCATCCACACCGCTGCACCATAGGAAATAGGGCCCAAGATAGAAGACAATTTGACCGCCAAGCCCCACAGGCCGAAGAATTCGGCGCGATGCGTTTTGGGGCTCAAATAGCCGACCAGCGCGCGCCCCGCCGACTGCGATGCGCCCAAAGACAGTCCGGCCAAATTGGCGGCGAGCCAGAAGCGCGTAGTGGTGGTGGCGCTATAGGCCAGCGCGATCATGCACAGCCAAGCGATCAAGGTGATGGTGAGCGCGGCTTTATGCCCGATGCGGTCCTGAATTTGCCCAAAGCCCAGTGCACCCAAAGCAGCCGTGACGTTGACGATCAAGATCAACTCGATAGTTTGCCGCGTGTCGAAATGCATGGCTTGTTGCGCATACACGGCGGCGAGCGCGATCACCGCCATGACCCCGGCTTGATAAAACACGATGCAGTACAGGAAGCGTCGCAGGTCTTGGAATAGCCGCAATTGGCGCAGGCTTTGCAGCAATTGCGCATAAGCGCCAAGGCTCAGGCCAGCTTGCAATGGACGCGGTTGCGCCCGTTCGCGCAACAGCAGAAAAGTCGGCAAGCTGGACAAGACAAACAAGCCGGCGGTAATCAGCAGCACCCCCGGCACGAATTGCGTGGCTCCGCCGCCAGCAGCTTGTACATGGCTGACATACGCCAGGGCGAGACCCAGCGAGACAATTCCGCCCAGGAAGCCTATTCCCCAGCCCAGCCCGGAAATACGACCCAACGCCCTGCCCCGCGCCAATTCCGGCAAGAATGCGGCGATCAGATTTTCGCCGGTGCCGAAGAAAAAATTACTGACGGCGATCAGCGCCATGGCCCAGACGATCTGCCCCGGCTGCGGCAAGGCCAGCGCGGCGGTGGCGAGCACGCAGCCGAGGGTGCTGATTCCCAACAGGCGTTTCTTCGCGCCACTGGCATCGGCGATGGCGCCCAGGATCGGTGCGCTGAACATGATGACGAGATAGGAAACCGCGAGCGCTGCGCTCCAGGCGAAACTTGCCCAGGCAGCGTTACCGGCGATGACCGCGACAAAA
>Ga0113563_10001868_pt1 | contig 12338 bp, 14 predicted proteins | sample Mud3Dept3metaG_FD_80117 | JGI IMG/M metagenome (GOLD analysis project Ga0113563, IMG submission 80117) | Freshwater wetland microbial communities from Ohio, USA, analyzing the effect of biotic and abiotic controls - Mud 3 Core 4 Depth 3... | ecosystem: Environmental > Aquatic > Freshwater >...
AGTTCAAGCTCTCCCTCATCCCCACGGCACCGACCGTGATCTACAAGGTGACCAAGACCAATGGCGAGATCGTGCTCATCGACAATCCGGCGAAGCTCCCGGGCAGTCAGGAGATCCTGAAGATCGAGGAGCCGTTCATCAAGGCCACGCTTATCACACCGGAGACCTATGTGGGCGCGCTCATCGCGCTCTGCCAGGAGCGGCGCGGCATCCAGAAGGGCATCAACTACATCACCAAGGACCGCGTACAGATCCACTATGAACTGCCGCTCAACGAGATCGTCATGGACTTTTACGACCGGCTGAAGTCCCTCACCAAGGGCTATGCGTCGCTCGATTACGAGCTGTCGGGCTACGTCGAGTCCGACCTCGTGAAGTTGGACATGCTCATGAACAGCGAGCCGGTGGACGCGCTCTCGCTTATCACGCACCGGGACAAGGCGGCCCTGCGCGGCAGGCAGCTCGCGGAGAAGCTCAAAGAGGTGATTCCTCGGCAGATGTACGAGGTCATCATTCAGGCCGCGATCGGGACAAAGATCATCTCCCGCGAGACCGTTCGGGCGCTTCGCAAGGATGTGACGGCGAAGTGCTACGGCGGCGACATCACCCGGAAGCGGAAGCTCCTGGAGAAACAGAAGGAAGGCAAGAAGAAGATGAAGCAGATCGGCAGCATCGAGCTGCCGCAGGAAGCGTTCCTCGCCGTGCTCAAGGTGGGGGAATAGCAACCGCGAAGGGCGAATCTGGGGGATGTTCCTCCTGAGGAGCATCGGGAAGCATCCCCACGATACCGGAGAGGGAGGACTGATGTCCGAGGAAGTCCAGAAACAGACGAAGAAGTCCTTTTACAAAGAATGGATCGAGCCGTTCCTGATCGCCGCGGTCGTCGCGCTGTTCATCCGGCAGTTCGCGGTCGAGGCCTTCAAGATCCCCTCGGGATCCATGATCCCGACCCTGACCATCGGCGATCACCTGCTCGTGAACAAGTTCATCTACGGCCCCCGCATCCCCTTTACGGACAAGCGGTTCTTCACCGGGAAGGATCCGCAGCGGGGGGACATCATCGTCTTCAAGTTCCCTGAGGACGAGAGCAAGAACTTCATCAAGCGCATCATCGGAGTGCCTGGCGACAAGATCGAGATCCGGAAGGGCGTTCTGCTGATCAACGACCAGTCCGTTCCGATCACGGAAGCGCTCACTGCCGATGCCGGCACGCAGAACCCGGCCTCAGGCTGGCCGCGGGTGTTCGATGAACAGCTCGGGCAGGTCAGGCACCGTATCCAGTATCTCCGCGACCAGGGGGGGGTCGATTTCGGACCGGTGCTGGTCCCTGCGCGGTCCGTGTTTGTGATGGGGGATAATCGCGACAACAGTCAGGACAGCAGGGTCTGGAAATTTGTGAAGTACGACAAGATCCTTGGGAAGGCGCTCATCATCTATTGGTCCTGGGATGGGAACGACGGCCGGTGGCTCAGGTGGGAGCGCATCGGGAGCCTGATCAAGTAGCGAATCGAGGAGGGCGGCATGAGCATGAGGGGGAATGTGGCCGGCGTCAGCAAGCTGAAGGTCCTGATCGTGCTTGCGTTGGTGGCGATCGGGTTCAACGAGGGGTTCAAGGTCCTCGATGTCTATCTCGATTACGAGCGGATGAAGGACACCATGAATACGAAGGCGAGCGTCGCGCAGGTGCTCAAGGACGTGGAGATCAGGAACGATCTTGTGGCGCGGGCAAAAGAACTGGATCTTCCCCTGAACAGCGAGGATTTCATCATCGACCGTGACGAACAGCGCCACACCATGACGATCAAGACCGCGTGGGATGAAGAGGTCCACTTCCTGTGGGACCTCTACATCCATACGTACCATTTTGCTCCGGTTGCCGTAGAGGACATCTCGGCCCGGTAGCAGTTCTCTGTGTAGTATCTCGATGCGCGGGGAAGACTGGGGATGAACACGTGATGCGCAGCATGACAGGATACGGGCGGAGCGAGGTCAAGGAGGCCGCCGGCATGTTCGCCATCGAACTGCGATCGGTGAACAATCGGTACCTCGATGTGCAGGTGAAGGTGCCCCGCGGACTTGCCGCACTGGAACCCCGCGTCCGGAAGGCCGTCCAGGATGCCTTCTCCCGGGGGCGTTTCGACGTTTACATTACCCGGAGCGGCGCCGATGCGGGCTCCGTCCGCTTCACCGTCGATGGTGACCGGGCAGAGCAATATATTGGCGCCCTCAGGGAACTCAAGACGCGGTTCGCGCTTCCCGGCGAGATCGACCTTGCGCTGCTCACTGCCCTTCCCGACATCATCAGCCGGGAGGAGGTCACCGAAGACGCGGAGCGAGTCTGGACGGCGCTTGCAGGCGCCCTTGCCCAGGCCATGACGGGGCTGAGGACAATGCGGGAGCAGGAGGGGGAGACGCTGGCGAGCGATATCGCCGGACGTCTCACCGCCATCGAGGAGCGGATCAACGCCATCAGTGCTCGCGTTCCCGGGACCGTTGAGCAGGCACGGAAGCGGATGATCGATGCCCTGGAAAGGATCCTGAAGGAACAGCCGGACCCGGCGCGGGTGGCCCAGGAGATCGCTATCCTCGCCGAGCGGACCGATGTGACCGAGGAGATCACCCGGTTCGGGAGCCATCTGGGCCAGTTCCGCAGGCTGATGGAAGGGACCGGGGCTGAGCCTGTGGGACGGAAACTCGATTTTCTGCTCCAGGAACTGGGACGCGAGGTCAACACGATCGGCTCAAAGGCACTGGATGCCGACATATCTCTGCAGGTGGTGAACATCAAGGCGGAGCTCGAAAAGATCCGGGAACAGGTCCAGAACATTGAGTAATCGCGGAGAGGACATGCTTATCGGCACATGCCACTCCGGCAGCGTCGGAACCGCGATGGCGATCGCTCTAACGATTCCCCGGCGCTTGTTCGGAGGAGGGGGGGCATGATGCAGCGGGAAGGAATCCTGTTCGTTGTGTCGGCGCCCTCCGGTGCCGGCAAGACCACGCTGTGCAAAGGCATCACGGACTCCCTGGAGAACCTGACCCACTCGGTCTCGTACACGACCCGCACGCCCCGGCCCGGTGAGGTCGACGGCAGGGACTACTACTTTATCACCGCGGAGCGGTTCAAGGACATGGTTCGGGCCGGCGACTTCGCCGAGCATGCGGAGGTGCACGCAAACCTGTATGGGACATCGAAGCGGGTGCTCAATGACATGCTCGGGGAAGGGGTCGACGTGATCCTTGATATCGACACCCAGGGGGCGCGCCAGATCAAAGAACATTACGCGGCGGCCATCTTCGTCTTTATCATGCCCCCTTCGATGTCCATCCTCGAGGAGCGCCTCCGGAACCGGAGGTCAGACCGGGAGGACGAGATCCGGAAGCGGATGCAGCGGGCCGCCGATGAGATCCGCGACTATGCCCTGTACGATTACATCGTCGTGAACCGCGATTTCGAGCGGGCGCTCTCCGAACTGCGCTCCATCGTCATCGCCGAACGCTGCCGCACAAGATTGCTCAGGACCAATTGGATCGACGAACTATTACGATAAACTATCTATGGAGGTGTACAATGGCCAAGAACGCAGAGGATATCATATCGCTTCCCATCGAGATCAGACCCGAGATGGCCGATTCAAAGTTCCGGCTCGTGCACATAGCTTCCCAGCGGGTTCGTGAGCTGTCGGGCGGAGAGACGCCGCTCGTGACGTCCCGGTCCATCAAGGACACCACCGTTGCGCTCGAGGAAAGCCTGCTCGGATCCTACAAGATCATCGTGGGCGAGGATGCAAAGGTGGCACGGGAGGAGCTCCGGAAGCGGAAGGAGCAGGAGAAGTTGGAAGAGCAGCTCTCGGCCAAGGAAGAGGAGATCCGGAAGGAACTTTCCGCCTACCTCACGGAGACCCAGTCCGAAGAGGAGGAAGGCGAGGCCGGCGAGGCGGAAGGGGCTGAGGAGAAAGCGGAGGCGTCGGAGGAAGAAGGAACCGAGGACGCCGGCTATACGGAAGAGTAATGGCGGAGCGTCCAGGCATGCTGTCCGGCAGACGCATGGTGCTCGGAGTGAGCGGGGGCATCGCGGCCTATAAGGCGGTCGACGTGCTCCGGCGGCTCAGGGAACTGGGGGCGGAAGTGCGGGTCGTCATGACCCGGAACGCCACGCGCTTTGTGGCGCCGTTGACCTTCTCTGCGCTCAGCGGTTCGCCGGTGCTCGCCGACGAGTTTGCCGAAGGGACATGGGGGCCGATGGGACACATCTCCGTCACCGACGGTATCGACCTGGCCCTGGTCGCGCCGGCAACGGCAAATATCATCGGCAAGGCCGCGTCAGGCATCGCCGACGATGCCCTGTCGACGGCACTCATGGCGGCCGCGTGCCCGGTCATCATGGCCCCTGCCATGAACGACCGCATGTTCCGGAATCCCATCTTGCAGAGGAATATCACCGCGCTGAAGAGCGCAGGTGTCCGGTTCGTGGAGCCGGAGGAGGGCGTCCTCGCCTGCGGCACAAGCGGACAGGGACGGCTTGCGTCACTGGAACGGATCATGCAGGCCGCCGCCGCCGTCCTTGTGCCGAAAGACCTCGCTGGGGTCTCGGTCCTGGTCACGGCGGGACCGACGCGAGAGGCGATCGACGCAGTGCGGTTCATCAGCAATCCCTCCAGCGGAAAGATGGGGTATGCGCTGGCAGCGGCAGCTCGTGACCGAGGCGCGGAGGTGACCCTCATTTCCGGTCCGACGTATCTCGCTCCTCCGGAAGGCGTCTCGCACTATACTGTCACCACAGCGGCCGAGATGAGCCAGACCGTACGGGAGCACGCCCGACGGTGCCGGATCATCATCATGGCCGCCGCTGTGTCCGATTTCCGTCCGAAGGAGAGGTCGGGCACGAAGATCAAGAAGGAGAACGTTGCACCGATCATCACGCTGGAACGGACCGATGATATCCTGCAAGGCCTGGGTGCAGCGAAGGAGGACCGGATCCTCGTCGGTTTTGCGGCAGAGACCGAAAACGTCGTCGAGAACGCCAGGGAAAAGCTCCTTCGCAAGAACCTTGACCTCATTGTCGCGAACGACATCGCGCAGCCGGGCGCGGGTTTTTCGTCAGATACGAATGCGGCAGTCATGATCGACCGCACCGGAACGGTCACGGACCTGCCGCTCGGAGCGAAGACCGAGCTTGCTTTCATGATCATGGACAGGGTTGTAGAACTCAAGAAAAATCAAGGGCTTTAACTTGACTTTCCACGGCAATTTCGGTAGAATTTTTTAACTCATTTTACCGAACGCATCCCTACCATGGAAAAAAACACCTCGGAAATAGAAAAACTGACAGAACGGATTGCGAAGGACCCCAAATCAAAGCTCTTTGTGCCGCTTGCCGAAGAGTATAAAAAAATGGGGAACGTTGAGATGGCCATCCAGGTGTTGCGCGACGGCCTCAAGAGCAATCCCGGTTATGTCACGGCACGGTCGTTCCTGGGACGGCTGCTCATGGAACAAGGCGATCTGGCCGGAGCACAGAAGGACCTGGAAGAGGTCATTAAGGCCATTCCTGACAACCTTCTTGCGCACCGAAAGCTGGGTGACCTCTACGTGCTCCTGGGGAGGACCAGTGATGCTGTTCAGCGATATAAGACGGCGCTTGCCCTGAACCCGGATGATAAAGAGGTCATGTCATTGCTGGCGGACCTTGAAACCGGCAAGGACGTTTCCTCACGGATACCCAGACCGAGGGCGGTTTCCGCGGCTCCCGCCGCGAAACCCCAGCCCACTGTCGCGGCTCCCCTGGCGCCTAAGGCTGCACCGGCCAAAACAGTTTTCTCTCCGACGGTACCACCGGCTCCTCCTGCGGCCGCGAAGGCGCCGTCTGCACCGCCGCCTCCACCACCGTCGCTGAAGGCAGTTCGCGCGGCGGCTTCGCCGTCACAACCTGCGGCCCCTGCACCGCCGGTTCGTGATGAGGCCGAGGTCATTGAGGACATTGTCGAACTGGAGCCGCTGGAACGACCTGCGGCGTCTTCCTCTGCAGAGGGAAGTACTTCTCGGCCGCCGGCAGCGCCTCTGCCGACACCATTAGTCGAGACGGAACCGCCTGCGGAGACAACCTTTGACCTGAACGAGCCGGTCGCGGAGCAGACGACAGGCGTAGAAGAGCCGGTTGCGGAATCATGGTCGGCAGTCGAACCCGCTGCACCCTCCGAGATCAGAACCGAAGCGTCCGACGAGGGGACCGACGACCTTAACACGAACACCCTTGCCGAACTCTATATCTCGCAGGGTTTTTATGAGAAGGCCATCGAGGTCTACCAGGGCATGCTGGCCGAGAGGCCGGAAAACAAAGCACTGCAGCAGAAGCTCGAGCATCTCAGGGCCCTCGCCGAAGCCCCGGTCACGTCCGCGGAGCAGTACTCTTCTGTTCCCGGCGGACCGGTCGAATATGTCCCGCCGACGACGGACATCTTTGCGGAAGCCGAGACTGCCTCATCGGCCGCGCCGTCGGTCGTCCCCCCGCTGCCGGAACAGCTGGCACCTTCGGAGCCGAAGGCTGCTGAACTCCCGCCGAAGAAGGCGACGCAGGAACCGGCCCCCGATGCCGGTGCTACCCGCGTACCCCAGACCGCCACGCTCAGGAGAAAAGAGACCATAGACCGGCTTGAGTCGTGGCTGAAGAACATCATGAAGGAGAAACAGGAATAATGTCGTTTTCGGACATCCTGAAAGAGGTGGTGCACGGGACCGAGGGCGCCATCGGTGCGCTCGTGGTCGGCGTGGATGGCATTCCGGTCGAAGAGTATTCACTCTCTCACGACCTCGATCTCCAATCCATGACGGTCGAATATGCGACCCTTCTCAAGGAAATCGAGCGGGGATCGCAGGCCTCCCAACTCGGTACCACCCGGGAAGTGACGGTGATCGCGGAGAAGGCCATGATCATGCTTCGCCGCCTCAATGATGAGTACTTCATGGTCCTGATCATCAGGCCCGACGGGAATTTCGGCAAGGGCAGATTCCTCCTCAGGATGTCGGCGCCGAAGCTGCTGAAAGAATTCTGACAGTGTACGCAGGAACAGGCGCATACGCTTCGAAAACTGCCGCGGGCAGTTTTTTATTTTATCCCGCCTCCGCTATACGCCCCGAAACCTGTCGGGGAATTCTAGCAGCCGTCGCTTCCGCGGCGCTGCGCGCTTTTAGGATTGCCCGGTGCTGCGGGATGTCGCGGTCTTCAGAGGGGGCCTCCGGCTCCTGCTGAAGGGGCGCCACGGGAGGATCATGAACATTCTGGTCATGCATGGACCGAACCTGAATCTTCTCGGGAAACGGGAGCCGGACATCTACGGCACGATCACCCTTGGAGAGATCAATGCCCGCCTCGCCGAACTGGCCCGGGAGCTCGGCGCGGAGATCGCGTTCTTTCAGTCGAACCATGAAGGGGAGCTGGTTCAGAAGGTCCAGGACGCTCTGGGCGTGCATCAGGCCATCGTGATCAATCCCGGCGCCTATACCCACACGAGCGTTGCCCTTCGCGACGCCATCGCGTCGACGGGGATCCCTACGATCGAGGTGCACCTCTCGAACATCTACCGCCGGGAGGAGTTCCGGCGGCATTCCTTCATCTCCGGCGTGGCGGTGGGCCAGATCTCCGGTTTCGGCCCCGAGAGCTACCTGCTCGGTCTTCGTGCCGCCGTCCATACGCTCAAGGCCGCTGGAAGGACATGAGACCCGCACGGCCGGAACCTGCGCGCATCGCCAAGCTCCGGCGGCTCCTGGAGGAGCGGAGCATCGGCGCTCTGCTGGTGACGCAGCGGGAGAACGTGCGGTACCTGTCGGGCTTCACCGGTTCTGCCGGCAGCATGCTCGTTGCGCAGGGAAGACCGGTCCTGGTCACGGACTTCCGTTACGCGGAACAGGCCCGCGCAGAGGCGCCGGGAACGCTGATCCTGATCCAGAGGAAGGACCATTCCTCTGCGGTCAGGGAAGCAGCGGAACGGCTCGGTGCAGCGCAGGTGTGGTTCGACGAGTCGTCGATGACGCTCGATCGCGTCAAGGCGCTCAGAAAGCAGAACCTGCGGCTCAAGGGAGTTCGCGATCCTGTGGCGGAACTCCGTCAGCAGAAAGACGCTGCCGAGCTCGCACGGATACGGATGGCCATACGGCGAGCGGAGGAAGCATTCCGGGAGCTCAGTCCCTTCATCCGGCCGGGCGTGACCGAGCGGGAACTGGGGTTGCGGCTTGAAATGCTCATGCGTGAAAAGGGGGCCCGGAGGGCCGCGTTCGATATCATTGTCGCATCAGGCAGGAACGGCGCGCGGCCTCATGCGTCGGTCACGGACCGGCGTCTCCGGCGCGGGGACCTGGTGACCTTCGATTTCGGTGCCGAGGCGAACGGCTATTACAGCGATATCACCCGGACCGTCTGCATTGGACCTCCCACACCGCGTCAACGGTCGATCCACGATCTCGTGCTCAGGGCGCAGCAGAACGCCCTGTCGGCCATCAAACCCGGCACGCTCTGCGCGGATGTGGACCGTCAGGCAAGGACGGTCATTGAACAGGCCGGACACGGAAGGCATTTTGGCCATGCCACCGGCCACGGGATCGGCCTGATGGTGCATGAAGGGCCGTCGCTCTCGGCGCTGTCCAAGGAGCGGATCAGGAAGGGTATGGTGGTCACCGTGGAGCCGGGCGTCTATCTCACCGGCTGGGGCGGCGTCCGGATCGAGGATATCGTGCTGGTGACTGAGAAGGGCTGCCAGATCTTGACCAGCCTGACGCAGGACTTGCAGCCAGGTAAACATCCGTCATAACTAACAGGAGCAAGGAGGGGTCAGGAATTGCCAGTATCAACAGCGGAGTTCAGGAACGGCCTGAAGATCGAACTGGATGGTGATCCGTACATCATTGTCGAGTTCCAGCACGTGAAGCCGGGCAAGGGCGGGGCATTCGTCCGGACCAAGATGAAGAGCCTGAAGAGCGGGAACGTCATCGACCGGACCTTCCGGTCCGGCGAGAAGGTGGATGTTCCCGAGCTCGAAGAGAAAACGATGCAGTACCTCTATGCCGCCGATAAGGATCGCGTGTTCATGGACACGAGCAGCTACGAGCAGGTCTCCCTGAGCGAGAAGCAGCTCGGTGACAGCATCAGCTACCTCAAGGAGAACATGGAGATCAAGGTGCTCTATTTCAAGGGGCAGCCCATCAACATCGATGTCCCCATGTTCGTTGAACTCGCGATCGCCCGGACCGACCCGGGCGTGCGCGGCGATACGGCATCCGGCGGGTCCAAGCCCGCGACGCTCGAGACCGGTGCGGTGGTGAAGGTGCCCTTCTACCTGAACGAGGGCGACATCGTCAAGATCGATACCCGCACCGGTACATTCATCGAGCGGGTAAAGCAGTGATAGCATCGTCGACCGACCGCGGGGCCGCAGGCACCGTTCCCGCGGCGCCAGTGGTCCCGGCAGGTCATGAAAAGGAGCGGTCATGAACCTCAAAGAGCTGAAGGAACTCATCGAGATGCTGAAGAACACCGACATCTCCGAACTGGAGATCGAGCGTTCCGGCGTGAAGGTAAGGCTCCGGAAGGGCGGCGACGTGACGTTCCATCCAGCCATGCCGCGCATGGAATACCCGCCCGCCGCGATCATCGCACCGACGGTCTCTGAGCCCGAACGGCCCGCTGTCGAGAAGCCGCAGGCTCCCGCGGCGGCCCCGCTCAACCAGGTCAAGGTGACCTCGCCGATCGTCGGTACGTTCTATCGTTCCAGCTCGCCCGACAAACCACCTTATGTGGAGGTCGGCGATACGGTAAAAAAAGGGCAGGTCCTCTGCATCATCGAGGCCATGAAGCTCATGAACGAGATCGAATCAGAGGCGGCAGGCAAGGTCGTCCAAGCCCTCGTTGAGAACGGACAGCCCGTGGAATACGGTCAGCCCCTCTTTACGATCGAACCGGCGTAACGGCCTATTCGAACGACGAACCTGGGATTGCTGCGTGAGGTGTCTTCGTGTTCAAGAAAATACTGATAGCCAACCGCGGTGAGATCGCGCTTCGCATCATCCGTGCGTGCAAGGAGATGGGCATTAAGACCGTGGCCGTGCACTCCACGGCTGACGCCCATTCGCTGCACGTCCGCTTTGCCGACCAGAGCGTCTGCATCGGCCCCCCCAAGAGCGCTGACAGTTATCTGCATGTGCCGAGCATCATCAGTGCAGCGGAGATAACCGACGCCGAGGCGATCCATCCCGGCTACGGGTTCCTCGCGGAGAACGCGAGCTTTGCCGAGGTCTGCAACTCCGCGGGGATCAAGTTCATCGGTCCGAGCCCGGAGAGCATCAAGCTGATGGGGGATAAGGCCCGCGCCCGCGAGACCGCCAAGAAAGCCGGAGTGCCCATCCTCCCGGGGAGCGAAGGGGTCATTACCGAGGAGGCCGACGCGGTGGCACTGTCCCGGGAGCTGGGATTTCCGGTCATCATCAAGGCCGTGGCGGGCGGAGGCGGGAAGGGCATGCGGGTGGTCATGGAGGAATCCGAGTTCGCGTCCGCATTCGTAATGGCCCAGTCCGAGGCCCTTGCCGCGTTCGGCAATGCCGACGTGTATGTCGAGAAGTACATCACCATGCCTCGCCACATCGAGGTGCAGATCATCGCCGATGACAAGGGGACTACGGTCTCGCTCGGAGAACGGGAGTGCTCGATCCAGCGCAGACATCAGAAGCTCATCGAGGAGGCGCCGTCGGTGATCGTGGACGGGCCCCTCAGGAAACAGATGGGGGACATGGCCGTTGCCCTGGCGCGGTCCGTCAAGTACCGGAACGCGGGGACGATCGAGTTTCTCATGGATGAGAATCGCAATTTCTACTTCATGGAGATGAACACCCGGATCCAGGTCGAGCACCCCGTGACGGAAATGGTCACGGGCGTGGACCTCGTCAAGGAACAGATCCGGGTCGCCGCCGGGCTGCCGCTTTCCTTCACCCAGGACGAGATCAAGGTCACCGGGCACAGCATCGAGTGCCGGGTCAACGCGGAAGATCCCGAGAAGTTCACGCCGTCGCCCGGGACCATCACGGCCTACAACCCGCCCGGCGGGCCCGGTGTCCGGGTCGACACGGCGGCTTATACCCAGTACGTCATCCCTCCGTTCTATGATTCCATGATCGCAAAGCTCATCGTGTATGCCGCTACGCGGGAAGAAGCGATCCTCCGCATGAACAGGGCGCTCGACGAGTTCATTATCGAAGGCGTCAAGACGACCATCCCCATGCACAAGCGGATCATCGCGGAGCCTGATTTTCAGACGGGGAACATCTCCACGAAGTTCATGGAGCGCTACTTCAGTGTTCCGAAGTGAGATCAGGGGCCTCTGTCTCATCCTTGACGCCGACCACCTGCGGACGGACGTCGTAACAGCCGCCGAGGCGGCCCTCCGGGGCGGGGTGCGGTTCTTCCAGTACCGGAACAAGAGCGGATCGCGAAGAGCTACCTATGACGCGGCTCTCCGTCTCGGCGGCGTCCTGAGGCGGTCAGGGGCGCTGTTCATCGTGAATGACCATACCGACATTGCGATGGCCGTGGACGCCGATGGTGTCCACCTGGGACAGGACGACCTCCCTCTTGCACAGGCGCGGAAGCTCCTGGGCGCGGAGCGGATCATCGGTTTGTCGACGCACAGCGTGGATCAGGCCCGCGCCGCACAGACAGCGGGAGCGGACTACATCGGTTACGGACCGGTCTTCCCGACCGCGACGAAGGATGCGGGTCCCGTCCAGGGCGTCGACATCCTGCGCCAGGTCAGGGCGGCGGTGACCGTACCGATCATCGCCATCGGAGGGATCACGGATGATACGCTCCAGGAGGTGATCAGGGCCGGCGCCGACGGAGCGGCTGTCATCAGCGCCATCCTTACTGCGTCGGACATCACCGCGGCAGCGGGGCGGTTGAGCGATCGTTTCAGGGACCGTGAGGTCCGTGCACACACTCGGTGAAGGGGAAAGATAATGATAATGATGATTCGGCGATCCATCCAGGTTCTTGCTGCTCTCTCTGCGGTACTGGTCCTTTCGTCCGGCTGTACGTCCCAGGACCGGAATGTGGTCAGGATCGGGGCGGCCGGCCCCATGACCGGCGACCAGAGCAAGATGGGCATCGACCTCCGGAACGGCACCGAGCTCGCAGTGACGGAATGGAACGAGAAGGGCGGGGTGCTGGGCAAGAAGATCGAACTGCTCGCCGGGGATGATCAGGCGGACCCGAAGCAGGCCGTGTCGATCGCGAACAAGTTCGTGAACCAGAAGGTGACGGCGGTCGTCGGACACTGGAACTCGAATTGTTCCATCAA
>Ga0113563_10001869_pt1 | contig 12337 bp, 12 predicted proteins | sample Mud3Dept3metaG_FD_80117 | JGI IMG/M metagenome (GOLD analysis project Ga0113563, IMG submission 80117) | Freshwater wetland microbial communities from Ohio, USA, analyzing the effect of biotic and abiotic controls - Mud 3 Core 4 Depth 3... | ecosystem: Environmental > Aquatic > Freshwater >...
CTGACTTTGACCGGCTCGACACGTCCTGCAAAACGGTTTTTCAATGTGCGCGTGATGGTTCTGTCATCGGAGTCCGGAGGAAGGCGTAAGCTCAGGGCAAGTCTTCGTGTTGAGCCCAATCCGTTGGTGAAGAGTTTCTGACAGGCAGTATCCTTGTACCCCTTGATATTCTCGAAAAGAAGGGCCGGGCCTCCCTTATGGCTGTTCCTCCTGGCAATGGCGCCAAGTTCTTCATCCCAGTCAACTTCGGCACATATGCGTTTCAGTTCCCCCTTTTCTTCCAGCAAAGCGATCCATTCCCTCAAATCCCAACATCGATCCGTCCTTGCTTTCGGTTCCGCCATCTCCATCACCCCTGGTAGTATTCAAAAGGGCAGGTCGCCCCGTTTGTTCGGGTTTTTCGATCTCACCGGAAAAGGTGTCGGTCACCTATTATTTATTGAGCGAGTAATTCGCCTCTCTGGCGATCGGCGACCGCACAGGCCCGGCCATATTTTCTATACTGACCGGTCTATACAGTTTCATCACAGCGATGGTAAAACAATGCCTCAAACGTTGTCAAGTGGTTTTTCCGACAGGACCGAAACAAAGGGGTTGTGCTCGACAGTAACTGAGCGGCGGGAAGAGCTAGCGTTGGAGGGACGATATGAGGTACGTTGTTAAGAGCAGGGTCTTGAGAGGAGTGGGGGATGGGCCAATTCGAGAACGATATTGAACTGATGGATCGGCCGGAAATCATCTACCGGCTCTTTTTCCCGCGTCGCGCAGATGTGATGGAGCGGGGACCGCAGAACGGGACCAACCATTTCATTGAGGTCGATGCAAGTGTTTCCATCGGGTGCCGGTTCTATCCAAGCCAAAAAGACGGGCCCAACATACTCTACTTTCATGGCAACGGTGAAATAGCGCCCGACTATGATTATGTGGCGCCGTTGTACACCCAACGAGGAATCAATTTGTTTGTTGCTGATTATCGTGGATACGGGATGAGTGACGGCAGCCCGACCTGCAGCGGCATCATCAGGGATGCGCGTCCGCTCTTCCAGGGCTTTGTCACTTTTCTCGGCGGACAGGGGTACACCGGCGACCTATTCGTGATGGGCAGATCCCTGGGAAGCGCCCCGGCCATTGAGGTGGCGTACCAGTACCAGCAGTTACTGAAGGGGCTGATTGTGGAAAGCGGTTTTGCGAGCCAGCAGAAGCAACTTAAGCGCCTGGGCGTTACTCATCTGTTTAAACATGTGGATGGCATCGTTGGGTTCGGCAATGACCTGAAGATCAAGAAGGTGCGAATCCCGACACTGATCATTCATGGTGAAGAGGATGAGATCATACCGGCAACAGAGGGAAGGATGCTATACGCGCTCTCTGGTGCTGTGGAGAAGGAAACGCTCTTCGTACCCGGCGCCGGTCACAATGACCTCATGGAGGCGGCCTGGGACGCGTACATCGGTACCATCGCATCATTTACGGGGAAAGCTGCGAGTATTTCTCCGTGAACGATAAAACATGAATGATAAAGCATCTTGACGACCCGTAACCGCTCTGGTACCATGGACCTGTCCTCTTCCCTGTATTGCGGCGGGTTATGAGATCAATAAGGAGTTTCTCAAGTAGAACCTTGCGTCCTTGATGGTGCCGGCCTACCAGGGTGTGTTTGTAAACTCTCCCGGTAGGTATTACAATACAGAGACTAAGTGAGCAGGAAGGATCCATGCCTACATACGAATACAAGTGTGAAAAGTGCGGGAACGAATTTACAACCATCTTGAGCATGCGCGAGTACGAGAAAGAGCGAGAGCGCATGAGATGTCCAAAGTGCAAGAGCAAGAAGGTCAAACAAGTGCTGTCCACATTCATAGCGAAGACGACGCACAAGGGTTGACAGAGGCCTTCGATAGAAAGGGCAGTGGCCTGGAAAAGCTCGTGTCGGAGGAGTGCACATGAGAATCGGTGCTTTTGAATTGCTTGAGCCTGTCCCCGACCTGAATGAGCCATACGCATTTGCCTGCCTGCGGCCATGGGTGGACGTGAATAATGTCGGTACCCTGGTCCTGAACGAACTGGAGACCCAATTCGGGGCCGCGGACCTGGGCCAACTCGCCAGGCCAGGCCACTTCTTCGACTACACCCGGTACCGCCCGACCCTCCACATTGAAGAAAGTATCCGCAGCCTGTCGATTCCCAACGTGACGGTCCGTTACGCGCGAAGGGAAGGGAAGAATGATTTTTTGTTTCTGCATCTCCTCGAACCTCATGCCCAGTCCGAACGGTACGTTGATTCGATCCTGAAGTTGCTCACGAGATTCAAGGCGAGGAAGTATGTCCTGTTGGGCAGCATGTACGATATGGTTCCCCACACGAGACCGCTTATCGTGAATGGCTGGGCCATGGGGGACGAAGCCCTCAAGGACCTGGAAAGAGCCGGAGTGGCGTCCAGGAGTTATCAGGGACCGACTACCATCACCACGTTGATCAGGAAGAGAGCGCCCGAACTCGGTATTGATGCGGTCTGGTTTATCGTTGCTTTGCCCCAGTATGTTGCGCTGGATGAAGACTATGGGGGAAAGGTGCGCTTGATGGAGATATTGAACACCATCTACGACATCCCGATCGACAAGAGAGACCACAAGAAGGCTGCGGAACAACGCAAGGTGATCAGCCAGAACATGGAACGAGCCCCGGAATTCGCAAGCTTCCTCGCAAAGCTGGAAATCATGTATGAGGCCCGGGTTGAATCAGCGCAGGAAGAGGGAATGGCAAAACTTACTCCAGAGATGGAGGGAATCCTCTGGGGTATCATGGGAAAAAAAGATATTGGCGAGGCATGATTCCTCCCTTACGCTCTTAAGCAACCACTGTGCAGTATATGCCCGTCCCCTCAAGTCCCGGTTTGAAACATCCGTTGTCTGAGACGCACGACGATTTTGTCGTGTCCCCTGACTGCCACCTCTTGATCAGCCCCGGCTCCCGTATGAGCGGCCGGGAGAGCGAGACGTAATCCGCGTACCCTTCAGATACGATGCGCCCTGCCCAGTCAAGCGAACGTACACCGCCCACCAGCATGAGCGGTATTTTGACTTTTTCCCTGAGCTGGCGCGCCTCGGCGAGATAATAAGGTTGCTCTTCCTGCTTCGGTTTTCCTTTTCTCGCCGGAAAGAATTCTCCGAATATACCCGCCACGTGGTTGCCGCCGCTCATCTCTATGGCGTCGACCGTTGCCTCTTCGAGCAGAGAAGCGACCTCCAGCATATCTTCGACCGTGTAGCCACCTTCGAGATAGTCCTGCGAGTTGAGCTTCACCAAAACCGGAAAACGCTCCCCCACTTCACGCCGCATGGCGCGCACACTGTCGAGTAAGAGCCGGGCCCGGTTGGCGGCGGGTCCACCATGCGAGTCGCTCCTCTTGTTGAAATAGGGTGAGAGGAATTGACTCAGGAGGTAGCCGTGGGCAGCATGAAGCTGGATGGCATCAAAACCGGCTGCCTTTGCGCGCCGCGCAGCGTCTGCAAACTGGCCAGCCATCACGTTAATCTCCTCGCTGGTCATCTCCCTGCACTGGACTTCTCCCTTGCTCTCGATTGTCGAAGGGCCGATGCGAATGACATCAGGAAGCTTCAAGGCGTAGCGACCTCCGTGAGAGACCTGGAGAGCGATCTTCCCTCCGGCACCGTGAACGGTATCTACCGTCTGTTTCAGGGAAGGCACATGATCGTCGTTATAGATACCCAATTGGCCGGGTGCTGCTATGCCTTCGGCAGAGACGCACGCATGGCCCGTGATAATCAGCCCCACTCTGCCATGCACCAGGGTCATCATCAATTTCGTGAGTGCTTCGGTAGCATGGCCTTCCGAAGATGCGAGTCCTTCCCAGGTGGCCGACCTGACAAAACGGTTAGCCAGGGTCATGCTGTTGATAGTGGTTGTTTCGAAAAGGTCTGCCATGTTGTTTCCCTCCGGGAGAGTGTCGTTCAACCGCCGGTCTGTACCGGGCCAGTATGGCAGGGACAGGTGCGTCATGTCAAGCCAGCCAACACCAAGTCATTCTTGACAAGGTATGGCGATTTAATAGAAGATGTGGCGTGACTACAAGAAGGAGAGGAGGAGTCGGATGGATCGAGTCAAAGGCAAGGTAGCTATTGTGACCGGAGGTGGAGGGGACCTGGGTGCAGCCACCGCTTTACTCCTTGCGAAAGAGGGCGCCAAGGTGGTCATCACCGATGTCGATGAAACGAGAGGAAAGAAGGTTGTCGAAGATATACGCCGCGACGGTGGCACGGCAATCTTTTTGAAGCACGATGTCACGAGTGAGCAGGACTGGAAAGAGGTGATCGACAAAACGGTTTCCGAGTTCGGCAAACTGGACGTGCTCGTGAACAACGCCGGGGTCTTTTCCCGGAATCCCATCGAAGATATCCCTCTGGAGGAATGGCGCTGGGTCATCGGTATCAACCTGGACGGCGTGTTCCTCGGCACAAAACATGGCATACGCGCGATGAAGAAGACCGGGGGAGGTTCCATCATTAATATATCTTCCGTGGCAGGGCTCGTTGGCATGGCTCCACCCACTTCGGCCTATGCTGCGAGCAAAGGGGCAGTGCGGCTCTTCTCCAAGTCTGCGGCCATCCAGTGTTCCAAGGCGGTGCACGACTACAACATCAGGGTAAATTCTCTTCATCCGGGATTCATTATGACTCCCATGCTCGAAAAGGTGTTCCAGACAGAGATGGCAAGCACGGGACGCACGTATGAAGAGGTGAGAAGGACCAGGGAGGAGTGGGCCCCTATGGGGCGTCTGGGCACGCCTCTAGACGTGGCGTATGGTGTTCTCTATCTGGCGTCTGACGAATCAGCTTACGTAACTGGCACTGAACTTGTGATCGACGGGGGCTATACGGCCCGGTAACAAATCTGGAGCAGACAATCAGCGTCTCAGGAAAGGATCGATGGCGAGGAGGAATTGATGGAGATTTCTGAACTAAAGGCACTCTCAAAGAAATTTCGTATTCAGGTGTTGAAGATGTTCATGAACGCCGGATCAGGACATTTTGGCGGCTCGTTCTCAGTCGTTGAAATCCTGATCGCCCTTTATTTTGGCGGGATCCTGAACGTGGATCCAAGACGTCCGCTTTGGGAGGACCGGGACAGGCTGGTCTTGAGTAAGGGACACGCGAGCGGCATGTTGTGCGCCATTCTGGCAGAAAAGGGTTTCTATCCCAAGGAGCTTCTCGACACGTATAATCATCTCAACAGCCCTTTCGGCCAACACCCGGACATGAACAAGATTCCCGGGATCGACATGAGCACCGGTTCACTGGGGCACGGCCTGTCAGTGGCGGTCGGCATGGCATTGGCGGCAAGGATGGACAAGCGCTCGTACAAGTGCTTTGCCATACTGGGGGACGCGGAGATGCAGTCAGGCATGACTTACGAAGCTGCTATGGCAGCAGGTAACTACGGGCTTACTAATGTGGTGATGATCCTTGACCGGAACCTCTACACGATGGACGGATCGAGCGAGGACCTGATGAGTATCGAGCCGATTGATGCGAAGCTCAAGAGCCTGAAGTGGGGTGTGGTTACCATTGACGGTCACGACTACGCACAGATTCTGAGGGCCCTGAACAGTTTGCCGATTGAACCAGGAAAGCCATCTGCCATCATTGCCAACACGGTGAAGGGGAAGGGGGTTTCCTTTATGGAGAACACACATGCGTGGCACTTCAAGCCGCTCGAGCAGGAGCCGTTCCAGCGTGCCTTGCAGGAACTGGAAGCAGACAAAAGCTAAAGGAGAGCGACAAGGAGAAAAACAAGGAGAATAAAAAAGATGGTTCCAACAAAGAATCCTCGACTCAGTTACGGATTGACGATCCTGGAGGCTGGCGGGCGGTACAAAGACGTGGTCGTGCTCACCGCAGACATGATGGTTTCTTTTCAGACTGCCACGTTTGCCGAGACCTACCCGGATCGTTTTTTCAACGTGGGAGTGGCCGAGCAGAACATGGCGGGCATTGCTGCGGGCATGGCTACCTGCGGAAAGGTACCCTTTGTAAACACGTTCTCCTGTTTTGCGAGCATGAGGTGTCTTGAAATGCTCAGGACGGATATTGCATATCCCCGACTCAACGTGAAGTTTGTCTCATGCAACGCGGGCTCGCCGTTGGCGCAGGAGGAACAACACATCATGCGACAGAGGACATGGCAATCATCCGGTCGCTCGCCAACTTCACCCTCATAGTGCCGGGAGATTCGCAGGAAATTTATCGCGCGGTTATGGCATGCATAGAGTACGATGGGCCAGTCTACATTCGAATCGGCCGCCTCGACATGGAAGAGATTTATGACGGAGATGCGGATTTCAAGATCGGCAAGGCGGTTCAGCTTCGGGAGGGCAAAGACATCACTATCGTAGCCTGCGGATATATGCTGCCGCCTGCGCTCAAAGTGGCCGAACGGCTGGCTTCAGAGAATGTCTCCGCACGGGTACTGAACGTGCACACCATCAAGCCGCTGGACAAGGAGGCCATTCTGAAAGCGGCGAGGGAGACAAAGGGGATTGTGGTCGCGGAAGAGCACTCGGTTATCGGGGGCTTGGGTGGCGCAGTGGCGGAGCTCGTGACACAGGAACACCCCACCCATGTGCGCAGGGTAGGGGTTGAAGACACGTTCTGCGGCATAGGCCCGACGGAGGAACTCATGGCCTATCACGGCCTCACCGATGAGCACATCTATAAAGAGGCGATGGACATCCTGCGCCGATCAGTGTGATGGACTCCTCGATGGTGCGGTAGACGAATCGATATGAGAAAGCGAGGAACAACATGGAGAGCAGAGAAGGGATGATGGCAGAACTGGGCCTTCCCGCGGCAACGCAGATCGGTGTCATAGTCAGAGACGTGGAAAAGGCGATTGAGCACTATTCGAAGGCATTGGGAATAGGACCTTTCACCCCGATAACCGATTTGAGGCCCGACAAGGCCTGGTACATGGGTGAACTACACCCCGCCCACCTTCGGGTCAGTAGGGCACTATGGGGCCCGATGGAATTCGAGCTGATTCAGCCGGTGTCCGGGAAATCGCCCCACCACGACTTTCTTGCCTCAAACGGTGAGGGTGTCAACCATCTGGCGATCGAGGCGACGGACAATTACGACGAACTGGTGCAGCGCATAAAACAAGCCGGCTTTAAGCCTATCTGGGTGTTGGAAACATATATTCCCCAATTCGACTGTTGGGGCAGGGCGAACTTCTTTGACACGCACAACGTCGGCGGCATCATCATCGAGGTGTCGTCCCGGCCTTGGCTGGCTGCATGGCTGGCTGGATCGAAGACCTGATACCAAGTCACATTCATTCATAGACCCGTGTTTAGACACGGGTACCCCTCTTCCGGGTACCGCCGCGGGTGCGCGTCGGCACGGCTCCGTGCGACCCACGGAACGTAAGCGTGGGGGATCGTGGGTACCTGGCTAAGACGATTGGTATGGCTGTCGCTTGCCTCCTGGTCGGCCGGGGTACCCAGCCGGTGGCTGGGTCGTAGTTTTGAATGCGACTTGGTATAAGGTTTACATCGAGTACGATCGTAAATACTCTTTTTTGGCTGATTACCGTGGCTGTTCGCCGTTCTTGCCCGCAGCCCCTGTGCCTGACGGCTTCGAAGGTTTAGCGTAACTCTCCGCAAATCCCTGTGGCATCTCCTCGCGTGTCCTCAACATCTTCTCGGGGATACGGATCTTTGTTCCTACCGCGATTTTGTTTGGAGTAGCGATTTGCGGGTTAGCGTCGGCAAGGGTCCGCCAGTTGCGCGTATTTCCAGTGTACCATGCTGCGATCGTTGCTAGTGATTCCCCGGGCCACGTGACTGTATGGACAAAGAATGGTCCTTCCGGCACCTTTGCCTTCGGGGCTGGCGGAGGCGGCGGAAGCGGAGAAGATGGCGGAGGCGGCGGCGGGGGCGGCACGATCGGTGGAGGTTCGGGTGCCGGCTCCTTCTTCGGCTCTGTGACGACGGGCTGGACCGGCTCAGGAACGGCAACCGGTTCTGGCCCGGGTGATATAATTTTTGGCGTTTCGCAACTCGCACATAGCGCGATGAAAGTCAGCACGAGCAGCAACATAGAACGTCGTGAATGGATTTGTTTCATGTATTCCTTTGGAATCTTCCTTTTAATGTCTAAGATGCTTCCGAGAGTCGGCGATACGGACTCACGTCGCAGTAATAATACTATATTCTAAAGCGATCGGGACGATCAGTCAATTGGCAAGAGTCCGGTGGCAAGACTCCGGTGGCAAGACGCCGGCAAGATGGCTGGTGCTCCCGGCAAAAGCGGATCAAGACCTGCAGTCATAAAGGTCCGAAGCTGTGGCGGCAGCCTTCTGCGAGATGATTCTTTCCTGGAACCGATTCTTTCCACGAACCGATTCTTTTTGGTGGCGTAGCGCTCGCTTTGTAACATGCAATCTGTTTTGCAGAAGCGCCTTGAAAGCAAAGGTTGAACTGTGTTCTAGTGAGTATGACCGATAAGGTGTCCACTCTTCAGATCAAGCTCAAGGAGTCGAAAAGATGAATGTAAGAAGAACGCGCATCTTTCTTGTTGGCGTGATAATCGTGCTTCTGCTTGTAGCTTCGAAAGCTGTGGGCCTCTATGTTGACTGGCTGTTCTTCAAGGAAGTCACATATGAGAAGGTATTTCTGAGGGTCTTGAGCACCGAGGTCTTGACGGGCCTTGCCTTTGGCGCCGCCTCCTTTCTCTTTATGCTGGTGAATACGCTGCTCATCTGCCGGATGAAATTTCCCCTCATGAACATCATGTATGCGGACCAGCTCGGCGTGGCACTGAATGTGGAAGCCCTCAACAGACTCTCGAAACCGTTCAGCCTCCTGCTCTCTGCAGCCGTGGGTATCTTCGGAGGCTTGTGGGGAAGCAGCCTCTGGAGGCAGCTCCTGGTTTTTTTTCACGGGATAGACACAGGCACGAATGACCCTATCCTGGGCAAGGATGTTGGTTTTTACCTTTTCAGCCTGCCGTTTTATGAGTCGCTCAGTGCGTACGCAGGCGCCATGCTCTTCCTCGCGCTGATCGTCGTGATTCTCGGCTATGCGGTGCGAGGAGGATTTGTCCTGGCAGCCAGCAGGATATCCGTGGCGAGGGAAGCGAAGACGCATCTCTCCATTCTTGCGGGTCTGTTTCTTCTCAAGGTCGCACTCGGTTTTTACCTGGATCGGTTTGAACTCCTTTATTCGACGCACGGGGTCATCGTGGGCGCGGGGTATGCTGATGTGAATGCACGGCTTGCTGCGCTGAACCTGCTCGTATTGCTTACCGTGATTGTCGCGGTAGCTTTCGTTGTCTCTGTCATGAGAGAATCCTGGAAAACGGCCCTTTATTCTGTCGGTTCTGTGGTGCTCGTTTACGTCCTCGGCGTGGCAATCTATCCGATGCTCCTGCAAAGTTTCAAGGTGGCCCCCAATGAGCTCGGCATGGAGAAGCCGTACATAGAGCACCATATTGCCTTCACGAAATTCGGTTACAATCTGAGGGACGTGAATGTCCGGCCTTTCAACGTCTCATATGATCTGACGGCAGCGGACATTCAGAAAAATAGTGCCACGATCAAAAACGTACGGCTGTGGGACGAAGCACCTCTTCTGAAAACATACAGCCAGTTGCAACAGATACGCACATACTATCGCTTCACCAACATAGATAACGATCGGTACACGATCGACGGCGAATACAGGCAGGTGATGTTGTCGGCACGGGAATTGTCTTACGACGACCTGCCAAGCAGATCGTGGATCAATGAGAAGCTTGTCTTTACACACGGTAACGGCATCACCCTGGGTCCGGTGAGCCGGATCACGCGGGAAGGCCTGCCTGAATTCATCATCAAGGATATTCCACCCGTGTCGAGTGCTAACCTGAAGATAACAACGCCTGAGATCTACTTTGGAGAACTCACCGGAGATTATGCGATAGCGAACACCAGGATTCCGGAATTCAGTTATCCCACATCGGAAGGGAACGTCTACACGTCGTACAAGGGCAGTGGAGGTGTTCCCCTCGACTCTTACTTCAGGCGGGCGGTTTTCGCAGCTTCTTTCAGAACCGCAAAAATCCTGCTCTCTACAGACATCAAGGATGAAAGCAGAATCCTCTATTATCGGAACATACTGGACCGGGTGAAAAGGATCGCCCCTTTTCTCATGCTCGACCCGGATCCTTATGTCGTCATTTCCGACGAGGGAAAACTTTACTGGATAGTTGATGCCTACACGGTATCGACGCGCTTGCCTTACTCGAAACAGCTCACAAACCGTATCAATTACATGAGAAATTCCGCAAAGGTTACGGTGGACGCATATACGGGGGCGGTAGGTCTGTACATCAGCGATCCGGACGATGCCATCATCAAGGTCTACGATGCGATTTTCCCAGGACTTCTGAAGCCGATGAGTCTGATGCCCACGGACCTGAGAAAACATATACGGTACCCGAAATCCTTCTTCAGCATCCAGGCGTCGATTTACGGGACATTCCACATGGAGGACCCGAAGGTCTTTTACAACAAGGAAGATCTCTGGGAAATCCCTGCCCGCGGCGACAAGCAGATGGAGTCGTACTACCTGATCATGAAACTGCCCGAGGAGAAAAAGGAGGAATATGTCCTTCTCGTGCCATACACGCCTTCCAAAAGAGACAACCTGGCGGCGTGGTTTGCAGCGAGATGTGACGAACCAAACTACGGAAGTCTTGTTATCTATACGTTTCCCCGGGACAGGCTCGTCTTCGGCCCGAGACAGATTGATGCGCGAATCGATCAGGACTCGTACATTTCGCAGCAGCTTACTCTGTGGGGACAGCGCGGTTCCCAGGTCATACGGGGCAGTCTTCTTGTCATACCGGTAGAGACGTCACTGATATACATTCAGCCCTTGTACCTGGCTGCGGAGGACAAAGGCGGACTGCCCGAGCTGCGGCGCGTGATCGTGACCTACGAGAACAACGTGGTGATGGAGGAAAATCTTGAATTGTGTCTCCAGCGACTTTTCGGGGGCAGACGGGTCGCGCCGACTGCCGGGGCACCCTCAGCGCCGAGCAAGGCCTCTGTAGCAGACCTTGCCAAGGAGGCAATGAAATTATTTGAGAAGACCAAGGAACTTCAGAGACAGGGTGACTGGGCCGGGTATGGCGAACAGCTCAGGAAGCTGGAGCAGGTGCTGAGACAGATGGTCACGCAATAGGTTGCGGGGGTGTCACGCCTTGTTTCCTGCGTACATGCCTTTTAATTCAAGATACTCCTGAGCAGTACCCTCGATCATGCGCACGTCTTCGTCGGTAAGCGCGCGGACGCCCCTCGCTGGAATGCCCATCGCAAGGGTTCTGGGCGGGATGATGGTTTTCGGGGAGACCACTGACCCTGCGCCTACAATCGATTCCTCTCCTATCTCTGCCCCGTTCAAGACCACGGCACCGATCCCTATAAGCGATCCTCGTCCGATCCGACACCCATGCACGACCACGCGGTGACCGAGTACCACACCATCCTCAAGGATGAGGGGATGGAGGTCTTTCACCACGTGGAGCACACATGCATCCTGGATATTACAGTTCGCACCAATCCGGATGTAGTTGGTATCGCCCCGGACAATGCTGTAGAACCATATATTCGCACCCGATGCGATATCGACGTCACCGATGACCAGGGCATTGTCAGTGATGAAAGCCGTGGGATCAACCCGTGGACGCTTGCCATTGAATTCGACAATCATGATCTGAGCTCCTTTTGACTGACGATATGCGATGATATGCAACACATGTAATGTAACATACCGAAAGTCGAAAGCGTTGGCAACTGCGTGACAGTCCGGTTGCACTCGAGTCGCCAGCGCATTGCCAGCGCAGTGCCAGCACATTGATTGACGCGCGCGGGGCTCACTGCTATGCTAAGCCATGCATGAAAGCCAGAAGCCCGGGTTCTTCTACGGCTACGCCATTGTCACTGCCTGTTTTCTCATAGAGGCCTGCGGAATAGGGGCGTACGTGGCATTCGGGGTTTTCTTCAAACCGTTGCTTGCGGAGTTTGGCTGGTCGCGCGCCACCGTCTCCGGCGCAACCTCTCTTGCCTATCTTATGATGGGATTCCTGGGCGTCGTTGCGGGGAGCCTGAACGACAGATTCGGTCCTCGCATGGTCATGGCCGTTTCGGGCGTTTTCTGCGGATGCGGGTATTTCCTTCTTTCGCGGCTCGATTCACTGTGGCAACTCTATCTGCTCTATGGGCTGGTCGTAGGTATAGGTCTGAGTTCTGTCGACGTGATAGCCTTGACCGTCAC
>Ga0113563_10001870_pt1 | contig 12334 bp, 9 predicted proteins | sample Mud3Dept3metaG_FD_80117 | JGI IMG/M metagenome (GOLD analysis project Ga0113563, IMG submission 80117) | Freshwater wetland microbial communities from Ohio, USA, analyzing the effect of biotic and abiotic controls - Mud 3 Core 4 Depth 3... | ecosystem: Environmental > Aquatic > Freshwater >...
AAATCCGTACGGTTGAAATCGTCGGTCTCGACTTACAAGCGGACGGAGGCACCCACGTGTCAAACACATCTGAGGTAGGTCAGATTAACGTTGTCGACTACAAGAGTAAAGGAAAGATAAACAAACGAATATATATCGAGTTGGGGTAGCAGGTAAATGTCCGCCGATATTGTGATCTGTGGGGCCGGAATCGCCGGGATATAGGCTGCTTACCATCTCTCGGTGCGTTATGGCCTGAAAAATATCCTACTCATCGATGAACGCCCACCGCTTACTCTAACCTCTGATAAATCGACTGAATGTTATCGCAACTGGTGGCCGGGACCTGGGAATGCGATGGTTGCATTGATGAACCGGAGTATCGATCTGTTGGAGAAGCTGGCAGATGAGACAGGGAATATTTTTCATCTTAACCGGCGCGGTTATTTATTCGTGACTGCAAGACCAGAGGCGATCCCAGAAATGGAGTGGACAGCCCGGCAAATCTCCCAGCTAGGCGCTGGTCCTTTACGTGTTCACCGCGGCCAACCCGGTGATCCTAAGTATACGCCACTGATAGAAAACGGGTTTGAAAATCAGCCTACTGGCGCTGACCTCCTTCTGGATACACGATTGATCCACAAATATTTTCCCTATCTGACCTCGCTGGCAACGGCTGCCTTGCATGTCCGCCGGGCTGGCTGGTTTAGCGCGCGGCAAATGGGAATGTATTTACTTGAACAAGCGCAAAGCCATGGGGTGAAGTTGATTCAGGCTCATATCTCTGGAGTCGAAATTATCAGGAATAGAATTGCCGGTATTCGCCTGGCAGATGGAGAAATAATACATACCGGATGCCTGGTGAACGCGGCCGGACCCATGTTAAAGGAGTTTGGACAGTTACTGGATACAAATCTTCCGGTTTTTTGTGAACTGCACGAAAAGGTTGGCTTTCTTGATACACAAGGAATAATTGGCCGCGATGCTCCTCTCTTGATTTGGTCAGACGATCAGTATATCGATTGGTCTAGCGAAGAGAGGCAAATCTTAGCAGAAGACGGAGAATTGGCTTGGTTGCTAGAAAAAATGCCCGGTGGAGTACATACGCGCCCGGAAGGTGGATCAGATAGCCCGATAACTTTAATGCTCTGGGAATATCAAGCTCAACAAAGCCAGCCGGTCTGGCCGTCACCATCAAATCCTCAGTATCCAGAAATTGTCCTGCGCGGCCTGTTGCAAATGATCCCTGGTCTAAGTGTCTACTTAGGCAAGAGTCCTCGTCCTCGCGTAGACGGGGGCTACTATACAAAAACAAAGGATAATCGCCCAATTATTGGAAAGCTGCCTATTCAAGGAACATACGTAATCGGCGCTTTATCCGGGTTCGGGATTATGTCGGCCTGCGCTGCAGGGGAACTCTTAGCTGCCTACGTTGTGGCTGACCGATTACCGATCTATGCGCCTGCTTTTTCATTGGAACGTTTCTCCGATCCCGCCTATTTAAAATTATTGACAGACTGGGAGACCACCTGGCAGTTATAGATAGTACACTATGTGACCTGAAACCTTATCCTCAGATCATTATCCTCACACAAGTAAAGAGAAGCTGTATGTCCCAATTACAAAATTACCATATGACCCCAGAAGAATTTCGTCGCTATGGCCGGTTGGTTATCGACTGGATCGCAGATTATTATGAAAACGTTGAAAGCTATCCAGTCTTGTCACAAGTGGAGCCCGGTCAGATACAAGCCATGTTGCCGCTTGCTCCACCTCAGAAAGGAGAAGAATTTGAGGATATTCTGAAGGATGTCGAGCGAATAATAATGCCGGGCATTACACATTGGCAATCGCCGAATTTTTTTGCTTACTTCCCGGCGAATACCTCCGGGCCGTCTATCTTGGGCGATTTGCTCGCCTCCGGTTTGGGCATCCAGGGTATGTTATGGGCTACCAGTCCAGCTTGTACCGAACTGGAAACCCGTGTACTCGATTGGATGGCAGACTTGATTGCCCTTCCAGCCAAATTCAAATCGACCGGCAGTGGCGGCGGCGTAATCCAGGATTCAGCCAGCAGTGCGGTTTTAACTGCGTTATTAGCCGCCCGAGAGCGCGCCACCAGCTTTCAGTTTAATGAACAAGGTGGGACAAATTTAACTGTTTACACCTCGACCCAGGCGCATTCATCCGTCGAAAAAGGCGTTAAAGTCGCTGGATACGGACGGAAAAACCTACGCTTGATCGATGTGGATAGTAACTTTGCTATGCGACCAGACCTACTCAAGCAGCAAATCGAGTCAGATATAAAGGAAGGTTATAAACCTGCCTTTGTTGCAGCTACGATCGGTACGACATCATCGAACGGCATCGATCCAATCCGGGCAATCGGTGAGATTTGCCAAAGATATGGCATCTGGCTGCACGTCGATGCAGCGATGGCCGGCACAGCAGCAATCTTGCCAGAATACCACTATCTTCAAGATGGGCTCGAGCTAGCTGACAGCTATGCTTTCAATCCGCATAAGTGGATGTTCACCAATTTCGATTGCGACTGTTTCTTTGTCGCTGACCGGGAAACCCTTATCCAAACACTGAGTATCCTCCCCGAATACCTACGCAATCAGGCGACTGAAACTGGTGCGGTATTTGATTATCGTGATTGGCAGATCCCTTTAGGTCGTCGTTTTCGCAGCCTGAAATTATGGTTTGTACTGCGATCTTATGGAGTAGAAGGATTACAATATCACATCCGCCAGCATATTCAATTAGCCCAAGAATTCGCCCACTGGATTGAAGCTGACCCACGTTTTATACTCGTTATGCCGCCGCCGCTTAACCTGGTTTGCTTCCGTCACCGCTCCGGCGATGTCTTTACCCAAAGGCTATTAAAAAAACTGAACCAGGGCGGGAAATTGTATCTCACCCATACCGTTTTAAACGGCCTTTATACGCTGCGTATGTCAATCGGGCAAACCAATACCCAGGTTCATCATGTTGCCCAGGCTTGGAGTCTTATTCAATCAGCCGTTGCTGAGCTAGAAGCTGAGCTCTAAAAGTCCAGAAAAACCTCCCCCAAGTGCTATCAATAAGGCCTGCCGGATTGGCAAGCCTTTTTGTTTTTATTGGAGCACTGGACAGGAAATCTATATTAAAATATACTTGTATCGCTACATTAATACAGCCCCTGATCGCATAATAATGATCGACTTCATCAATATTGTCAGCCTTTCGATAAAAGTATCCGGCACTGCCCTGCTCTTTAGTACGATATTGGGAGTGCCAACCGGATCCTTGATCGGGTTAAATCACTTTCCGGGCCGCAAACTGGCAGTTTTGTTAATTTACACAGGGATGGGCTTTCCGCCGGTAGTCATCGGTCTGGTCGTCTATCTGTTGCTATCACGCGCCGGCCCCATCGGCGCTACAAATTTCCCATTTATACCCGATTTATTTACTCCTGGAGCGATGGTCCTGGCTCAGATAATAATTGCTTTCCCGGTGATAGCTGGTTTTTCAATGGCTGCCGTTATCGGCATTGACCCGGCACTCAGGCAGCAAGTATTGGCTCTCGGTGCGACAAAACGCCAGACAGCATTAACGATCCTGAGTGAGGCCCGTTTTGGAGTCATTGTTGCGATAATCGCCGGATTTGGCAGCATCATTTCAGAAGTCGGTGCAGTCATGCTGGTGGGTGGAAATATCAAAGACCAGACGAGAGTCTTGACAACTTCCATTGTGCTGGAGACACGCCAGGGTGATTTTGCTCTCGCACTTGCACTCGGTGGAGTCCTGCTCATGATCACCTTTTTAGCCAACTTGATTATGCTGCGCCTGCAAGGTCGAGGCTTCGATGAGTAAGTCGACAGGACAAATAGTCTATCAAATCTCTCATTTGAGAAAAATCTACCAGGAACGTTGTGTTCTTGATGTTGAAAATTTTAATGTTAAGCAGGGAGAAATTGTCGCGATTATTGGTCCGAGCGGATCAGGCAAAAGCACGTTGTTACGAATCATGAATTTTCTTGAAATGCCCAGCGAAGGGCAGGTCGAATTTATGGGAGCAATTTTCGAGCAAGGAAAAGAAATGCCCTTGGCGCTGCGCCGTCGTGTGACCACGGTCTTCCAACGTCCAATCCTGCTCAACCGAACAGTTGAAGAAAATGTTGCTTTCGCTTTGAGCCTGCACGGCAAGGAAAAATCACAAAACAAAGTTAACCAGGCTTTAAATGAAGTTGGGCTAGAAAAATTAAACAACCAGCGTGCTCGAACCCTGTCGGCTGGGGAGGCGCAGCGAGTCGCTCTTGCGCGAGCAATGGTTATCCAGCCCGATGTATTGATGTTCGACGAACCTACAGCTAACCTCGATCCTTATAACGTCTTGCTGATTGAACAAATTATCCAACGACTAAATCGGGAATTTGGAATAACGATAATACTTGTCACCCATAACCTCTTCCAGGCGAAACGCCTGGCTGGCCGGGTAGCTTTTTTGTTGGAGGGAATGATCATTGAAATAAACGACACTGCCCTTTTGTTTCAAAATCCACAAGATCCGCGGACGCGGTCATTCTTGCTCGGCGACATGGTGTACTAACTTGTACAGATTAGGAAATATCTAACGCTTTTATAAAAAGGAGCATTCATACCATGAAACAAATTTTTTCTTTCATCAGCTTGTTCTTACTTATCTCGTTGATGTTGTCTGCATGCGCAGCGCCTACTACAACACTAACACCGGCAGCAGCACCACCTAAAGTTCAAGTCTCAACTCAAGCGCCATCAGCCTTCCCAACCCCGGGCGGAAAGGATTCGCTCATTCTAGCCACAACCACCTCCACCGAGGATTCCGGCCTGCTTGATTATCTGCTGCCCGATTTCGAAAACCAGTTCGGTGTGAAAATAAACGTCATCGCGGTTGGTTCAGGTCAGGCGCTCAAGCTGGGCGAGGATGGCAATGCGGATGTCTTGCTCGTCCATTCGCCCGCTGCCGAGAAGGATTTCATGACCGCCGGTCATGGCACACGTCGCGAAGATGTCATGTATAATGACTTTGTAATCGTCGGGCCTGTTAACGATCCGGCAGGAATTAAAGGGATGACCACCGCGGTGGATGCATTTAAAAAGATTGCCGAAAATCAGGCAAAATTTATCTCACGCGGTGATAAATCTGGCACCAATACGAAAGAATTAGCCATCTGGAAAGCTGCCAATCTTACTCCTGAAGGCGAGTGGTATATCAATGCCGGCCAGGGTATGGGTGAAGTGCTGACCATGGCCCAAGAGCAGCAAGCCTATACACTTAGCGATCGAGCGACTTATTTGGCCCGCACTAAGCAGGGATTACAGCTACCTTTACTGGTCGAAGGCGATAAAACCTTATTCAATCCCTACGGGGTGATCGCGGTCAGCCCGACCAAGAATAACATGATTCAGTCAGATCTGGCGAATGAGTTCATCGATTGGTTGATATCCGTACCCATCCAAGAAAAGATCAGTCAATTCGGCCAGGCTGATTTTGGACAGATACTATTCACGCCCAGCTCAAGTTTATGGAAGGCGGCTCATCCGGAGCAAAAATAATGTCAGACGAAAAACCGCTGTACTTACAAATCGTCGATTGGGTCCGCCAGGAAATCTCAGAATATAAACTTTCTCCTGGCCAACGCCTGCCTTCGATCCGCCAGATGACAATCTATTGGAATTGTACGCCTGGAACCATCCAGCGCGCCTATGCTGAGCTCGCAGGACAAGGATTGGTCACCAGTCGCCCAGGTCAAGGGACCTATATAACCCAGGGTGGCCGATCTCAAAGTCAGGGATCTTTAAGACGCGCTCTGCTCGTCCACAGAGCGGACGCTTTTCTACTTGAAACACTGACCGCTGGCTACCAACCGGTTGAAATCGAGAACGCTGTGCGACTAGCATTAGACCATTGGCGCATCCTCGAACAATCTCCAGAGCCAATCGAAGAAGGAATATTACGTTTTGCGGGCAGCCATGATCCGGCATTAACCTGGTTAGCTGGCCATTTTCCAGAGATTTTCCCGCATTATCGCTTGCAACTTGGTTTCAATGGCAGCCTGGGCGGCTTGATCGCCCTGGCCGAGGGGAAGGCAGATTTTGCGGGAAGCCATTTATGGGATAAGGAGACAGATACATATAATTCTCCCTTTGTCCGCCGTCTGCTGCCAGGGAGGCGGGTCGCACTGCTCACCTTCGCTCATCGGCGTCTGGGTTTGATACTTCCTAGCGGAAATCCTGCTAATGTGCGAGGATTGAAGGATTTAATGCGCCCAGAGCTGGTTTTCATAAACCGCCAGCCAGGTTCAGGAACTCGTGTTTGGTTGGATGCTGCCTTAAAAAGGGAGGGCTATGATTCTAATGAGATTAATGGCTATGCAAATGAGATGGTGACCCACACTGAGGTTGCTGCGGAAATTGCAGAAGGAAGCGCAGATGTTGGGGTGGGTTTGCAATCGGCGGCATTATCGTTCGGTTTAGATTATATCCACCTGGTCGATGAGCGCTACGATCTGGTTATCCCAGCCGAAAACTTGAAAATTACATCCTTACAGAGGCTGGCTGATTGGCTATCTTCTCCGGAGGCCCATCAGGCGATCAACAATATAGGTGGATATGATGTATTGGAAACTGGTAGAATCACCTGGGTTGAATAGCCAGGCAAATCTTATGTTAAAATGAAAAACGCTCTATCCTGAGCGTTTTTCATTTGGCGGACCCGACGGGATTCGAACCCGCGATCTCGGCCTTGACAGGGCCGCATGTTTGGCCGCTACACCACGGGTCCATGCGGGCAGTAATATACCATACGCATCTACCCCCGTCAAGACCAATGTCAGGCTAATAAATTGGACGAATTTTCGCACAATCAACATCACAAACTTGGTTCTAAATCTATTTTTTTCCTTGTATAATTAGCAAATATTTTCAACGGAATAACAAGGAAAATATCATGGAGATTGTTCGCTGGGGTTTACTTTCGACCGCTCATATCAACCGCAGACTCATTCCGGCTATCTGGGCCGCACCGCGAGGTGAGCTCATCGCCGTTGCCAGTCGCGATCAAGTCACTGCTGATGGATATGCGAAAAAGTGGGATATACAGCACGCATTTGGCAGCTACCAGGCTATGCTCGATTCAGACCTGATCGATGCAGTCTATATCGGGTTACCCAATCACCTACACGCAGAGTGGAGCATCAAGGCTATGCAAGCTGGTAAGCACGTACTCTGTGAGAAGCCATTCGCATTATCCATAGGCGAAGTAGATCAGATGATTGATACCAGCCAAAAGACTGGGCGAGTATTGGTCGAAGCTTTCATGTATCTCTTTCATCCACAAACTAAAATTGCCCGCGAGTGGATTCGAAATGGTCATCTCGGAGAGCCGCTGATCATCCGTAGTGTTTTTAATTATCGTCTGGAAGATAAAAATAACGTCCGCTTGATTCCAGAATATGGCGGAGGGTGTTTGTGGGATGTCGGAGTCTACCCGGTGAGTTTCGCCCAGTTTATATTTGGAGGATCACCAGCCGCAGTCAACGGATTTTCGGTGAGCGGAGAAACAGGCGTCGATGAGATTTTCACCGGTCAGATGTCATATCCAGGCGGTGGTCTGGCGCAAATCACCAGCAGTTTCCGTACACCATATATGATTCATGCTGAAGTTATTGGTAATACAGGCCGTCTGATACTTACACGCCCGTTTGCATCGATGGAAGACGGGCGTAAAATGATTTTCGAGCCATTTGAAGGCCCTTCGATCGAAATACCGGTGCCCGAAGTCGAACTCTATGCTGGTGAAGTGGAAGCAATGCATGCTGCGATCTTGGACGGGATTCAGCCCTCGCTTACACTCGCGGAAACCCGCGACCATGTACGGACAGTATTAGCTCTTTATGAATCTGTTAAGCAAGGCCGCACTGTAGACTTATAAAATATGGATCCATATTTGCTAAAGCAGATCTCACTCTTTTCTCATGTGCCCGAGTCTGAATATGAGAAACTTATCGAAGTATTTCATTTAATAGAATTCCCGGCGCAAACGATCTTGTGTCGAGAAGGCGAATCGGGCAACAGTATGTTCTTTATCCTATCAGGCACGGTAGAGGTTATTAAAGCGATCGGGACCTCTGAGGAACGCGTTCTAAGCCTTATCACCCCCGGAGACTATGTGGGTGAGATGAGCCTTCTCGAAAGGAATGGCTTACGGGTTGCAACAGTGAAGACATTTACGCCGGTTTCATTGCTTGAGTTAACCCGGGCAGATTTTGACAACTTGCTGCTCCGCTGGCCTGGCCTGGCAATGGACATGTTACGAGAATTAAGCTTACGCATGCGTGAACTACAAACGGACACCATCCGGGATTTACGCACCAAGAATCTTGAGCTTGCGCGAGCATATCGCGATCTACAAGCCGCTCAGGATCAAATCATTGAGAAAGAAAAATTAGAACGTGAATTACAGCTTGCCCACGAGATCCAAATGAGCATGCTGCCCAGCGCGCTGCCTGAGACACATGGCTTTGAGTTTGGGGCTAAAATTCTACCTGCTCGCGCGATAGGTGGGGATTTATACGACTTTATACCAATTCAGAGTCACAAAAAGGAAACTATCGGAGTTCTGGTTGGTGATGTTTCAGATAAGGGTATTCCAGCGGCGTTATTTATGGCATTGACGCGCAGCCTGCTTCGAGCTGAGGCCGATTTAGGTCTGCCTCCAGTCCAGGTTCTGGAGCAGGTAAACAGGCACCTCTTAGAGATGAATAAATCGAATATGTTTGTGACCATGTTGTACGGTATTTTGACGCCAGAGACCGGTGTGTTTGCGTATGCGCGCGGTGGTCATGAAATTCCGCTGATTGTCTATCCTGATGGTACAGTACAAAAGATCAAATTTGCTCCTGGACAGTTACTTGGTATTTTCCCTTCACCGTTGATCGATCACCAGGCGATTCGGATTCCGCTTGGAGGGGCTCTGCTGCTTTATACCGATGGCGCAACTGATGCGAATAACGTTCAAGGCGACTACTTTGGCAATGAACGACTAGAATCCGCTCTAACTGCGCACCATACCGGAACAGCTCAGCAGATCTGCGATCAAATATTGGATGAAATCCTGGATTATCAGGGGGCGGCTGCTCAGGTGGATGATATTACACTTGTAGCAATCCGATCGAAATAACCCTTGGCGGCGCTCAACCGGTAGGATCAATTCCGGATTGCAGTAATCGGAGCAGAGATCGGCGGGCCAGCATATCCGTTGTTACCATCCCCAAGACAGCGCCTTGTTCAACTACAGGCAATGCCGAGACTTCATGGTATTCAAGCTTGCGAACGATTTCCAGGATAGAATCGGTTGGGCTGGCAGAGATCACCTCGTGACTCATGATTTTTTCCAAGGGTTGGTCATCCGGAGAGCCCATCGCCGTTGCACGCGTGATATCCCAATCCGTAACGACACCAACTAAATCGCCTTCTTTCGAAACCACCGCCAGGATAAGACTATTAGCTTCCACCAAACGGGCAGCAGCTTCGCGCACTGACTTATCGATTTGGATCGTTTGCATCGGCGCCATAATTTCACCCGCTGTCTGGTCGCGCTCACTGGAGGTGATCCGGTGGATACTAATCCGCTCGGCCGCCTCGCAGGGGAGTGATTCTGGTTCAGAGACCAGCAGGTCAATCAGCTCATGCATATTCCGGCGGATTACTTCGTTTCGATAGGTTTCGGCTGCAGCACGTCGCCTCTCGGCCAGTTCCCCAAGCTCTGCTGAATTTTTTACCAGCCACGTATCAACCGCCTTACGGTTGCCGAGAATTTCATTCGGAATGCGCAGATTAGCGGGTGTTTTTATTAGCCGCTCCTGGGCAGCAAAGATTACTCCTCCGGAATTAACCAGGAAATCGGTCGCAATCAGAATACCTCGCTGGCGATAAACTTCTCGTTCCATTCGGATCCTGGCAATTCGCCGCGCTGGATCCGGCGAGTAAACGTTGGCGCCTTCAACAATCAGCGACCATTCACCCATTTTCGCGATCGTAACAGCCGGCTGAGAAGCCGGGTCAACGTCAAGATAGTTCGCAATCGGCGCGGCGGGTATCAAGCAAAATGCCGACTCGCGTAATAGATCATTTGCTGTATTAGCAAACTTATGCGATTTAACCCGGTTTGCGGGTTCCAGGTACTCCTGGTAATATGCCTGGGTAACCATGCCCTTTTCTTGCCACATTTCGAATAAAAGGTTAACTGGCAAACCGTCTTCATCATAAAGATAGCCCAATGCATCGCTGATTCCAATGACTCTAGCACCGGGGACTTGCTCTTCTAAAATTCGGGCGGCATGCGCTCCGACTGCACCGAAACCCTGGATCAGGACGGTAATTTCTTCAGGAGCGGGGAGACGAATTTCAGCAAACTGTGGTAAAGCCTTGAGACGCGGCATTTCCGCTAATAAGGTTTGTAGAGCAATGATTGTTCCACCCGCGGCTGCCCCGATCTGATCGGCCCGGCTCCCGCCCATATCCGTCGGTTTTGAGACGGCATTATCCAGGCCGTTCACAATCGCGATAGTTTTCATATCTGCGTCGTTCGTGCCAACATCTGGGCCAGGGATATAGAGGTCATGGTATTGGTAGAGTAGTTTCGCAAAACCTTTCACCACCTCGGTGTGTTCGTGCGGCGTCAGGCTACGTTCGGCGACGATACCCAATTTACCTCCACCGAATGGTAAGCCAGCGGCGGCATTCTTTAGAGTCATGGCTCGCGCCATGTTATAAATCATCGCGGGAGTCGTGTCAGGCATCATCCAGATTCCACCTATAGCTGGCCGCCCCATTGCCAGGTTGTCGACTACCAGATAACCGCCAATCTCCTTCGGTGAAGCTTCATCCCACATGCATACCAACAGGCGCGGTCCCAGGCTGTCCACATGGATACCCAACTTTGCCAGCCGATCTACATCCAATGGGCCGAATTCCATAAAACAGGCTCCCCCAATTCGTCTCAACCGGTTTTCCCATGTTTGTTCTGGCAGCCGGTCACGCAGAAATGACTCCATTCGCTTAGGTATCATAATCAACACCTTCCACTAACTGATCATCGATTTGAGAAGCGTCAGCCTCCCAAACCGATGATGAAAATTAACTAACCGGAGTAACAGCACTATGATCTTCAGTGATATTTGCCGGTTGGTAATGGTGCAGGTTCTGAGCCGCAATAAATGCCAGGCCATGTTCGGTCAGCGCCCAGGCTGTATGATTGGTTGCCTCCACTTTATCCAAAAAATTGGTTTCAAGTGCGTCCCAATCTCCCGAAGCGATCACTTCCTGCTTATCACGGAAATAATCCAGGATATCAGATGGATGAGCCCGAGTTTGATCAATTTCCGGATCGCCGCCTTCGTGTTTGGCGGAAATATTAGCTACATGGTTCGCCACCTCAACCAGTTCTTCCCGCCGATTGTAAGGCTGGCGTACGATACTCTTCCAGGTCTCGGTGATGTGGTGTTCAAAACGTACCACTTGCTCAAAACCGAGCATTTTACGTAGCTGGGCAGTGATTTCGAGAGTCTCGTTATTTACCGAGTTGCTCCAATTGAAGCCGATCAGCGGCGATGTGCCATCGTCCCGAGAGAATAATTTGGCGCCCAGCAGGGTCCATAGCCCGGCATATGGATTATCGTTGCCCACAAAGACTGAAATCTTAAATTCGATATCCACACCGAGCCGGTACAGTAGATACCCGGCCAGAATCGTGCCGGAATTGACATTCAATACCTGGCGAACCCCATAATTTGTATAGTAATACAGATATTCATTTAACCATTTAAGTGGATAATTGTTCGGCTCTCCTACGCCACCGAAGTAGCCAGTGATTGTCGCTGGACCATTCAAATGTATATTCGAACCGTCGGTACCTTTCGTGTCTAGGGTCTCGACGTAACTGGCGCCGATAATTTGCATCGCAGCAGCGATCGCAGGTAAATCACCATCCTGTTCCTGCTCTTTCATCTTACGCACTTTGATAAACCGGCCCGGCATCAACGTCCCTTCAGCAATCGCCTTTTTGGCCGCCGCGATGATCCAAGGGAAATATTGTGCTGCACTGACTTCCAGCGTTACTGCAAAATCGTCGTTAAAATTCATCTCATCAGCGCGTGCACCGAGAACCTTGCGCCGGTAATCAGAGATATCGATGAATGCACCACGCGCACGTTGCTCTTCAAGCCATTTCAGGTCAGCCAGGTATTCTGGCTTCTTTTGTTCGACACGCTTGAGCAAATTTTCCAGGCGGCGCGCCTCAGCAGCTTTCTGGTTAATTTCAGCCGGAGAG
>Ga0113563_10001872_pt1 | contig 12331 bp, 10 predicted proteins | sample Mud3Dept3metaG_FD_80117 | JGI IMG/M metagenome (GOLD analysis project Ga0113563, IMG submission 80117) | Freshwater wetland microbial communities from Ohio, USA, analyzing the effect of biotic and abiotic controls - Mud 3 Core 4 Depth 3... | ecosystem: Environmental > Aquatic > Freshwater >...
TCACGGGTGGATGAAGTTTTGGGTATCGGAAAAAGGAAACGCCTGCCTGGAGGGCTTGTTTCAACAGCTTTTCGCCTGGGCTGTTGGGTCCGCCAAGGTAAAGTTCGCGGAACAGTATCGTGACATTCGAATCCGGGTTTACCTGCCGAGCGCGTAATGCCTGGCGGATGCCGGTTGTACAGCACAGTCGGGAACAATGTTCGTCTCCCTCCTGTCCGGCGCAGAAGATCATCACTATTTTTCGAGGCGCTTGACCCAGGTTCAACTCCTGCTCAAATTCCAGTTGGGTCTTGACATGTTGGCGATCGACCCAATGTTGGACTCCCAGGCCGCGCGGCTGGGCTTCTCCAGCCACCAGGATTGCTCCGGCAGCTATATGGGTGGTTTCTCCATCATGAGCAATCTCTACTCGATAATCACCGGGTTCGCCAGTAACCTCACTGATCCGTGCGCCAAGCAAAGCCAGGATTTGGGGATGTCTTGAAATGGCTTCAATATACTGGCTGGTGAGACGTTTAACCTGCTCGTCAGACAGTGTTGATGTTGTGTCAAGGCGTTTTGATGGCTCGACCAGGGTTATCGGGATGCCAGCATGGGCCAGTTCCAAGGCTGAGGTAAGACCGGCCAGGCTGCTGCCCACGATCAGTGCGGATTTGACAATGGGGTTGGTGTTTAAAGGCGCGGGGCTTAGGATGTTCAGGCGCGCCACACCTATTTCAATCAAATCTTCAGCTTTTTGTTGAGCGTGTTCACTTTCATGTGGATGCACGTAAGCACAATGTTCACGGATATCAACAATCTCTAGCAGCGTTGATTTATTTCCGGAGGATTGGAGGGTTTGTTGAAAGAGTTTCTCCACCAGGCGCGGCGTGCAGCCTGCCACTACCACTCGCTCTAAATTCTGTCCGGAAATCGCTTCGCTCATACGCTGGCGACCGTCTTTGCTACAAGGATATGCTTCGTGTGTGGTATAAACGACCCCTGGCAACTGGCGGGCTTGCTGGCACAGGCTTGTCGTGTTCAGGCAGCCGGCGATATTCTCTCCGCAGTCGCAGATAAATACCCCGGTGCGGAAATCGCTCGGCGGGACATCGATCAAAGGATGAGGACCTGGATTGGATTGGCTGAGGGGCTTCATTTACTGACCTCCTGATAGGACTGCGTCAACCGGCTATATGTGCTTTTGTCCAGGTCTTGCAGGAAGTGCACACTCATATCCGAGACGCCACAAAGCCGGCAGTAATGTGGATTAAGGTCAGCAATTGGGCCGTGGACCGCAAGTGTCGTATCCACGCCAGTAACTTTTGTCAGTCGGATCGCACCAGTTGGACAGATTAAAGTACAGGTGCCGCAGGCGATGCAGGCAGCCGATGAGATTTTGAATGGTGGGCTGACATGTTTTTGGATACCGCGCTGGATAAAGCTAATCGCATTCGTACCGACAATCTCATGGCAGGCGCGCACGCACATTCCGCATAGAACACATATGTCTTCTTCTGGTAGATGAAAACGGACCTCCTGCACACCCAGCTCTTCAGCCAGGGCTTGGATGGCAGGGCTGTTCCAGGCGCCAGCCAGCAGCAATTCAGCAGTCATCCGTCGGCTGCGCTTCACACGCCCGCTGTTCGTTTGCACGACTAATCCCTCTTCGCAAGGATAAGTACATGAGGCGGTCAGGCGAGACGGTCGCGATGGCTGTGCGATTTCAACGATACACAGCCGGCATGCTCCATATGGCTCCAGAGCAGGGTGATAGCATAAGGTAGGGATCGGGAAACCATGCTCGCGACAGGCTTCAAGGATTGTACGGTCTTCCCTGACTTGAATTGGATGGTTGTCGATCGTCATTTTGATCATTATCACCTCTATAAAGGTGCTTTTTCAGTCTCAATCCGTATCGCTAGATTGCGACCATTGCCCCTGAATACAGCCCAATGGCCTCAAACTTACATACACTCTTGCACATTCCGCAGCGAGTACATAAGGCCTCATCGATCCTGTGCACCTGCTGTTTCGCTCCACTGATCGCGCCAGCCGGGCAGTTGCGCAGGCAGACCTGACAGCCATTGCAAAGCTCCGGGATAACGGAATAGCTGATCAACCCCTTACATACTTTAGCGGGGCAGATCTTATCAAAGATATGCGCCTCGTATTCATCGCGAAAATAGCGAATGGTAGAAAGCACCGGGTTTGGGGCGGTTTGACCCAATCCACAAAGGGAGGAGGTTCTAACTGTCTCAGCTACTTCCAACAGATACTCTATATCGCCGGGTAGTCCGCCTCCAGCACAGATCCGTTCGAGAGTCGCCAGCATGGCTTTGGTGCCAATCCGGCAGGGAGTACACTTCCCACATGACTCTTGCTGAGTGAAAGACATAAAATAGCGCGCAAAATCGACCATACAGGTATCTTCATCTGCGACAACCATCCCACCAGAGCCCATGATGGCGCCTAATGCTGTCAATGATTCGTAGTCAATTTTGGTGTCCAGGTGTTCAGCGGGTAGACACCCACCGGATGGTCCACCTAATTGAGCTGCCTTAAAAGCTTTTCCATTTGGCAGTCCCCCGCCGATATCGTAAATAATTTCCCGCAAGGTGATACCCATGGGAACTTCCACGAGTCCAGTATTGTTTATCTTCCCAACGAGGGAGAAGATTTTTGTGCCTTTTGATTTATCTGTGCCAGTTTCTGCGAAAATTCGAGCGCCTTGTTTGATAATAAAGGGGATATTTGCCCAGGTCTCAACATTATTGATGTTGGTCGGTTGACCCCACAACCCGCTCTCCGCCGGGTAAGGTGGACGTGGATGTGGTTCGCCCACCCTGCCTTCCACGGATGCCATCAGGGCTGTTTCCTCGCCGCATACGAATGCCCCAGCGCCTAACCGGACATGTAGCCTAAAACTAAAATCGGTTCCCAGGATATTATCGCCAAGTAAACCAGCTTGTTCGGCCTGGTGGATGGCAATACGAAGGTTTTCCACCGCTAGAGGGTATTCAGCGCGGATATAAACAAATCCTTGCTGCACGTTCATGGCATATGCGCCGATCAGCATACCTTCAATGACGGAGTGAGGATTCCCCTCCATTAAGGAGCGATCCATAAAGGCTCCTGGGTCACCCTCGTCGGCATTACAAATAATGTAGCCAATTTTCGTCCTGAGGATATTCCGGCGGCACATTTCCCATTTGAGCCCGGTAGAAAAACCGGCTCCACCGCGACCGCGCAGCCCGGATGCTTTTACCTCGGCAATAATCTCATCCGGATTCAGGCTGATCAAAGCTTTTACCAAAGATCTATAACCACCGAGGGCGATGTAGTCCTGGATGCGGGTCGGGTCGATCCTGCCATTAAAATCCAATAACATCCGTTTCTGCTTTTGATAGAATGGTAGCTCTGGCTCTCTATAGATGTGTTTGCCAGTTTGTGGATCGGTATATAGCAGTCGTTCAATTATTTTTTTCTCGCGCAGTGTTTTTTGAATGATTTCTGGGATATCGCCGGGTTTAACGCGTTGGTAAGACACCTGTTCTGGATAGATCGTGAGCAATGGACCGCATTCGCAAAAGCCGGGGCAGCCAGTTCCAACAATTTCAACTGAAATCATGTGCTCGAGGGGGATAGCTTTCGTTTGTCCAAGCTCCTGGCGCAGCTTTTCCAAGACTTTTTGACTGCCCAAGGCACGGCAGCCGGTTCCATCGCATACACGGACGCAAGGTTGCGTGTCGTCCCATTCAGAAGCTAACAGATTTTGCCAGATTTCGAATTCCGAAACGGATTGCAGCTTCGAAATGGGATCGATTATTAAATCTCCGCCATAATCTTGAAAATATCCTGCCATCCCTGGAGCTGTTTTCATACCTGCGCCTCCTCCATGCGATGGAGATTCTTAATCAACTGGTCTACTTTTTGAGGAGTCATTGCGCCGGAATAGGCTTCGTCGGTAACGACGATCGGGCCTAAGGCGCAGGCGCCCAGGCAGTTGACTGTTTCTAGAGTGAATAACTTATCCTCAGTGGTCTCTCCAGATTTGATGCCCAACTTTGTTTCTAATCGGTCAAGCACCTGTGGGCTGCCTCGTACGTGACAGGCTGTGCCCATACACACATGCAGGCAGTGTTTTCCCTTGGGTTTCAGGCTGAAGGCGTTATAAAACGTAGCGACCGAATAGGTTTGCGCCAATGGTACATTGAAGTATTCGCTGGCAAGGATAAGTGCTTCGGGAGGAAGATACCGGTAGCGCTCCTGGATTTCTTCTAAGGCGCCAATCAGAGATCCTTCACCCAGGGCTTCATCGCGGAGGATTTCGTTGATCGCGCTGAGGGTTGTTTCTTCCACAGCGGTAACAGGCATAGGCACACTCCTGGACAAGTTAACACTTGTCAACCATTGTCAGGTTAGGGCAATTAGAGTGTTGCACCAGTTACGTCGAATTTGCATAGAAAAAGGGGTTGAGTATGTGAAAAACATGTGAAAAAGCAGCGCTTCTAATTTTCGCTGCTTATAGAACGGGCAGGGAAACATGACAATGTATCAGGTTTCCAAGCAGACGAGCATATATCCGACCCCAGGGCAGCGTTGGATTATTTGTGGATCAGCCGGATCAATCTCGATTTTTTGGCGTAGGAAGCGGATATATGCACGCAGATAATCGATATCACTACGATATTCTGTTCCCCAGACGGTTTCCAGGAGCTGTTCGTGCAAGACTACCTGGTTTGGATGAGATGCCAGGACATATAACAGGTTGTATTCCGTCTCAGTTAGATGGACCTCTGTACCGCGCACACTTACCTGGCGCCGAGCCAGGTCGATTCGTAAATCCCCACAGTTTACTTCTGGTCTTGTAGGGGTGGATGCGCTGCTTTCGGAGCGTTTGAGCACCGCCCGAACCCGGGCGAGCATTTCTTTCGAGTTAAAAGGTTTGGTTATGTAATCATCCGCGCCTACATCGAACCCCCGTAGCAGATCCGGTTCCCGCACCCTGGCTGTTAGCATAATAATCGGGATGTTAGAAAACTCGCGCAAGCGTTGGGCGACTTGATATCCATCGATTGCACCGGAAAGTACGATATCCAGCAAGATCAAGTCCGGCGCCTCAATTGCTACAGTTTCGATAGCATGCTCGCCGTTATATGCCGCCAGTACTTCATAGCCGGAAGCGGTTAATATCTCACGGACCAGGTGCACCACCTTTGGTTCATCGTCTACGATTAGGATGCGAGCTTTATGCGTTCTATGATCCATTGGCTGCGCGGCTCCGCTATGAGCTCCCATTGTCAAATGCGATCGTAGGCTGCGTTATCGTCAGATAGCGTGACATTCGGGAGCGGTAAGGAGAAATGTAAAGTCGTTCCCTCTCCAATCCGGCTTTCAACCCAAATGCGCCCACCATGGGCTTCAATAATAGCTCGGGCGATTGGCAGTCCCAGTCCAGTCCCTGGGATGCGCAGGTTCGAGTTGGTGCGCACCCGGTAAAATTTTTCGAACAATGGGATCAGATCTTCCGGGGCAATCCCAATCCCTTGGTCCGCCGTGGTGACGACCACATCGCGCGCTCGCACCTCAGCGCGGATGACAATCAGGCCGCCTTCCGGCGAATATTTGATTGCATTATCGAGAATATTGCGAAACACTTGTTTGATCCAGTGTGGGTCAACTTCTAGGATTGGCAGATTCGGTGGAAAATCGACGATAATCTGGTGGTCCTCAGTACGCCGTTGGATTTCTGCAGCGACATCGTGGGCAATCCGCTGCAAACGAACGGGCTCTCGTTCGATCACCAATTGATCTACATCGATAAGTGACGAATCGAGAATATTTTTCAATAAAGATTCCATGTGATGACATTCTTCATCAATTAATGTGAGAAACTCGCGTTGTTTGGATTCATCCCACTCGATATCCTCCAGCAAAAGAGCGCTTGAATAGCCCTGGATAGCGGTAAGGGGAAGGCGCAGCTCATGAGAAAGGACCGCCATAATTTCAGAGCGCATGCGTTCAGCCTGGCGCGCTTCGCGCACGGCATCGGCTTTTGCTTCCAACCGGGCGCGGTCGATCGCCAGCGCAATCAGATCTGCCACGGTCTGAACGAAAGGCAGATCAGTCTGAGTGAATACAGTTGGACCGGACAATGTTCCAAGTAATAAAACCCCAAACTTTTGACCGTGTACAGCAATCGGGGCAGCCAGGGTACATAAGGGAAGACTGTTGCCTGCTGAGTCGACGGCATTAAGTTGCGCTCGAGTAAACATAATCTGGTTCGCCGGCCGCATGTCTGCCATTGCCCGATAAACTTCTTCGGGTGTACAGAGTAAACGTGCAGCGCCTTCATCGTATACTTTTCCGGTGATTGACTCGCCAGCGCGCAGACCCAAATCTTTGATAATATTCGGATCGAATCCAAAGGTGGCAACAGGACGAAATAACCCCGCCGGCTGGTCCCATAACATTACCAGACCGATTTCGGCGCCTTGAACTACTCCCGGGATTTTCTTCATAACCGCATCAAGTAGATCAGGAAGATCCAGGGGTGAAGCTAACGTTTTGGCGACTTCAGTCAAGGCAAACAGTTCCCGGTGTAAACGCCGGTGGTTGCCATTATCAGGTAGGGGCATAAAGGGTTCTCACCAAACCTTAACCGCTCTATATATCATAACACGAGTTCAGGTGAAATTGTCAGCGGACGATAATCGAACTGCCAGATCCAATCGGGCTGGCTGTGACAACCTGATTTCCTTTGATCAGACTGCCTTGATAATTCAATTTGTCTGCTTTTGCCTGCCAGCCACTTAAGATAAACGGCAGAGGGCCATCTGCCTCCAACCATTCGCCATTATATTTGCGGGTGATATGTACGTTTGTCCCGGTAGATTGACCTCGATCACACGATGGATGACCAATCGGGTCGCCGGTTTTAACTTGTTGGCCGGCCGGGATGCGGCCGGCATCGGCGATGTGGAGATAAACGATAACCCAGCCTGTCTGTTCGTTCCCATCTCCGTCCAGATCGATGGCCACTACGCTGTTTTCTGAACGCGCAATAACACCATTTCCGGATGCAGTGACCCAGGCCCGTGAGATGCTGCATGCCGGTTCGCCGGTTACCGGTGCGAAATCTAGCGCCCCGCGTGGATTTGTCGAATTCCACGAGGCATGAGGACCGCCGGTCAGGCTCCAACGCTCGCCCGGTGCGAAGGGCAGTTCCAATGGCGGCTGTGCCATCCCGGGCAGAAACAAAGGTTCCACATCGGCAGCGCGCGACCAGGGGTCTCCGAAATATTTCCGATATAGGTCGACAAAATTATCTTCGCTGTAGAGTGCATCAAGCCAGGCTTGCGGCTTGTAAAATTTTGCGAATAAATTCTGGACGGCTACCGATCCTGGATTCAACCAGGGATTTATAGGACCGGTCCGTCCGTCGGTATATTTGAAAAAGTCGAAGCGCCCTGTGCGCCATCCATAATAGCCGATATTCAGATGGGTGGCCGCCATAACTAATTCTTGATACAAACCTGGGTAGCCCGGTACATTAAATCCAAGCGGGGATTTTAAATCCTCTGGGTTGCGAAGCTGGCCAGAAACCCACCCTGAACGGAACTCTAGAAAAGCCAGTAATAGACGTGGATTTATGGAAGATTCTTGAGCTACTCTATGGATGATCTCGGCGCTGCTCAAGTCCTGGCCGTATACATTCTCTGAATATGTACTCAAGAAGCCGCCTTGTGAAGCGATGAAACCTGAAATATCAAAATCTGAAGCCGTCGGCGAAAAAATTACTTCGCTATCTGGGAGGATTGCCTTGGTTGTTTGATTGATTTCGAGGTTAGTAGGAATCGATAGCGGCTGGCCAGGTGATAAGAAACCGGTTTCTGGGAGTGGGTTTGGGGAAGAGATTTGGGTTGTTTCGACTTTGAAGCGCCGGGCAACGGCTGCCAGGGTATCGCCCGATTGCGCGGTGTAATTGAAATTTAATGAGCCAGGTCCGGCTGTTGGAGTAACCCCTGCGGAAGGGAAAACAGGGCCTGGGTTCTGGGTCAGGTTTGGCGAAGGTGTGGAGGAGCTTGCGGCTGGGGTTCCCGTCGACTGGACAGCGTGGGTTTTATCCGCGAAACCAGGGTAGTTACAGGCTAACGCCGGCAGCAGCCACGCAACCACAAAGAAAAATAAAAACAATTGTCGCCAATTTGATTTTATGGCGGGGAAAGTCATCGTTACTTACATTTTACGCCAGAGGGGCGGCTTTTGGATAGATCTCCTGGATCGGATCGGTTTGATCGTTCAGGATCATTTGACCGAGCTCATTGCCATATTCGATCAAACGCGCTAAGTCGCTAACGTCATCCATGCCGATATTCTGATCCAGGTTCACCTGAAAACGTCTGAAATCCAGATCTTGAAAGAAGGTGTTGACCAGATGGACTTGTTGGTCATCTGCAGATTGCAGGAAAGCTCCCAATAATGGTTCGATCCATTGCCAGGCCCATAAATTGTTGGCCTGATCCGCCTGAAAACGATGCGGGCGCCGACCGGTGCCCAGGCTGAGCAAAGGAGTCTCGGAGAGTTTCCAACCGAGGCAAAAAAGTAGTTCATAAGCCGCCAGATAGCAGGGGTTGGCATATGCGCCAACTCCGCCATCGACATAACGTCCTTCAACGACTGGAAAGAACGTTGGCACGACACAAGAACATAAAACCGGCTTGACAAGCGGCCAGTCTCGATACTCCTCTTTCCACGGCTTAACGAACCTGGTCCTGTTATCTACTAGATCAAAAGTCGTGATGACGACATCAGTGGGTGGTTTTGCTGTCCAGAGGTCACCCACTCGCAGGTTGCCTATCTGGCGTAGGAGAGCTGTTTCGAGGGGCGAAAGTGGGTATCGGTAGCGGGTGAGCGGCCAAAGCATAGAGCGCCAGGTTTTTCGAAAGATCGATTCACCCAGGTCGAAGTATAACTGGGACATCTGTCCCCCGGTTAATCCGACTGCAATCCCTGCGGCGATAATCGATCCAGTGGACGTACCTGCTGCCAGGCGAAATATCGAATGAACGGATTGGCTGAGATGATCCTCCAGAATGGCCAGGGCGTGGGTGACAATCAATCCTCTGATTCCACCTCCATCGATGGCAATTGCGACATTTTTTCTAAATGGTTTCATGTCATTATCCTCCTTTCGAAAATGTGCACAATGAATGCCAGGTAGAATAGAATTTCTTAGTATAATTTTTACCATGATATACGATTTTGATCACCCTCCCGATCGCCGAAATAGTGAATGTTATAAGTGGCAAACTTATGGATCCGAGATTATCCCGATGTGGGTAGCCGATATGGATTTCCCTTCCCCACAACCGGTGATACAGGCCCTGGTCGAGCGGGCTCAGCATGGGGTATTCGGCTACCCGCGCGGGTTGTATGGCCTGCCGGATGAGTTAACCGAGCTGCGCCAGGTTGTCGTGGAGCGATTAGCTCGACAATACAACTGGCAGGTCGAGCCAGAAGCGTTATTCTTTATACCAGGCGTTGTTACCGCGGTAAATCTTGCCAGTTTGGCATTTGCCTGTCCCGATGGTATCCTGGTCCAGACACCTGTCTATCCGCCCATACTGATAGCTGGACGTACAACCGGAGCCATTTCCCAGGAAATGGAGCTAACCCGGCTTGCGGATGGTTCGTATATTGTGGATTGGGACAGGTTCGAAGCTGCTATAACCTCAAATACACGACTCTTCGTTTTATGTAATCCGCATAACCCGGTCGGACGGGTATTTCGAAGAGATGAGTTAGAACGATTTGCAGAAATTTGCTTGCGTCATCGAGTGGTGATCTGTTCTGATGAAATTCATTGTGATCTGCTCTATAGTGGTCACCGCCATATTCCGATTGCATCGTTGGATGCGGAAATAGCCGCACAAACGGTGACACTTATTGCTCCCAGCAAGACGTTTAACCTGGCCGGATTACAATTTTCAATCGCAATCATCCAGAGTGAAGTACTGCGTAAACAATTCCTGGCCGCTCGGAAGGGTGTTGTACCGTGGGTGAATTTGATGGGGATTGTCGCGGCTAAAGCCGCGTATAGCGCCGGGCAAGATTGGCTGGATCAATTATTGATTTATCTAGAAGGTAATCGTGACTTATTACACAAATCCATTGCCCAGGATTTCCCTTTGATCGGTATGGGACCGGTGGAAGGGACCTATCTGGCCTGGTTGGATTGCCGCAAGACCGGAATCGAGGGCAACCTGTATCAATTCTTTCTAGATAAAGCACGACTTGCTTTTAATGACGGAGCTACGTTCGGTAAAGGGGGGGATGGTTTCATCCGATTTAACTTTGGCTGCTCACGCAATTTGCTTGAAGAAACTTTACTGCGAATGAAGCAGGCTTTTAGGTAATGGTTATTTCTGGCGGACCGATTGAAATCATTCAAACTTGACCGAATCCGGCACAAGCCTTGCAATGGAAACTATATGCATATCATCCAGATAAAGGTCATGTGGCAGTGCTATCGGTTGATGGCCAGACAGCAGGTCTGCTGCACTGTTGGGAATGGTTAGGACCTGCGCTTGTAGTGGGCGTCAAAACATTTTCCTTGACGCATCATCGGGATTATGCTACTATCATTGCAATTATTAATCTGATGAAAAAACAATTTATTACGATCAAACTTCGCTATTACGGAAGAAATAAGTAAATGAGTGTAGAGGAGGCAGGAATGATATTAAAACGCTCTCTAATCTTTGTGAGCATCCTCCTGGTTGTGGCCATGCTGGGCGCCTGTGTGCGTTCAGCTTCTACGCCTCCGACCAGTAATGTGCCGCCGCCGACAAGCCAGCCGGTCGAGGAGGCTTCGCCTGCGGCGGGAGGAAAAGCGCCGGAAGGACAACCACCGGAAGGACAACCACAACCAGAAGTAACGAACGAAGTGCTGCAACAACTGGCGCAATTTGTCACCCAAACCGCCGCCGCGGCGCAGATTGCTGCGGGGCAGGTCCCTGGCCAACCGCAGCCCGGCGGAGTAAATGCCGAAGGCACTCCGTATCCACTGATGGAAACACCGGCAACTGGCGCAGGATCTACTGGCGGCGAATCCGCCCAGGCCACCGAACAAGCTGCAGGAGGACAAACTGGCAGCCAGGGAACGTCTCCCGAGGCTACCCAGACCTCTGAGGCGGCCGGCGGTCAGCAGCCCGTAGCGCCACAGCCGACTGAAACTTCTGAGCCAGCTGGCGGTCAGCAACCTGTAGCGCCGCAGCCGACTCAAACTTCTGAGCCATCTGGCGGTCAGCAGCCTGTAGCGCCGCAGCCCACACAGGCAGTAGAGGAACCTACCCAAAGCGCTGAAATTGTTGTTCCAACGTCAACACCGGGTATTCCATCTTCTTATACTCTCCAACCCGGCGAATTTCCTTACTGCATCGCCCGCCGTTTTAATGTCAATCCGTTTGAGCTGCTCAGCATCAATGGCCTGACAACCAGTTCAGTCGTACGGGGTGGTACAACATTACGCATCCCACAGACTGGTAATCATTTCCCAGGCGAACGATCGCTAAAGTCTCACCCTACAACATATACAGTTGGTAGCGGTGAAAATATCTATATGGTTGCTTGCAAGTTTGGTGATGTAGGCCCCGATGCGATCGGTTATGCGAACGGTTTGAGCGTTCCGTATACATTAACCGCAGGCCAGACACTGAACATTCCATAGCCCGTCTAATATAGATCAATGAATCCTCAGGAGTAGCCAGCACACCGACTGGCTACTCCTGAAATTTATTTGGAAGGGAAATCGAAAATGGAGACTATCCAGACTGAAACGACTTTCCGAGGCCGGGTATTCAATATCCGTATCGACAAAGTACTGCTACCGAATGGCAAGACAGTCCAAATCGATGTTGTTGAACACAGCGGTGCTGTAACCATCTTACCGGTAGATGAAGATGGTTACGCATGGTTCATCCGCCAGTATCGCCATCCAATCGGACAGATGCTGCTCGAATTACCGGCTGGCGTGATGGATGCAGGGGAGGACCCGCTGGAGTCAGCGCAGCGTGAGCTCCGCGAAGAAATTGGGATGGCCGCGGTAAACCTGAATTTCCTGGGGGATTTCTACCTGGCCCCTGGCTATTCAACTGAACACATGTATGTTTTCCTGGCGACAGGACTGCATCCGGCGCCCTTGAAACCCGATGAAGATGAAAGTATCGAAATCGAGCGAATCCCGGTGGGACAAATTATGCAATTTGTGAAAGATGGCAAGATTAAGGACTCAAAGTCACTGGCAACTCTATTGTTATGGCATCCAGATAATTGGACTTAATCTCAA
>Ga0113563_10001873_pt1 | contig 12329 bp, 16 predicted proteins | sample Mud3Dept3metaG_FD_80117 | JGI IMG/M metagenome (GOLD analysis project Ga0113563, IMG submission 80117) | Freshwater wetland microbial communities from Ohio, USA, analyzing the effect of biotic and abiotic controls - Mud 3 Core 4 Depth 3... | ecosystem: Environmental > Aquatic > Freshwater >...
ACGAGCACCGGCGCGGCAAAAGCACTGCACTTGGTACTGCCACAGCTCAAGGGCAAGATCGACGGCCTCGCCATCCGCGTCCCCACACCTAATGTCTCGCTGGTGGATTTGACCGTCGAAACAGAAAAGGATTGTGACGTCGCCTCCGTCAACGCCGCCTTCAGAAAAGCGGCGAATGGTCCAATGAAAGATATTTTACTCTATTCGGAAGACCCGATCGTCTCGATCGACCAAAAGGGCGACTCTCATTCGGCCACATTCGATGCTCCGCTCACGATGGCCATCGACAAACGACTCGTCAAGGTGACAGCCTGGTACGACAACGAGTGGGGCTATTCATGCCGGGTTCGAGACCTGATCAAGGTGATCGCTGCAGGAGCGAAAGGGCGCTGAGCACCATGGGTTGATGCCTGTATCAGCCCGATTCTGTTCCACATTGACTCCCCTTTCCAGAAGAACCGACTTGATGGAGTCGCGATGAATCTGCGCAAACAAACGATCGACGACGTCGTGCTGCGAGACAAGCGTGTCATCATCCGAGCCGACTTCAACGTCCCGTTGGACGATTCGCACCAAATCACCGACGACACCCGCATTCGTTCGACCCTGCTGACCATCAATCGAGCCGTCGACGACGGCGCCAAGGTGATCCTCTGTTCGCACCTCGGCCGACCAAACGGAAAATTCGACCCCAAGTACAGTCTGGCCCCGGTGGCAAAGCGTCTGGGACGGCTCATGGGGAAAGATATTCTGTTTGCACCCGATTGCATCGGCCCGGCGGTGGAAGAGCTTGTCTCCAAGATGAAGCCAGGCGACGTCCTGCTCCTTGAAAACCTCCGATTCCATAAGGGAGAAGAGGAAAATGACGACGCCTTTTCGAAAGCGCTGGCGGCCCTCGGCGATGTTTATATCAACGACGCGTTCGGCGCCGCACACCGGGCACATGCCTCCACCGTCGGCATTACCAAATTCATTCCCGCCGCGGCCGCCGGCTTCCTCCTCAAGAAAGAAATCGAATACCTCGAAGGCGCCGTCGAAAACCCCGTCCGGCCGTTTGTCGCCATTCTTGGCGGGGCGAAAGTGTCGGGAAAGATCGGTGTTATCGAGAATTTGGGCAAGCGCGTCGACAAAGTCATCATCGGCGGCGGCATGGCCTTTACCTTCTTAAAGGCGAAGGGGATGGAAATCGGCAACTCCCTGGTCGAAAACGACATGTTGGATTTCGCCAAAGGCATTGAGGAGCATGCCCTTTCCCGCGGCGTGAAATTCTACCTGCCGGTCGATTGTGTCGTGGCGGCCAGCCGCGAGCTTGGGGCAGAGTCGAAGATCGTTCCTGTCCAGGAGATTCCAAAAGGATGGTACGCACTCGACATCGGCCCGGCCTCCGTAAAGCTCTTCAACGAAGCCGTCCAGAACGCGAAGACGATTCTGTGGAACGGACCGATGGGTGTCTTTGAAATCGATGCCTACGCCCGTGGCACCCTGGCAATGGCTCACGCGATTGCCGATGCCTACGCCCTGACGATCGTCGGCGGCGGCGAAACGGCATTGGCCGTGCATCGAGCCGGCGAATCGGAGAATATGTCGTTCATCTCGACCGGCGGTGGCGCCGCGCTGGAATTGCTGGAAGGCAAACAACTCCCGGGCTTGACCGCTCTCCCGGATCGAGTTGCGTAATCGGCTCATCGTTGAGTGCATCCCCTCTACCACCTTCGAGCATTGAGACACCTGTGCGCAAACCCCTCATCGTCGGCAACTGGAAGATGAACAAAACGGCATCGGAGGCTGCGGTCTTGATTCGCGACCTTCGCGAACGAGTACCTGCATCGCCTCACGCCGACGTGGTCCTTGCACCGCCCTTTACGGCACTCGAATCGGCCCGCAACGCCTTAGGTCCCTCCTCCTGGATCAGCCTCGGCGCACAGGACATACATTGGGAGCATCATGGGGCTTTCACTGGGGAAGTGTCCGCTCCAATGTTGCGCGATATTGGTTGCCATTATGTGATCGTCGGCCACTCTGAACGTCGCATGTATTTCGGCGAACGAGATGAGCATATCCAGAAGAAGGTCCGGGCGGCGCTGAGGCACGGGCTCTCTCCGATCCTGTGCGTAGGAGAATCGCTGGCAGACCGTGAAGCAGGCCAAACAGAATCGGTCATCACCAGTCAACTCAGCGGCAGCCTGGCAGGGTTAACCACACAAGATCTGGCGACCGTCACAATCGCCTACGAACCGGTCTGGGCCATCGGCACCGGACGCTCCGCCACTACGGAGCAGGCCGTGATCGTGCATCGCTCGATCCGGCTGTTCGTTGAAACCGGATGGAATAGCGACATCGCTTCGGCTATCAGAATTCTGTACGGCGGAAGCGTAACGCCCCAGAATATCGAGTCGTTCCTCGTCTCGGATGCGATCGATGGAGCTCTGGTGGGTGGGGCTTGTCTCAATCCCGATTCGTTTGCTACAATTATAAATCTTGCTCAGATACCGCGAGCCTAACTGATCGGAGTGCCATGTATATCTTCCTCATCATCATTCACGTCATGGTCTGTTTTCTCATGGTCGGCGCAATCCTCTTGCAATCAGGGAAGGGCGCTGAAATCGGCGCGTCATTCGGGGGCTCCAGCCAGACCGTCTTCGGTAGCCGCGGCCCCGCCAATTTCTTGAGCAAATTCACAGTCGTCGTTGCGGCCATCTTCATGCTGACTTCGCTCAGTCTAGCTATGCTTGCCAAAGAACGTACGTTTTCTTCTACGGTCATCGATCTCAATAAGAAAGAGTCTTCTCAGGCCGCCCCTGAAACCCCGCCCGCTACGCCTGCAGCCCCAGCCGCTGAGAGCCACAGTCCAAACGACTCTTCCTCCAGCAAACACTAGCAGGCTGTTGACACAGCCCGCCAGCGTCGCTCGTGGTTCGTCTGGTCTCTCTGATTTATCCAGTTAGTCAGGTTCAAGTAAATAAACGAGACAGACTCAACAAACCAGAGCAACCAGCCGGTTCTCACGCTTCGTTGGTATCATAACCTGCGGCAAGGAAGAGGAAGGTAACCGGTAAGACAGTTCAGCGTCTTGCGTCGTACTAAACTCTGGTGAGCCACGCCTCGTGGGAAGGGTCCTCCCCACGCACGATGGAAAAGAAGGTCTTCTGCAGAGACTGCGTAATCGGACCTGGCGTGCCGGTTCCGATGCGGCGGTTGTCGATCTCCCGGACCGGCGTCAGCTCGGCTGCAGTTCCAGTCACAAACACTTCATCGGCGATATACATATCATCGCGCGTGAATCGCTCCTCCACCACGGGGATACGCCTCTCCCGAGCCAGCTCAATGACGGAACTTCTGGTAATGCCATCCAGGATCGAGGTGAGTGGGGTGGTCTTGATCTGCCCTTTCCGCACAATGAAGATGTTCTCCCCCGTCCCCTCGGACACGTATCCCTCGGTATCGAGCAAAATGGCTTCATCGTACCCGTCCGCTTTCGCTTCCCGCTTCGCGAGAATCGAGTTCACGTAGTAGCCTGAGATCTTCCCTCTTGTCATTGAGACATTGACGTGATGGCGAGTAAACGACGAAACGCGGGCCCGCATCCCATTCGCCAGCGCGTCATCCCCTAGGTAGGCGCCCCAGGTCCAGGCCGCAATGGCCAGTTTGATCGGATTATCGCCGGGATAGACACCCATCGCTCCATGCCCGATGTAGACGAGCGGACGAATATAGCAGGCCTCCAGATAATTCACCCTCACTGTCTCCACGATGGCCGCTGCGACCTGCTTTTTATCGAAGGGCATCTGCATCATGCCGATATGGGCGGAATCGAATAGTCGATCGACATGTTCCTGCAAGCGAAAAATAGCGGAACCGGACTTTCCCTTGTAACAGCGAATCCCCTCGAACACAGCCAGCCCATAATGGAGCGAATGGGTCATCACGTGGATTTGCGCGTCCGCCCAATCAACGAACGAACCGTCCATCCAAATTTTTCCTTGTGGCTCAAGCATAGGCAATGCGGGCGAGCACGTGAATCATTGAGCGATGACGTCGGAATATAGCAGCGGGCTGGAAGAAGCGTCAAGCAAACGGGCGTGCCATGGCCCATATGCGAACATGGGCAAAAAGGGGACGCTCAGGCAGGTGACTGAGGGACACGAATCTGCTGGTTCAATGCATCAGTAATGTGTTTCTTCGCTAACGGACTGAGGCGAACAAAGTCCAGACCGAAATCATTTCCATCTACCCACCGAACCGTGGCCCGTTCAATGTCTATCATCGGGCCATCATCTGAAAGCGTGAGGCGCAACGCTAACTCGAAACCTGGTTCAACCTCATGTTCGCCTCGAATACGCATACCGGATTGAGACAAATTGGTCACGATACCCTTTCCCACGCATTTCCCGCTGAGATAGTAGAGAACACGCTGGGTCGGTATGCGACGATAGGGACGGAGCACGAATCGGCTGCCTTTCGGCCTGGAGGGGCGAGGCTTCGGTGCATTGGCCATCATAATCTCCGGTTCTTGAAGATGCTCAACACTGAAAGCATAGCATACGCCCATTCTTTACCTTGACAGGCCTCAAATCCCTATGGTACACAGTCATCTTCTGTAATGGAGACAGGGGTTTATGTACGCAATCATTGAAACAGGCGGCAAGCAGTATCGAGTAGAAACTGGGGCATTGGTCCAAGTGGAATCCCTCCCCGGCGAGGTTGGGGGAACGATCGAACTCAGCCAGGTTCGGCTAGTCCACGGCGACAGGGGTATAGAGGTCGGACAGCCGTTAGTTAAAGGGGCCACCGTCAAAGCTGAGATCATCCACCAAGGCCGAACCCGCTCCATCACCATTTTCAAGAAACAACGGCGCAAGAACTATCGGCGGACCAATGGCCATCGCCAGGGTTTTACTAAATTGCGCATTACCGGTATCGAAACGGCCTAACAAGGATCAGTCATGGCAACAAATAAAGGCGGCGGATCGACTAGAAACGGGCGCGATAGTAATCCACAATATCTTGGGGTCAAGGCCTACGGCGGAGAGACCGTGAAGGCCGGATCGATTTTGATCCGTCAACGAGGGACAAAGTTCTTTCCTGGTTTCAATGTGGGTCTCGGCAAAGACCACACCCTCTTCGCCCGCATCACAGGGGTCGTGAAGTTCGAACGCGGCCGCGGACGGCAGAAAATCAGCGTCTACTCCGCGCCCTCGGTTTCCTAGCACATTCTTTTTATTTTCTCGTCACAGTGCCGTTACCACGAGGACTCCCGCCATGAGTAGGGATGCGACGGGGTGTTCCTCGTATACCATCCCCACATAGTCATCACCCTGAAGCGGTGCACCGATGTTTGTCGATGAAGTCCGTATCCATATCAAAGCCGGTCGCGGCGGTGACGGCGCATGCAGCTTTCGACGCGAAAAATTCGTGCCGCGCGGCGGGCCGGACGGTGGCGACGGCGGCCACGGCGGCAATGTCGTGTTTGAAGCGTCGCCCCGTATGACCACGCTCCTCGACCTGCGGTACCAGAAACACTACGAAGCAGAAGTCGGTCGCCAGGGAGGCGCCGCCAATTGTTCTGGTAGAACCGGAGCGGATATAGTGGTGGCCCTTCCGGTCGGCACCGTCATCTTCGACGACGAAACCAATGAGATCCTTGCCGACCTTGTCACCGCGGGACAACAATTCGTGGCAGCTCACGGAGGCCGGGGAGGAAGAGGGAATAGCCATTTCGCAACTTCGACCAATCGCACGCCCACAGAATTTGAAACAGGCACGGACGGCAAAGAACGGTCGCTGAGACTTGAGCTGAAACTGTTGGCCGACGTCGGGCTTGTGGGTTTTCCCAACGCGGGAAAATCGACACTCATTGCCGCGATCTCGGCCGCACGGCCGAAGATTGCCGATTATCCCTTCACCACGCTGACGCCCAATCTGGGGATCGTTCGCTGGGGAGAAGCCAATAGTTTTGCCGTCGCAGACATACCCGGGATCATCGAAGGCGCCCATGAAGGAAAGGGGCTGGGATTCCAATTTCTTCGGCATATTGAGCGCACGTCGTTTCTGCTGCACATGGTCGACGTGTCGGAATGGGCCACCGAGGAGCCCGTCAAGAGCTTCGAAATCATGCGGCAAGAATTAGCCGCCTACGATGAGCCAATCACGACACGCCCCTTTGCGGTAGTCGCCACAAAGATCGATGTAGTCGGAGACGGCGCGCGTCTGCGCGAGTTGCGGAAGTATTGTCAGCGCCATCGCTATACATGTCTCCCGATCTCTGCCGCCACGAGAGAAGGGTTGACGGAACTCGTCAACTATGTGGGGCAACAGGTTGCGCAACTTCGAGCCACACCATGCGAGATCAGCTCCTAAAGCAAGCCACCCGCATCGTCATCAAAATCGGGAGCAGTCTCATCGCCTCCCGAGAGACAGGACTGCGCCCAGAACAGATCGACCGGCTCGCGGGTGAAATCACGGCACTCCGGTCGGGCGGACGAGAAGTCTTGATCGTCTCCTCCGGCGCGATTGTCTCCGGCATCAAGAAATTAGGCCTGAAGGAATACCCAAAGAGCCTCCCCGTAAAGCAGGCGGCCGCGGCGGTCGGCCAAAGCCGACTCATGTGGGCATACGAAAAATCGTTTGAGCGGCTCGACGTCAAGGTGGCGCAAATCCTACTCACTCACCACGACCTCGCCGATCGGCGGCGATTTCTCAATGCGCGCCACACCCTGAGCGCACTGATCGGATTCGGCGTCATCCCCATCATCAATGAAAACGATACAGTCGCCGTGGACGAAATCCGCGTGGGAGACAACGATACCCTGGCTGCCGAGGTCGCCCATCTCGTCGACGCGGAACTGCTCATCATTCTGTCCGATATCGACGGCCTGTTTACCGAGGACCCGCGCAAGAGCCCCGCAGCCACGCTGATTCCATTGATTCCGGACATTACCGAAGAAATTGAACAGCGAGCCGGCGTTTCCAGCTCCTTTGAAGGTACTGGAGGCATGGCTACGAAAGTTCGGGCTGCCAAGAAAGTCAGTGAGTATGGCGTGGCCACCTTAATCTTGAATGGGCAAGAAGCCGGCCTCCTTCCACACGTATTAGCCGGTGGCCCTGGCGGCAGCCTTTTCCTTGCGAAGGAACGTCGCTTCACCAGCCGTAAACATTGGATCGCCTTCACCCTCAGGTCCCGAGGGACCCTGACACTCGACCCCGGAGCCGTCGAGGCATTGGTCCAACGGGGCAAGAGCTTGTTGGCCTCAGGCATTCTGGACGTCAACGGTCTGTTCGATACGGGAGATGCTGTCAGTTGCCTCGACCAGGATGGCAAAGAGTTCGCCAAAGGACTCGTGAACTTCGCCTCCGACACCTTGGCACGGATCAAAGGGCTCAAAACGACCGAGATACAGCGGCACCTCGGCCCGCAGGAATACGAGGAAGTCATACACAGGGACAACCTCGTCATCCTCTAGCAGAATGCTGAAAACTTCCGCCGGCTTCGTTCTCGTATCGCTCTCAAGAACCGTGAAAGGTAAGACGTGAAACGAAAGTCGACAGCAGGACTGCGGCCTTGCCCGCGTCTTGGCGCGCCGGGGTCGGGCGGGTGAGAAGTTTGGCCATTTTGAGCATCCTGCGAAAGTGTTTTCCTATTGAGCCAGGCATGCGGACGCTCGAAGTTTCGCGTGCAGATAGCTTTCCATCATCTGCTGAACATGAGTGCTGAGGTATGATGCCGCCAGATTCTGAATCTCAGCCCTCAGCACCCAGCCCTCAGCACTCTGGCCTCCTTCGTCTAGGCCTCCTCGGCGGCAGCTTCAATCCCGTGCACAATGGTCATCTGGCCATTGCGCGCCAGACACGCGAGGCGCTCGGGCTCGACCAGATCCTCTTCATTCCCACAAGTCACCCACCCCATAAGCCGAACGGCAGTCTGGCGCCGGCCCAAGACCGCTATGCGATGGTCCGCCTGGCCATCGCCTCAGACCCCTCTCTCGCCATCTCGGATGTGGAAATCCGTCGGCCAGGCAAGTCCTACTCCATCGACACCATTCGCCTGCTACAGCAAGAGCATGGCGCGCAGACCCAGCTCTTTTTTTTAATCGGGCTCGATGCCTTCCTAGACTTTCCGTCATGGCGGGACCCCCTGACATTGCTGAAACTCTGCTCGTTCGTCATCCTCTCCCGGCCAGGCCTGTCGTTTCGTTCCCTCTCAACCGTCGCGCTGCTTCCGCCGATTCCCTATCCCTCGCTGGCGGACCTAGATGCCGAACGGATTTCACGAATCGAGGCACCGCTCGGAACGCAACGCCTGATCTGTCTCAAACTACCACCCTGCTCGGTCTCCGCATCGGACATTCGCTCACGAATCCACCAAGGGCTTCCGGCGGCAAATCTATTGCCGCCCTTAGTGGAATCTTATATACTTCAACATCATCTCTACCAAGAGGGCCGTAATCGCACGAACAGCTAGGTCCACGGCCCTCGCCATTGCCCGGGCCATGCTCGATAAGAAGGCCACCGACGTTCTCATCCTCCAGGTAGCGCCGTTGACCTCCGTTGCCGACTACCTGGTCATAGGCTCTGCGGATTCGGATCGCCAAGCGAGTGCCATCGCCGATCATATCGACGGCATACTCTCTCGCTCCGGATCTAAACCGCTGAGCATCGAAGGCATGCGGTCCTCACAGTGGGTTTTGATGGACTTCGGCGATGTTATCGTTCATATTTTTAGGCAGGATGTCCGGAAGCATTACGCACTCGAACGGTTGTGGGCCGACGCAAAGCGCATCGCCATCCCGGACAAACCGACGGCCGCACAACCAGCCGTCACCCCACGGCCCGTGAGGCAGAAAAAGGCGCCCGCGAAAACCAAGGCCTAGATCGATGCTCCGACTGCTCACCACCATCTTCCTCGTCAGCGTCGGGATCTTTCTCTACAGCTACGCACGCGAGTTGAATCCTGGGGCGGTCACAGTCCGGACCAGTCCCTCCATCCAATTCGAAATGAGCCCTGTCACACTCGTCGTCTTTTCCATGGCTGTCGGCGCCGTGCTCGTGGCCTTGGCAGTCGGCATGCGGCAGACCGCCCATGTCATCGGCAACTGGCGCAGCACGCGGCTGTTGCGACGCAAAGAGAAAATCGATGCACTCCATCGTGATGGCACCCATGCCATCATGTCGAAACGCACCGTCGAAGCCATCGCCCTGTTCGAACGAGCGCTGGCTATGGACCCGAATCGTGTCGATTCTTTGCTCTGGCTGGGAAACATTTACCGGGTAGAACACAACTTCGCTGAGGCGATCCGCCTCCATCAACGGGCGAATCGTGTCGATGAGCGTAACATCGAAATTCTGCTGGAGTTGGCCAACGACTTGGAGGGCGCCAAGCGCTATGAGGACGCCTTGCAGGCTCTGCACAAGATGCTTAACATCGAACCGGATAACCTCACCGCTCTCATCCGGAAACGCGATCTGTTGATCAGGCTCGAAAAATGGAGCGAGACGCTCGAAATCCAACATCGACTCCTGAAGGCCAACCTGCCTGAACCGGAACGCCTGGCCGAAGCCCATATCCTCACCGGCTGCACGTACGAGGTCGGACGCCAACTGCTGGAACGAGGCCACCCCGATAAAGCACGACGGTACTTCCGCGGCGCCATTAAGAGAGATCGGACGTTCTTGCCGGCCTACGTCGGCATTGGGGAAATCTTGATCCGGGAAGGCAAGACCAAGCAGGCCGTAGAAATTCTCAAGAAGGTCTATGCCAAGACCCGTAGCAATATCATCCTGCACCGCCTCGAAGAACTCTTTCTCGAACAGGGCGAACCCAGCGAAATTATCCGTGTCTATCAGGAAGCTCTCCGGCAAGATCCGAACAACCCTGCCCTGCAATTCTATTTGGGCAAGCTCTACTACCGGCTCGAAATGGTCGACGAAGCCTTCGACATCCTCTCGATCGTCGAAGGAGTACAGGACCAATTGGCCGATTACCATAAGATCATGGCCAATCTCTATTTGCGCAAGCAAGAGATGGAACAGGCCGTCGCCGAACTCAAGAAAGCTCTGCATTTCAAGAAACGTGTGGTCGTCCCCTACGTCTGCACTGCCTGCCGGCAAGAATCGACCGAATGGTCGGGACGCTGCCGAAGCTGTGGGACCTGGAATACATTAGCCGCGTTGCCGTTGCCAAATGTCGGTCAAGCGGCCCCCGACAAAGACAGCAGCCCCCTCTCAGTCTCAGCAGTCCCCTACCAAGGCATTGCTTCTCCCTTCGAAACCGTGTAGGTTTTCGGCCAGCCTGACACAACCGAAGCCATCCGCATCGCGGTCAATTTAACCTCATAAGATGATGGAGTATCCCATGGTCGACTATCAGGATTTCGCTGCCAAAGCCTTGCGCGACGAGACGCTGACCAGACGCGAATGCCAGGCCGTGCTCGATACTCCAGATGAACAGTTGCTGGGACTCCTCCAAGCCGCCTTTACCGTCCGATCCCGTTATTTCGGCAAGACTGTTCGACTCCAGATGTTGCAGAACGCCAAGAGCGGCGCCTGCCAGGAAGACTGTCACTACTGTTCCCAATCTGCGATCTCCACCGCCCCCATCGAGCGATATAACCTCGTGCCCCAACAACAGATGATTGACGGCGCCAGACAGGCGGCGGCCTCGAAGGCACAACGTTATTGCATCGTCATCAGCGGTCGGAGTCCCTTGGATCGGGAAATCGACGAAATCGCAGGAGCCGTCCGCTCGATCAAGCAGGAGATTCCAATTCAGATTTGCTGTTCACTGGGCCTCATGAACGAACAACAGGCCAAGCGACTGAAAGCGGCAGGAGTCGATCGGGTCAACCACAACTTGAATACGAGCGAAGCCTTTCACGCCTCAATCTGCACCACGCATACGTTCCAAGACCGACTCAGCACCATCCGGAACGCGCAAGCGGCAGGATTGGAAATCTGTTCCGGTGGGATCGTCGGAATGGGAGAGAAGGACGAGGATCTCATCGACCTGGCGATGGCCCTGATCAAGGTGAAGCCGGACTCGATTCCACTGAACACGCTTCACCCGGCGACAGGCACACCGCTAGAGAACTGTGACAACCTGACTCCTCAAAGATGCTTAAAGGTACTCTGCCTCTTCCGGTTTCTCCACCCCCGCACCGAACTCCGTGTCGCCGGAGGCCGCGAACACAATCTCCGCAGCCTCCAGCCCTTGGCGCTCTATCCAGCCGACTCCATCTTCGTGAACGGCTACCTCACGACACCAGGCCAGCCAGCTCCAGAAGTCTGGGGCATGATTGAGGATCTCGGCTTCAAGATTGAAGTGGACTACCAGCAGCCAGTGGCAGGCTGACAGGCTCGACCGTGAGCACTCGAACCGCTCGACCTCCCCGTTGCATTATCATTGCCGGACCAAATGGCGTCGGGGAGACCACCTTCGCAATGGAGTTTCTCCCTCGTGAAGCTGGTGTGATCTATTTTGTGAATGCCGACCTCATTGCTGATGGGCTTTCACCTCTTCGCCCAGAGTTAGCGGCCCGTCAAGCAGGCAGGCTTGTCTTGATAGAGCTCACTCGTTTGGCGAAGGCTCGAAAGGATTTTGCTATTGAGAGCAAATTGAGTGGAAGAACATATCTACGGCTTCTAAGCCGGTGGAAGGCGGCGGGATGCCAAATCAATATCGTGCTCCTGTCACTATCCTCAGCTCAGCTCACCCTCCAACGTATTGCAGCAGTATTGGAGCACGAGTTCGGCAAGGCGGACATGATTCCCTCGCGCGGACGTGCTTAGGCGTCGCGTGAAAATCACTTGACCAATTATTCTGGCTGAGGTCTCACACAGGTATGCATGTCGCCTCCGCAATTCGCCAAATCACATCACGATACCCTTCGCTTGCCCCGTTGATGGATGAACGGATGCGCCGGCACTGGGCCGCGACGGAAGCCTAAACCTCTGGCTGGAGCGGCCTGAGTGCCGTGAGCGAGGTGACCGGCATGTCACGCAACACGATCCGCAGGGGCGTGGCCGAGGTGGAAGGGCGCAAGAAGAACCCTCAGGCGGTCGTGGAGGCTCGCCTGCGCAGGACAGGAGGCGGACGCACGTGTCTGCCCGAGTCTGACCCGGGGATGCTGAAGGCGCTGGCCGCGTTGGTGGAACCGCATCACCAAAGAAGGGGCCACGCATCCGGATCGTAATGCGCAGTTCGAGCACATCAACATGATGGTCACGCGGCTTCAGCCACGCGGTCAGCCGGGGATCGCGGTGGACACGAAGAAGAAGGAACTGGTAGGCCCGTTCAAGAACGGTGGGCGCGAGTGGCAGCCCAAGGGCGAGCCCGA
>Ga0113563_10001874_pt1 | contig 12328 bp, 9 predicted proteins | sample Mud3Dept3metaG_FD_80117 | JGI IMG/M metagenome (GOLD analysis project Ga0113563, IMG submission 80117) | Freshwater wetland microbial communities from Ohio, USA, analyzing the effect of biotic and abiotic controls - Mud 3 Core 4 Depth 3... | ecosystem: Environmental > Aquatic > Freshwater >...
CGCCACTCGTAGAACCCGCTGGCCGGGACCAGGCAGTGACTGGAGCGACGTAAAGGCGAGTCCATCTCACAAGCGGAAACGGCGCGAGCGAGCGCACGACTCGAACGTTCGGAAAGTCACGACTGCTACGCGATTGTGAAGCGGCGCGGGCAGGGTCTGGCCGCCATCGCGCTTACCGTCAGTCGGCGGTGCTCAACTTCACGCGATCTTCGGTCGCCATCCCGGGGGCACCCGATCCACAGTTGCTCAGCACGAGCGAAGGGGGATCCACCGAGACGACGAAGGGCGCTACTTTTCGCAGCCCACTTAGCCCCAGGATCTGGCGCTTGGTACCGGTAAAGACCGCCGCTTCTACTTCACCGAGCGCACAGTTCCCACCGATGTTGAGCCCGCTGATGGCATAGATCGGAACGACCTTCTGCCGTCCATCGGCCATCACGCCTTGAAGGGTCCTGACGTAGCGCGCGCCGCCAGCGTGCTTTAGCGCGCTCAGCGTATTTTCGCTGATCGTGACGTAGCCCGACCCGGTGTCCACCAACAGCTCCGTATCGCCAGCGCCACGGATGCTCGCCTGGACGTAGAAGGTGGCTGATCCTTTTTCCCGCATGGGCACCCGCGTGGTTTTCTGGTCGGCGGATGCAGCCGCTACGGCCAGCGGCAACGCAAGACCAAGCACTAGAAACGCTATGTATCGTATGGAATAGAGGCGTGGCATGGTGGTTGCGAAGTGAAATTGAGTGCCGGTCAACAGATGCAGAGATTCGCCGAATCTGGCGCAGGCACAAATGCGTTACGACAACTGGCGCTGTCTCTGGGTCCACGTCAAGTCGCGAGCGAATGCCTCGCGTTCGGTCGATATCAACCGCGTTGGCCGAGACGTCGGTCGTCAGGGCAGCGAAGGCAGGTGAGAAGGCCCGGCGGGGGCTCGAACGACGCGATTCGTTCTCTCGGTCCTGCGAATGACGGACGTTGCTGTTCAGGGGCGGTGCGCGACGGCGCCGATGCACGAGGTCGTTCGGCGCCTACGGGCGGGCGGATCCTGTCGGCCTGACGGCGTCAATCCCCGCGGGTACAGTGGTTTCCCCGGCGATCTGGGCGTCGACCAGCGCCATCAGCCTACCAAGGGACGAGGCAATCCGCCCTGAATGACTGGCAAGGTCATTCTGAACGTCGAGCAACGCGCCCTCGATGCAGAAGAGCGCCAGCAACCGCTCCGCCTCACCCAGCGCCGAGGGCCAGGCAGGGCAATCGCCAATCGCCTCGCCGTACCCGACCAGTAGCGCCTTCCGCGCCGCCGCTTCCCACGCGCGCGCCAGCGGTTCTGCGTCCTGTGGCCCCTGATGCGGCTCTGCGGCAAGCCTGAGCACCGCCGAGGCGGCGGCACGGCCGAGCGAAAGCAGCAAGCTGGCGACGTCCTTCAGCGGAGAATGCTTTGCCCGCCTCGCTTCGACCTCGCCCGCGGGGTCGAACCCGAAGCCGATCAACGTCACGTCGCTGCCGACCACGAGCACGTGACCAAAGTGAAGGTCGCCGTGCAACCGCGTCTTGACCGCGTGCACCGGTCGCCCCAGTTCGGAGACACGAACCTTCAGGCCGTCCGCCAGGTCGAGGAACGCGCCGGCCTTGGCGAGCCCTTCCGGCGACACCCGATCCAAGCTGTCGCGCAGCTGGCGTGCCGTCACTTCAATCTGGTTGGAAACCAACGCGGCCCAGGCCGCCGGCTCGTCAGGCGCAATGGCTTCGGGTCGGAATGCGGGGTCGCCGTGCGCCGCCGCCAAAGCCCGATGCATCTCGGCAGTGCGCCGTCCGACGGTTGCCATCAGCAGGCAGTACCCCGCATGTATCTCCTCCCTCGGCTCGCGCTCGTTCGCTGGCGCTGCCAGCGACTGGTCTAGGAATCGCTCAAGATAGCCCTCCGTGTACGACCAGGCATCCCCTTGGTTCTCTACGTACTCCTGCAACAACGCAATGGCCGTGAGCCCTGCCTCGCCTTGCCGGATCTCGACCGAACCGGCGGTGGCCGCGACATGGACGTCCGGCGCGTACTCGGTCAGGTATCGGCCCATCTCGACGGCCGGGTTGACGCCGGGATTGATCCGGCGCGAGCCCCTGAGAATCAGACGTTCCCCGAGCACCACGGCGCTGTCCCGCACCTCTGTGAGCCGGCGTATCACCGGCTCGGACGGCAACGCGGCGATGAGACTTGGAAAGGCCGACGTTCCCGAGAAAACCAGCGTGCCTTTACCCACGCGCACCTGCTGGCCGGCACCGATCGCGGACACGACGGCCCTGCAGAAGGCATCGTCCGCGATCGCGTCATAGAGGATTCCCGTGCGCGCGCGCTGGCGGACGCGGGCCAGGATCGACAACGCGGGCGGCCGCGAAGATTCGTCCTCCTGGCGATCCCACGCCAGCGCGACGGGCAGCAGGTAGCTCTCGGGCGGACGTTCGCGCAGCGCGACGTCGACGAGGATCAGCAGCCAGGCGCCCGCCGGCGTCGCCCACTCGGTCATCGCCTGAATCTCCACGGCCTCGATCCGGGCGTCGCGTCCGGCAAACCACGGTTGCCCAACGAGAAAGCGCGGCAGGGCGTCGCGCTCGAGCTGACGCCGCAGCGTGTCGGCAAGGACCGAACGGCGTGGCCCGACCCGTTCGGGAAAGAAGCTCGCCATGCCATCGGTAAGGACGAGCACCGGCTGCTCCCCCGACGCGAGGCGCTGCTGGTGCCAGCTGGGCGCCTGCGCCTGCGGGGCCAGCTTGAACCAGTAGAAGGCGTGTCCCGGCAGAGTCAGGAGGTACGGCAGCTCGCCGATCGGCGGAAAGGCGGTGCCGCCGAGCAACTCAACGGGCACGCATCCCCGAAAGCGGCCGAGGTCGAGCTCGACCGGCTGCGCCGAGCGGGCGAGATTTGCGGTGCAGAGGATCACTTCGTCCTCGTTTTCCCGAACATACGCGATGATCTTGCGGTTGCCGGGATGAAGCATGGTGAACGTGCCACGGCCGAAGGCGCGGTGTCCCTTCCGTACGGCGATCAGACGCTTCATCCAGTTCAACAGCGCGGACGGTTCCCGGCTCTGGGCTTCGACGTTGACCGCCTGATAGCCATAGATCGGGTCCATGATCGGCGGCAGGTAAAGCCGCTGCGGGTCCGCCCGGGAAAAGCCGGCGTTTCGGTCGGGACTCCACTGCATCGGCGTTCGCATGCCGTTGCGGTCTCCCAGGTAGAAGTTGTCGCCCATGCCGATCTCGTCCCCGTAGTAGATGATCGGCGAGCCCGGCAGCGACAGGAGGAGACTGTTCAGCAGCTTGATGCGGTCGGGATCGTTGTCCATGAGCGGGGCGAGCCGCCGCCGGATTCCGACGTTCACGCGCATCCGGGGATCCGCGGCGTAAATGCGGTACATGTAGTCGCGCTCGCGGTCGGTCACCATCTCCAACGTGAGCTCGTCGTGATTGCGCAGGAAGAGCGCCCACTGGCAGCTGGCCGGTATTTCCGGCGTTTGGGCGAGTATCTCCGTGATCGGGTACCGGTCTTCCTGGGCCACCGCCATGTACATCCTCGGCATCAGCGGGAAGTGATAGGCCATGTGGCACTCGTCGCCGTCACCGAAGTACTCGCGGACGTCTTCCGGCCACTGGTTTGCCTCGGCTAGGAACATCCGGTTGCGGTAGTGCGCGTCCACCACGGCCCGCATGGTCTTGACCACGGCGTGCGTCTCCGGCAGGTTCTCGTTGTTGGTCCCCTCGCGCACGCAGAGGTAGGGGATGGCGTCCAGACGGAGTCCATCGACCCCGATGTCCAGCCAGAACCGCATCACCCGGATCACCGCCCTTACCACGGACGGATTGTTGTGGTTGAGATCCGGCTGATGCGTGAAGAACCGGTGCCAGTAGTAAGCGCCGGCGACAGGATCCCAGGCCCAATTGGAGGTTTCCGTGTCGGTGAAAATCACCCGGGTCTCGGGAAATTTGCGGTCCGTGTCGCTCCAGACGTAGTAGTTGCGCTTGGGGGAGCCCGGCGCCGCGCGGCGCGCGGCCTGGAACCACGGGTGCTGATCCGAAGTGTGGTTGATGACCAGCTCCGTGATCACGCGGATCCCGCGCCGGTGGGCCTCGCGCACGAACGACCTGAAGTCCCGCCGCGTCCCGTAGTCGGCATGGACATTGCGGTAGTCGGCGATGTCGTAACCGTCGTCCCGCATGGGCGAAGGATAGAACGGCAGCAACCAGACCGCGTTCACGCCGAGGCTCTGGATGTAATCCAGCCGCGACGTGAGGCCGGGAAAATCGCCGATGCCATCACCAGTGCTGTCGAAGAACGCCTTGACGTGCACCTGGTAGATGACGGCGTCCTTGTACCACAGCGGGTCGTCGGCAACCGACGTTGCGGTGGACGGCACGTCCGAGGAAGGCTTCACGCTCGACATCCTGAGATCCTGCTAGATTCGGACCGTATCAACCCTAGCAGACAGGGCCTGCCGATGGGATCTCTCGACCCCCGTGAGTCCGGCGAATGCAAGCTGCGGCGACAGCGGCGGCGTGGCAATGTCGCTTCTCGGGCGCAGCGACACGGGTCATCCGCACCCTGATGACCACGCCACGTGCCGAACAAACCCCGCTCTTCTCCCGCCGCGAGTTGGGCGTTCTCCTCCACCCCACGTCGCTCTTCGGCAGTGAGGACGTCGGTACCCTGGGGCGTCACGCGTTTGCGTTCGTGGACTGGCTCGAGCAGGCGGGCGCAACGATCTGGCAGATCCTCCCGTTGACGCCGAATGGTCTTCACAATTCGCCGTACTTCAGCCCCTCCGCTTTCGCGGGAAACCCCTGGCTGATCGACCTCGACACCCTGCGTCAGCACGGCCTGCTCGAGGGCCATACGCCGGGGACGGTGCGCGACGCCAGAGTCCCGTTCGCTGATCTGCCGGACACGAAACTCCCATTGCTCCTCGCCGCAGCAGCGGCCTTCCTGGGTATGCCCCACCACCCGTTGTGGCCGGCATTCCAGGCGTTCAGGGAGCGCGAATCCTGGCTGGAGTACACCGCGCACTTCTTCGCGTTGAAGGAGGAGCACGCTGGCGCGCCGTGGTGGACGTGGGAACCGGGGCTGCGTGAGCGCAGGCCCGGCGCCGTGGCTCGGAGCCGGGTCGCGCTCGCACACAGGATCGAGGTGTGGGAGGCGGTGCTGTTCTTCTTCGAGCAGCAGTGGCGGGCCCTGAGGGCCTATGCGAACGGCAAGGGAATTCGCGTCCTCGGGGACCTTCCGATCTATGTTCATCACGATTCCGCGGACGTCTGGCGCCACTCCGAGCAGTTCCGGCTCGGCGATGACGGGCGCATGACCGTCCAGTCGGGCGTGCCGCCCGACTACTTCAGCGCGACCGGCCAGCTCTGGGGCAACCCGATCTACGATTGGAACAGAATGGCACCGGACGGATTCTCCTGGTGGATCGCGCGACTGCGCCGCTGCGCCGCGCTGACGGACATCGTCCGCCTCGATCACTTCCGGGCGTTGTCGGCCTACTGGGAGATCCCCGGCGATGCGCAGGACGCCCGCTCGGGGCGTTGGGTTCCTGGACCGGGGCAGCAGTTTTTCGACACGGTCGCCAGGCACTTCCCCGCAATGCCATTCGTCGCGGAAGACCTGGGAACGCTGGACGAGTCAGTTCTCGCGCTGCGCGACCACAATAGACTCTTTGGCATGCGCATCCTGCAGTTCGGATTCGACGGCCTGCCGGACAACCTGCACCGCCCGGACGTCTTCCCTGAGGGGTCGATCGCGTATACCGGGACGCACGACAACGACACGCTCCGGGGGTGGTGGGAATCGCTCGACGCGGGGCAGCGCGCCACGGTCGCCGCCTATTACCAGTTCCGCCCGGACGATCCCCCCGGAAAGGTCGTCTGGTCGCTCATCGAGGCGGCGGTCGCCTGCCGATCGCAGATCGCGGTGATCCCCCTCCAGGATCTGCTGGTGCTCGACACGAGGGCGCGCATGAACGACCCGGCGCGTTTCGTCGGCAACTGGGAATGGCGCCTGCCGCCCGACGGTCTCAGCGACGAGCTAGCGCGTTCGCTTCGTCGACTGCGGGACCGTTATCGCTGACGGTGCTCATGCGCCGGGCAGGAGCTCACGACTCTTGCGACTCGCGTCGTCCCAGCGCGCGAGGAAGTCGAGGACCTCTTCCGGTGGTTCGAGCTGGAAGTCCGCCGCCGTTGGCCTGATTTCCCTCCGAACCAGCACGCCCACGCCTCGCCCCCGAATTGCGCGGAAGGCGTCTTCGTCGGTCAGATCGTCGCCGAGATAGGCCGCAACCGTGCCCGGTCCCATTTCCCCCAGCAGCCTCTCCACCACGTGACCCTTGTGCCGGCCAGGCCGCCGGAGCTCGATGCCGCCGTCGAACTCGGCCCAGTTCAGGCTGCGGCGGAGATCGCTCGCGACCCATCGGCTTTCGAGCCAATGCCGGATGACGTCACGGTCGTCAGCCGAAAGTCCCCGCCAGTGCACGGCGAGGCCGGACGGCTTGGTCTCCACCCGGACACCGCGCGCCTCGAGCTCCGCTGCCAGGGCGACCAGGTCTGCCACTGGCGGAACGACCGCGCGGGCGACCTCCGCGGCTGCACCGGCGCCTCCGGCTTCCGGGGGCTCCCAACCGTGTGAGCCCCAGATCTCGGGACAGGGATCGACACGGAGCAGCGGCAGCAGATCGCGGGTCGCCCGACCGGTGACCACCACCAGCCGCGTATGGCCCGCCGCCAGTATGGTCGACAGCGCTTCGCGAACACCGGGATAGGGCTCCGCTCGCGCGGGCTCGACGTGAAACGGTGCCAGTGTCCCGTCGTAGTCCAGCATCAACGCCCGGCGCCCCGCGCTGCCGAGCGCGCGGAACAGGCCGTCCAGGTTCATTTCCTGACCCAGTGCGCGCATGGGCTCGTTCCGGGTGAAGTCACCCCACCACGGCATCGGCGTTCCGCCACGTCTCGGTACCGCGTCGTCATCTCGTCGAAAGGCTCGGGCACCGGCTGAGAAGGCGGTTGCGGGCGCGTATCCGCGCCGCGTCGAGCAACATGCGCCCGGCCCAGCGGTAGATGTTGTATTCCTGGACGTAGGCCCGCATTCGCCGCATTCGCCTGCGCTGCTCCTCCACCGGCATGGTGAGTGCCTGGTGCAGGGCGGCCGCACACTCGTCCGTGTCGTAGGGGTTGACGACCAGCGCCTCGGGCAGCTCACGCGAAGCACCGGCGAAGAGGCTCAGTACCAGCGCGCCCGCCTCGTCGTCACGCGCGGCCACGAACTCCTTGGCAACGAGGTTCATGCCGTCGTGAAGGCTGCTGACGAAACACAAATCGGCTCCCCGGTAGTACTCGAAGATCTCGCGGGGGCCGTGATGCGCGGCGCGCAGGCAGATCGCCGGGCGCTCGCCGGTCCCAAATCGGTCATTGATCACGGCCGCGACCTCGTCGACCTCTTCGGCGAACCGCCGGTAGCGCTCGATGGCCGTTCGACTCGGCGCCGCAATCTGCACGAAGCAGAACCTGCCGACCCACTCAGGGTGTGTTTCTAGCAGCCGCTCGACGGCGCGCAGCCGCTCCACGATCCCCTTCGTGTAGTCGAGGCGGTCGACCCCGACACCGACTCGCACGTCCGAGGGGATCCCGTTCGCCTCACGAATCTGTTGGCGGCAGACCGCAACCGGCGGCTGTCCCGGGAGCCAACGCGAGGGCCACTCGATCGAGATCGGGTATTTCTGGATCAGGCTCGAACGGCCCTGGTACGAGATGGTGGAGTACTCGCGGTCGATGCGGGACTCGAGCACACGATCGACCGTGTCGACGAAGTTGTTGCAGTGGAAGCGGGTGTGGAAGCCGAGAATCGTGCTGCCCAGCAGTCCTTCGAGGATTTCTTGCCGCCACGGACAGATGCTGAAGGCCTCCGGGTTCGGCCACGGGATGTGCCAGAAGGTGATGACGGTGGCGCCGGGAAGACGCTCCTGGATCATCCGGGGCAGCAGCGCCAAATGGTAGTCCTGGACCAATACGATCGGGTCGTCACTGTGTGCCTCCGCAACCACGGCCTCGGCGAAGCGCCGATTGACGCGCTGGTACTGGTCCCAGTCGGTACTGCGGAAGACAGGGCGGGTATGAGCGAGATGGCAAAGGGGCCAGAGACCCTCATTGGCGAAGCCGTAGTAGTAGCCCTGCTCCTCCTCGTCGCTGAGCCAGACCCGCCGCAGGGCATAGATCGGCTCCTCGGGTGGCACACCGACGCGGTCACGTGCGTCGACGGCCTCACGGTCGGCGTCCCCCGCGCCGTGCGCGATCCAGGTCCCACCGCATGCGCGCATCACGGGCTCCAGCGCAGTCACTAGCCCGCTCGCCGGAAACCTGACTTCGATACCGCCGTCTGGCCTACGTTGATGAATATAGGGCTCGCGGTTCGATACGGTGATGACTTCGTCACCGGCCAGCTCACGCTCGATCAGCTCCCGCAGCACTGCCGGCCCCCAGCTGACCAGCGCGTCGTCTCGCTCACGAATCCCGTCCTTCAGAGTTGATATCAGCGATCGAACCTCCTCGACGATCGGGCGGATCTCGTCCGTGGCAGTCGCCGGCCGCGAGGCCGCGCCCATATCGAGTACGGCATCGCGGACAGCACCGATCCAGCGCCGTTGACTGAACCTGGCGACGGCGACCGTGACGATGGAAACGACTGCGCCGAGCACCACGAAGAACAGGAACACGTAGCCGCGCGTGTCCTCCACACGCCGGGCGAGGTAGCTCAAGTCGTGGACAAGCAGCAATTCGCCGAGATCGGGGCGCTGGGGATCGAGTGGAAAGACCATGACGTGCACCGCGCCGTTCCCGAGTGCGACGAACGGGTCCTGTCCACTCCCCGGCCGGGAAGCACCACGGCAGTCCATCCCGCTCGGGAGCTGCTCCGTTCCAAGCAGCAGTGTGCCGTCGGATCGACAAAGGCCTAGCGCCATCAGTCGCTCGTCGCGCGTGACCTGTGTCAGCAGCGTCCGCGCCATGCCAGGATCGGCCGATGCTGTGAGCATCGGCGTCAGACTGCCGGCAAGCGTCGTCGCGATGAGGCGGTCACGCATCTCGAGGTCACGCAACGCCCACCGCATCGCCAAATGCTCGGCAAGCTGGCTGCCGGCGAATGCCAGTCCGCCCAGTACAACCACCAAGGGAAGGAGGAATCGAAGAACATTTCTCATGGCGATACCCCTTCCGCCCGGTGACCCCGGTTGCTGCGGCCAGGATCCCGCCTGCAATCACGCGATGCGGGCTCGAGCGACGCGCTCACGCCGCGATAACCGAACCAAGGGCGCGCCGACCATTACAGAGTAGTCGGCGAAGGGGTCGCAAGGACCGCCGAGCGACGTCGCGAAGCTCGTGGATGGTGAAACATCTTCTCTCCGATCGCCGTCGATTTTCTGGAGCCCGACCCGGACATCCCTCAGCGGCCACCTGCGTTACTGCTGCGGATATCTTTAATCGGCTACGGATGTCACCCTGCGTGCGCCATTGGCGGAGGCTGCAAGTCGTTCTGCGCGCACGGGTTTGCGGCCCCGTCGCCGGCCTACCGCCGTTGCTCCAACGATTTCGGGCTCACCCGGGCGGCTACGCTTTGGTGTGTGCAGCGCCGGGCGCGGCGCGCTGGGGAGGTCACGCATGTCACAGGCAATCGCGACAGTCCGTCAGCGGATCCAGGCCCAGGGTTTCTGCGGCCTCGATGACACAACCTACGCCCAGATCAACTACCCGCTGCGCCTGTCGCCCGCGATCTGCATGCTGTGGGCAGCAATCGGCACCGCCCTTGAGTCACCGGCGATACTCTGGGCGCTAGTGCCGTTCGCACTGCTCGGCGCGATTTTTCGGGGACACCCGTTCGACGCTCTCTACAACCACGCCCTGCGACATCTCCTGGGCACCCCGACCCTTCCGCCTTACCCCCTTCGCAGACGCTTTGCCTGCCTTCTGGCAACGCTGATGCTCTCGGCTGCCGCCTGGAGCTTCCAGATCGGCCTGCCCGCCGCGGGCCACGCCGTTGGCTGGTCTCTCGTCGCCGCCGCCTTTGTCAACGTGAGCATCGGATTCTGTGTCCCATCCTTCCTTTACAGGTTGGCACTCGGACCGGTCCCCTGTGTGCAGGAGGTGCGCGACGGCCTCCCGCACCGCAGCGCTTGATCGCACGCACGAGCCTGCTGCGCCCCCTCTTGCCCCAGACTGGCTGGAACAGGAACGGAGACAGCGGACGGCGCGTCGGATGGATTCTCGTTCAACCAGCTCTTCGTCGCCGACGACCAGCCCCTGCTGTTCCACACCGCTCCGCGCGGTGATCGTGCTCACTAAAGATCACCGTAGCGACGCCGCCGGCTGGATGGCCGATCCTTCCTGTGGAGCAAGGGCAGCCGCCCAACACGGGAGGATCGCCGACATGCGTACGAACGACCATTGGATCACCTGCCCACATTGCGGCGGTGCTGGCATCTCTCCTGCCGACCGGGGCGTGTTCACGGATGACGAGATCACCGAGATCGGCGAGCCGATCGTGGCGGAGTTCAGGGCCAGCGCATACCACCGCTGGTGCCGGGCCTGCGTCGGCACGGGGAAGATCCTCGCCAGCCAGCGCGCCGCCATCGACGCGCGGAGCGCTGATGAGCGGGCCGGCGAGGCTGACACCGCCTATGGCTATCCCTACTGACGGTTTAGGTCCAGCACCGCGGATTGCGTGGTCTGCCAGCCCAGCCGAAACGACTGAGCCGCCTCGATGGGCGGCTTTCCCCTAACCGTCAATTGCGGGGCGGCGAGGGGTCAATGTTCAGTGTTATGGTCAAGGCCGCAAAACGTGAACATGTTAGGGAGACTTAGGTCGTGACTGGTTCTATCGAGGTTAGACGTTTCGGTAACCCCGATCAGTTGCTCGACATGAAAGAACGAGGAGGTATCTCTATCATCAAAATGGCGGACGGAACGGCTGCAATGCATGCGATCTTTGAACCGGGCTGGACTTGGGAGGTTGACGAAAAGCCACTTTTGGGGTCGCCCGCCTCATGCCCGATGCGCCACACCGGCTATTGCATCGCGGGCAAGCTCGTCGTTCGCATGATCGAAACGGGCATCGAGACGCGCATCGCCACCGGCGACTTCTTCGAGATTCCGCCCGGCCATGATGCCTATGTCGATGGCCAGGATCGTGTCGAGTTGATCTTGTTCGCGCCGCCTGAACACCAGCACTGAGTCATGGTTAGTCCGTTGGGCTCGCGTCACGGAGGTAGACCTCGATCGGCCCGCGCCGGGCGAGCAGCGCGAGTTTCCGTTTCCCCAGGCTACTCCGGCAGGACAGAGATCTCTCGACCCGCCCATATGCCCGAATTGCCCAGCAGTGGGTGTTCCTGATCGGGCTCTACTCCTCCGACAATGACACCCACGCGCTGCCACGGACGAAGGCGACGCTGGTCTACCGACACACGAAGAACCTGCGAGCGGTCCATCTCCTGCAGACCAAGCTCGAGAGCACGGTGCGCTACCTCGGCATCGAGGTCGACGGTGCGCTGGAGATCGCAGAGCACACCGAGCTCCGACCGACAATCGGCCGAGCGTCATGCGGCCCGGTTGTGCGGCTGGTCGGCGTCGATTGCCACCTCGCCCTTGCCTTCGCGCCCCAGCGCCACGAACACCGCCGTTTGGCCGTTGTAGCACTGCTCGAAGCCGGCGCTGGTCTTCATGATGCGGCAGTCGGGATCGGTGAAGTTGTCCTGCGCCTTGGGGTGCGGCTCGCCGAAGGCCCGGCCAGCACCGCGCCCGCGCTTGACCGATGGGCCGCCAGTCGCCGGCGGTTGGTGGTCGTCGTCGGGGCGCCCGCCGCGTTCGGCATCGGCTGCGCACTGACGCGCCTCGAGCCGTTGCTTGGCGGCACGGATGGGGGCCAGGCGTTGCTCGCGCCGCGCGATCTCCGCCGGCAGATCCGTCTCGGGCTCGTTGGCCTCGGCAGCGTCGGCCTGCGCCGCGCGCGCCAGCAACGCCTCGACTTCCTGCTGCAACTGCGCCTCGCCCGCCTGCATGCGCGCGTAGCTCATGGCCTTGTGCTTGCTCGCATTGGCCCGCAGCTTGGTGCCGTCCACCGCAATCGTCCCCAGCTTGACCAGCCCGCACTCGCGCGCGAGCTTGACGACCTGGACGAACAACCCGGCCAACTCGCGCAGATGCAGTGCCCGGAGGTCGCATAGCGTGCGGTGCCTGGGGAAGTTGGCCGCGCCGAGCAGGCGAAATGCCACGTCCTCGTGCAGCTTGCGGGCAATCTTGCGCGAGGAGAACACCC
>Ga0113563_10001876_pt1 | contig 12327 bp, 13 predicted proteins | sample Mud3Dept3metaG_FD_80117 | JGI IMG/M metagenome (GOLD analysis project Ga0113563, IMG submission 80117) | Freshwater wetland microbial communities from Ohio, USA, analyzing the effect of biotic and abiotic controls - Mud 3 Core 4 Depth 3... | ecosystem: Environmental > Aquatic > Freshwater >...
GTATTAAATATCATTTTCTTTTAAAGTCATTTCTATTTTCTCTGCAATTTTATTTATCTGGATATTATCATTTGAATGGTTAATCAACGAAATTTTCTTATGAATATCAATAAGTTGCTCCGAATCAAGCTTTTCTGCCATTCGAACAAATCTCCCAATCCTTTCATCAGCTGATAAATTAACTGTTCGTATTCTTATCAACCAGCAAATAATTTCAAGTGCATAAATATAATTAGATATCTTCCTTTGATCCTTAAGCTTGAAATCCGGAGAATAGATCAGACGCCCCTGTGGTGATACGGAAGTTTTTGCCATATCATAATAATCTGAAATATTTTCAGATAATTTTGTCCCCGGGAAAATCATCAATCGGAATATATTAACTGAAGAAAAGCCTAATGACAGAATATCCCGAAAGGATTTTTCTAATCCGTTGGCATTATCACCAGGCAATCCAACCATTAAATCGGCCGGAACTTCAGGAAATTCATTGAGAATCAGCCTAATCTGCTGTTCCAGGTGGTGCAAACCTTCTCGATTGATCTTTTTCAGCGCAGCAGGATTTGTAGTTTGAATTCCAATTGAAGTAATTTGAGCACCTGCTGCCTTAATTAATTGTATATATTCATCATCGATATGATGCAGATCAGGATATATTTTAATGCTTATATGATGATTGATCTTTGTTAAATAACGAAGAATTTTTTTTGCACGTTCTTTTGTCCCTCCAAAATGAGTATCACAAATTCTAAGATTCCTGATTTTCAAATTACAGATAAATGAAAGTTCTGAAAATATTCTATCATCATTTAAAATTTCGAATTTATCAATTGGATAATAACAATAAATACATTTTGAATAACATCCTCTTGTTGTCTCATATGATATTTCATTTAGAGGCAAGATATGTTCAACGAGTTGGGAATTACCCTGATGGAAAATCAGATTTTTTTTCCATTTACAAAAGCTTAAAACTTCATTATGTACGATTTTCCCGGAATTTATAAAGCTCAGACCGGGCACTGTAAGCATTGTTTTATTGAGCTTAATGTTTTCAATGAGTTCGCAAATTGCTTCTTCCCCAGGACCTCGGATTATATAGTCGATGTTTTTTTTACTCTCTAAGATTTTATGGGCAGAATTTACTGAATTTACCTGCGGTCCGCCAAAAACAATAATAATTTCCGGGTTAATGTTCTTGATCCAGGAGCAGGCTTCAATATAAGTATTTACACTCCAAAAGTGACATGAAAATCCAATTATTTCTGGTTTCCATGAAAAAATAATTCGTTCCAATGTATCGTTGGCAGGTATTCCATTGCTTGGAATATCAATGGATTGGAAATGAGTGACTACTTTACAGTGATTTGAAATTGCTTCTCTAAGATACCATTCAGCCAAACAAAAGCCTTGCCAGGAGTGGACAAAGAGAAACTTCATTAAACTGTTTAAAATTAAAATGTACTAACGGGATACTAATCTTTTTATTACCAGCTAACAATATAATAATTACCATAGTAATTATAATAATCATCGTATGCATGGTAATAAACACTGTAATTGTCATAATCGCTGTAGTCGGAATAATCATTATAGTCGTTATAACTGCTATAAGATGAATAGCTTGAATAGCTGCTGTAACTATTATAACTGCTATAACTGCTATAACTGGAATAATCAGAATATGGCTCACAGGAATTAAATAAAGAAGGAACTATTAAGCTACCTGCGGCCAGATGAGCAATACGTTTTAAAGCTTCCCGCCTCTTTATACTTTCAGGTGCAGGATTTATTTTGTGGGGAGGTAGCTTTTTCCTGGAATGCCTGATTCCTTTTTTCATAACAAATCTGTTTTAGAAATCACATAAGAAAGATACAAAATAATCTTCACATTCAAGTGGGTAAAATATTAATAACATTTTCAATCATTTCATTTATGGAGACTTTATTCATACAATGTCTGTCATGAAACGGACATGGAGTATGATAGTTCTCAGGGAAATCGGGACCCAGACATTTATTGTTTAATTCACAATGGTTTGTTGGACATTGTATGTGTGTTTGTTCAGGATAACCGTATACTTTATAATTAGTTGGTCCCCAAATAATCAGTGCAGGTTTTTTAATTAAATGAGCAGCATGCATTATCAAATTATCCACACTGATAATAACATCACTTCGGATCATTAATGAGATCAACTGACGCAGGGTTGTCAGGCCAAGCAATGAATAAGCGCCCTTAATATAAATATCATTTCTTTGTCCGACCTGGATAATGAATATTCCCTTCCTTTTTAATTTTTCCACAAAATTTTTCCAGATCATGGGTTCTATCATTTTTCTTGGCGAGATTGAGGATGGAGCAATAATTGCAATTTTATCGTGATCATTCAATACAAAATCCTTCAATAATCTGTCTTCATTATTATATTCTCCGGGAAGGTAAAGCTCTTCTTCAATAGGAGTATGAAGGTTAAATAATCGGGCCAGGATTTGATAAGGCCGCTGATTATTATCTCCTAATTTCTCTTTCAGCCAATAATCGGTAGCAATTATATTTGCATTTTTGGGTGGGTAACCATATCTTTTAATGGCAGGATGTCCCTTCAATAAATCTGTATAAATGGCTCGCCTTACGACATTGAATTTTGATTCCGGATTTTTATCCATGCATTGTTTAAGTACTCCTGACAACATAAGAATGTCACCATAACCTCCCATTGGATTAATCCAGGCATCTTTAAAATCAACATGAATATTTTTTTTCTTTTTCAACTGTCTTTTTTCTTTTTTAAGAAGAAAATAATTTCCAGTACATTTTATCTTGGTTTAAAGTCAACAGTTAGACCGGTTACAGGTTCAAAATACTTCTCCATAAAAATCTTTGTTGCATCGCAACTGGGTGCTGCTTTCATAAAATCACTGTAGGTCATATAAGCATCCAGAGGGCAACCCCCATGACATATTCCCCAAAAGCGGCAATTTTCACATTCTGATTCAGGCAAAACTGTCTGTCGTTCTGCTAATTGATTTCTTTGCGGACTATGCATTATGTCTTCAAAAGTATTATTTCTTAAATTTCCATATGATAAAATACTGTAATCACCTGCTCTGCCGCACTGAGATGTTTCTCCATCAGGTCCAATATAGATCCACCTGAAGCTACATATACCGGAAGATTCACATACCGTTGATAAACTATTTTCTTTTACATTCTTAAGGAGTCTCGAAAAAGGCTGTACATTTGGATATCTATCCTGATTCTTAAACCATACAGGGAAAATGGCACCTAAAAAATCCGCAAATTCCTCACCTGTGACAGCCAGATTATTTTTATCCTTGCCATAAAGTTTCACCTGATTAAAATTCGGATGGGACCGGATATTAAGATTTGTCAGATAATAAAAAATCTCCAGGGGCATCTTAAGCGACAATTTGTGCACTACGTATATAACTCCCCATGTCAAATGATTCTTATTAAGCAATTTGATACCCTCGATAAACTTTTGATTGTATAAATGTGAATCTCTGTTAGCGCCAAATCCACGGATATGGTGTATGGGTTCGAAACTGGAACCAACCTGTTTAATACCGAGTTTTTTAAAAAGATCAATTATTTCCTGGGTTATAATAGTCAGATTTGATTGAACCTGATGATCAATTCTTGTTTTGGTTTCACTGCAATATTCATCCTGTAATTCAATAGCAACTTTAAAATAATCAGGACCTAACAAACAAACCTCTCCACCATGCCAGGTAAAGGAAATATTTTCATCCGGATTGTCTTTCAGATATTCATTCATCCTGATAAAAATCAGCTTCAGCAATTCATAATTCATGACCTCATCCTGACGTTTTTTTATGACATCACAATAGATACAGTTTGAATTACATTTTTCTATTGCTTTAAAAATTACAACTGCCATAACTGGTTTCCCTTATTTCTTTTTGATAAAGCAAAATCGGCTGCATTCAGGAAATCTGAAAAGAAAATCTTACAGGTCTGGTTTTTATTTTTAAGAGAAGAAAATTTTGCAAGACAGATGCGAAAAGCCTGGCAGAACGAGCAATCATTCATTTGGAGCATAATTTCATACCTTACATTTTCAGCATGAATGTATTTCTTATTTTTATGAATAGAATCCAGTGATTTGATGCCTTGATCAATAAAATTCCCCTTTGCTAAATCCTCTGCTGTTAAAGCGATCTGCTCCTGGTCATTTAAATGAAGATATTGGGTCGGATTATTAAAATACACAAAACTATAATCTGTATATTCAGAAGGTTGATAATTTATAGCTACCCAATGAAATGGTTCAATGGGTGCGTGGGTTGTCTTAGTATAAATCGCATAATGCATTAAATCATTTATAGAATCCCAATTGTGAGGCTCTTCATTAAAATACAAGCCACAGGCTATCTGGAGTGAAGAAAGAATCCGTAAACCCGTAAAATTAAATTCATGTTGTGATGAAAGAAAAATCCTGATATTTAATTTTCTTATCAGATTTAATTGATGTAACAAATTTTTGAATTCACCAAACTCGGGTGAGTAAACAGCTAAAGGTATTTTTCCCCATTCCTCGTGAAAATGAATTTCACTTAAAGGTTTATCTGTCTGTACTCTAATTGCATGAAGCTTATTTGAATTATCTAATTCCTTATTTATATAACGGATTATATTAAAATCCTTTGTGTTAATAACAACTGCTCTTTGTTTTAACCGGCTCAGAAGTTTTTCATTAAACGGGCATACAAGAATATGATCCATCATGAGTAAAGTTCTTTAAGTCTGACCAATGCTTCATCTTTAAAATGGTTAAGTGAATGAGCCACACATCCACCCTGGCATAATTCACTGAAGCGATACACACAATTATCACACTTTTCGAAAATTCCGCCTATTTCAGTTCTTATTTTGGAGTGCAGGTTCCTGTAGAAACTGCCAATTTCATGCAGGGAATTGAATTCATATAATGATCTTTTATGAAATCCGGATAAAGGGAAGCAGGACCAGACCATCATGTCGGGTCCAATATCAATTGCCGGACCACAACCAAATTTTATAATCCCATTGGATAATTTATACAATTTTCCTAATTCTTTATCGGTAAAAATGCACATAGGGATTCCACAATCAAAACCCGGAGTAATATTAAAACGTTCAAAAAGATTGAAATTTCTAACAAATTTCATTGCTAATTTTTTCAAATCCTCGACAGGTACATATTCATTAATCTCCCCAGGAATAGGATGGGCTAAACCGACTCTCAAATGACGTTTAAGATTATATTTATTAACCATGTGAAAAATAAAATCAATACTAAAATCCGTTCTATAAATATTATATCCAAGAGTTGTTAAGCGACCAAACAGGGTCAGAAATTTATCAATACGCTCCATTTCAGAGGGGGAAGAAATATCCGGATGATTCACGTTACACGTGAACGACAGCCTTTCAGATGCGAAATTTGCTAAAAACTTCTGTGATTCTAGAAGTTTTTCATCCGACATAATTCCACTTGTAAAAACATTGACATGGAAATTTCTTTCAAGCAGATATGTTGTAAAATCAACGAAAAGAGGATTCAATGTTGGTTCACCACCCAGAAGTGAAATTTTCCTTTCACCGGATATTTCAAGGAAATCAGCAATGTAAATGAGGTTATCCCAGCTTAACTCTGGTAATACAGAACCATCCATATGTTTCTTGGCAAAACAATAAGGGCAGGATCTTACACACTTCTCGGTAAGCAAAACATTTGCCATATCGGAGTAAATTTAGAATAAATAATTTATTTACCTCAAAAAATAAATAGAGATTACGAATTCATAAAAACCCTCCTTGTTCAATGATTAAACTATGCGAAAGAATTGATTTTGTTAAAAAAAGTTTAAATTTGATTAAACAATGATTAATGAACCAAAAAATATTGATCTTAAATTAAACAGATATGAAAAAGAGAAATTTATTCTGGTTTTGCCCATTCATTATAATGGGATTATTATTTCTTACGGATGGCTGCAAAGATGATGATGATGACAAAGATGAAGAAACCGTTAATTATTTCAAAGTTGGTGGTGAATATTCTGAGATATCACATGGAGCTTTAATATCTTTCGGAACAGATGATTACTACGAAGGTTATAACTTCGATCTTTATTTAGTTTCAGCCGGCATTTCTGATGGTGGAGATGATGGCCCGACGGGATCAGGAGTGATGATTTATTTTGAATTATTTACCTCTAGCAGTACCTCATTAGCAAGCGGTGAATATAATTATGATGACGAAAGCGATATTTTTCCTGTTGGCACATTCGATTATGCTGACTATTGCTTAGATTGGAGTGATGCAAATGAAGATAATTCCTTTATTGAGTTTGCCTCAGGTAAAGTCAATGTTAGCAAGGTTGGCAATGAATATATATTAAATATCTCCGGTAAAGATGAGTTTGGAAATACTATTACCGGATATTATAAAGGACTTCTGACTCAATATGATGGATCCAAAAAATCTGCCAAAGTAAAAACCAGAGGTCTGCAAGCCAGAATTTAAATTACTCTGAGAATAATTCTAAAGACAATTATTCATTGATACCATTCTCATCTTAATGATGAAAGGGAAGTAAAAACCGGAGTGCCCAGAACAGGACTCGAACCTGCACGTCCTTACGAACACTAGTCCCTGAAACTAGCGCGTCTACCAATTCCGCCATCTGGGCCTGGGGGTGTGAGAGTGTTTTAAAAAATCATCAATTGTAAATCCTGATAAATTGACTTTAAACTAAGTCGTCTTATTATGGGACAGCAAATTTAGAAAAAAATTGATAATCCAGCCATCTGTCGTTTTTTTCTTGAGCTGAATTAAATCTGACGATTTGATTTTTAATCAAGATCAATATTTACTTTAATTTTATGGCAAAACTTTAATATATCCAAACTGTTGAACCATTCAATCATTTCAGTATTTCCCTGGCAATAAATAGATTTACCTGATATTGCTTCCTTATATGATGAATATTTCCATTTATCAATCTTTTCTACATACCCATGTTTAACAGGATTCTGATGAATATAAAGAATAACACTTCTTAAATACTCCATGGAATCTATCTCCTTTTTCTTAAAATTCTGACTGAATAAATTACCTTTCCTTCTTGCGTATTTATTAAAGGCTTTTGAATAGGAAATAAAGAAATTCTTGAATTCTCTTGAATATATTTTACCTGGATTTTCAGTACTATTTAGATTTTTCGTTTTGACTAAAAAATGAAAGTGATTTGGCATTAAACAATAAGCATATAATATCACATACCCTTTTAATTTTTCAGCAAATCTATCCAGGAAGAATCTGAAATTTGAATCACAAAGAAAAAGCTTTTCAAAACCACAGGCTCTGTTATAAATGTGATAAAATTTCCCCGGTTGCATAAAGATGACTTGATTATCCATATGTTTTAAGTTAAGGTATTTCTATAACTTAATGTCAGTTTTTACTGATTATCGTATGATTGTTGAAAAAATTCCAAAGTTTTAAAGACATTGGAAGTCCTTACCCCTAAATTTCAAGATAAAACCAAAATCAATCTTTCTAAGAATCTGATAATCAACAATAAAAAAGACTTCCAATGTCTTTAAAACTTTGGAAGTCTTCTACCTACCAAAAAAGAACCTCCAAGATCTTTAAAACCCTGGAGGTCTTTCGTCTAACCACTAAACCCTAACCTATGAAAAACTAACCCTGAATATCTATATTTATTTAATAATCCCCTCTTCTACCTTTTTCTTCATTTCCTCTATCTTCAGCTTTGAAACAGCTGCTTTCTCCTCAAATGTCCGTTTATCAACTTTCTCAAGCTTCATAATCCGTAACGCTTTTTCAGGACGTCCTGTACTCTTCAAAGTGGGTTCCACGTAATCAACCCAGGCAAGAAAATAATTTATCTCATGCGGTATTAAAAGATCTGTTTCAATAAATCTGTAATCCTCCTCAGCCAGAATCCAGTTGTTATGGTATTCTTCCCATACATCTACATAATACCTTTGCATTTCGAGCATACTGAATGTGACGAAACCATCCTGATTAGTGAAACCTTCAACCAGTGGATTATATTCATCCCACCAGTCAGCAAGGGAATTATATAGAATCACACTGGCACCTTCAACAGGATACTCATCATAATATTCAAGAACTTCTATATCCAGTGTAGTAGGAAATAAAACGTTGATGGTTACAAATGCTTTGTCAAAAATCCTTCCGTCATCATATGCTGTAAGTGATACAGTATAAAGTCCATCATTCTGATACATGTGCGATGGATTGAATTCAGTGGACATATATCCGTCACCAAAATCCCATTCAAAATGATCAGCATCCATCGAATTATTGGTAAAATAAATGATATCACCAACTTCACATATAGTCCTTGAAGTGAAGAAGTCTGCATAGGGCTGCCTGCTACATCCCATAATTACCAGGGCACCTGCCAGTAATATGTAAATAATTTTTTTCATGGCTTTGGAATTTATGTTTCCTTACTATCCAAATTCCAAATACCATGCCAAATCCTTGCTTTATTCTACAATTCAGTCATTATTTTGGAATTAACGTTCGACTTATTTTATTGATTTTCAATCTCTTCTTAGACTAATGCCTGAAATTTGAGGCATTTAAGGCATTTGAGGCATTTGAGGCATTTTTTATTTCTTTATCTTTGCATACTTTTTCAGAAAATAACAAATGGGCAAAATTGATATTACATTTCCGGATCAGTCTGTGAAGAAATTCGAGCAGGGTGTGACAGGACTTCAAATTGCTGAAAGTCTTAGCTCATCTCTGGCAAGGGAGGTGCTGTCTGTTTCTGTTAACGGCGAACTCTGGGACCTGAACAGACCCATTGCATCTGACGCTACTATTAAATTGCACAAATGGGACGATAATGAAGGGAAATATGCATTCTGGCATTCTTCTGCCCATCTTATGGCTGAAGCCCTTGAATCCTTCTTTCCGGGTATAAAATTTGGAATTGGCCCCCCGATTGAACAGGGATTTTATTATGATGTTGACCTGCCTGATGGAAAGATGATTACGGATGCTGATTTCCCGAAAATTGAGGCTAAAATGAAGGAACTGGCCATTCAAAAGAATGGTTATGAGAGAAAAGATATTACCAAAAATGAGGCACTTAAATTTTTTACTGAAAAAGGCGATGAATATAAAATTGAACTGATTAATGAACTGGAAGATGGTACCATCAGTTTTTATCACCAGGGTCAATTTACAGACCTTTGCCGCGGTCCTCACCTGACTGACACCAGTAAAATCAAAGCTGTTAAAATTCTCAGTATCGCTGGTGCATACTGGAGGGGAGATGTCAAAAGAAAACAACTCACAAGAGTATATGGTATCACTTTCCCAAAACAGGAAATGCTCGATACATTCCTTGACCTGCTTGAAAAAGCCAAAGAAAGAGACCACCGAAGAATTGGGAAGGAACTCGAACTTTTTACATTTTCCCAGAAAGTAGGAGCAGGATTGGTTCTCTGGCTTCCCAAAGGAGCAATACTTCGTGAAAAACTCGAAGGATTCCTCAAAAAAGTGCAGATGAAGCATGGGTATGAACCGGTTATTTCTCCTCATATCGGCCAGAAAGAACTTTACGTAACATCAGGACACTATGAAAAATATGGAAAGGAATCCTTTAAACCCATAGCAACACCTGTTGAAGGAGAGGAATTCATGCTTAAACCCATGAATTGTCCTCACCATTGCGAAATGTATAAACATAAACCCAGGTCATATAAAGACCTGCCTGTCAGATACGCTGAATTTGGTACCGTTTACCGGTATGAGCAAAGCGGGGAACTGCATGGATTGACCAGGGTGCGGGGATTTACCCAGGATGATGCTCATATATATTGCAGGCCCGACCAGCTTAAGGAAGAATTCATCAAGGTAATTGATATTATACTTTATATATTCAAAGCGCTGGATTTCCATGATTATATCGCTCAGATCTCACTGAGAGATCCGAAAGACAGGACAAAATATATAGGTACTGATGAAAACTGGGAAAAGGCCGAAAAAGCAATCATTGAAGCCACTCATGAAAAAGGACTGAATGCTATTACCGTACTGGGAGAAGCTGCTTTTTATGGTCCTAAACTCGATTTTCTTGTAAAAGATGTTCTTGGAAGAAAATGGCAGCTTGGAACGATCCAGGTCGATTATAACCTCCCGGAACGATTTGAACTCGAATATATCGGGGCAGACAACCAGAAACACCGTCCCGTTATGATTCACCGTGCTCCGTTCGGTTCTATGGAACGGTTCGTGGCAATTCTCATCGAGCATACCGGCGGTAAATTCCCTCTCTGGCTCGCTCCCGACCAGGCGGTTATCATCCCTGTAAGTGAAAAATTTAATGAATACGCAGAAAAAGTTTTGAAATTTCTAAATAATTACGATATTCGCACTCTGATTGATCTGAGGAGTGAGAAACTGGGTAAAAAGATAAGGGACAATGAGTTAAAGAAGATCCCATACCTGCTGATCGTGGGGGAGAAAGAAATGACTAATGATACTGTTTCTGTAAGAAAGCAGGGAGAAGGCGATAAAGGATCAATGAATCTGAATCAATTTGCGGAGTTCCTGAAAAAAAGTGAAGAACAGGAACTCAGTCATACATAATTTGTTTAACTAAATTCAGGAGGACATAGCAATAGTAGGACAACAGCCCAGACCTGGAAAACCGTTTAAAGAACAGTTACCCAGATACAGGATAAACACAGAAATCAGGACACCCATGGTAAGGTTAGTCGGTGATAACATTGATAACCCGGGGATTGTCCCGATTAAAAAAGCCCTTGAAATGGCTGATATTCTGGAACTTGATTTGGTTGAAATCTCTCCAAACGCGGATCCGCCAGTTTGTAAGATCATAGATTACCAGAAGTTCCTTTATCAGCAGAAAAAGAAACAAAAAGAAATCAAGGCCAAAACAGCCAAAGTGGTCGTAAAAGAAATCCGTTTCGGACCTAATACAGATGAGCACGATTATAACTTTAAGCTGAAACACGCGATCAGGTTCCTTGATGAGGGTGCAAAAGTAAAGCCTTATGTATTTTTTAAAGGACGGTCAATTGTCTATTCTGAAAAGGGAGAAATACTGCTGTTGCGGCTTGCCCAGGACCTGGAAGAATATGGAAAAGTTGAACAATTACCAAAACTTGAAGGGAAGCGGATGACCATGCTGGTCACACCCAAATCCATGAAGGGGAAAAAATAAGTATTAATAAATAAAGAAACGAACGATGCCGAAGATGAAGGTTAATTCCGGTGCAAAGAAGAGATTTACATTAACCGGAACAGGAAAAATAAAACGGAAACATGCCTATAAAAGCCATATCCTTACCAAGAAAGCAAAAAAAAGGAAAAGGAACCTTGGTTATTTCACGCAGGTTGATGAAACCGATGCACGAAATGTCAGGTTATTACTCGGTATGAAGTAAAAATATTCCGCAAAAACTAAGTTAAACCAGAATGCCATAGCACCTAAGTATCCTGAAAAGGATCGCATGCATTCATAAATGTAAAAAAAATGCCAAGATCAGTTAATGCTGTTGCATCCAGAAGAAGAAGAAAAAAAATTCTGGATCAGACTAAAGGCTATTGGGGATCAGGTAAAAACGTTTACACCGTTGCCAAAAATATCCACGAGAAAGGCCTGACTTATGCGTATCGCGATAGAAGAAAGAAAAAAGGAAATTTCAGATCACTCTGGATCGCAAGGATTAATGCTGCCACCCGTGAATATGACATGTCATATTCTGAATTAATGGGAAAACTCAAGGAAAAGAATATCATTCTAAACAGGAAAGTCCTTGCCGATCTTGCAATTCATAATCCCAATGCATTCGAAGCTGTAATCAAAGAGGTTAAAGCATAATTACAACGCCTGATAAAACCTTGTGAAATTATTCAACTGAAAACCGCAAAGCAGCCAGGAATAATCAGGTAGCTTTGCGGTTTTTTAATCAAAAAATGGCGTCATGAAAATTGCGATTATCGGGTACGGCAGAATGGGCAAAATGATTGAGTTAGCAGCAACTGAAAAAGGACATACCAGCGGCCTTATCATCGATCTGATTAACCAGGACGATCTTACTGTACAAAACCTCACCGGACATGATGTAGCCATTGAATTTACAACACCTGCCTCTGCCTGGCATAATATTTCGGTATGTTTTGATGCTGAAATGCCGGTTGTCTCAGGAACTACAGGCTGGCTTGACAGGATCCCGGAGATAAAAGCAAGATGCCTGAA
>Ga0113563_10001877_pt1 | contig 12325 bp, 7 predicted proteins | sample Mud3Dept3metaG_FD_80117 | JGI IMG/M metagenome (GOLD analysis project Ga0113563, IMG submission 80117) | Freshwater wetland microbial communities from Ohio, USA, analyzing the effect of biotic and abiotic controls - Mud 3 Core 4 Depth 3... | ecosystem: Environmental > Aquatic > Freshwater >...
CGATGTCCTTAGGCTTGATTTTGTAGCGGATCTTTTTGAGGGTCTTCTCCAGGTCTTCGATGGTGATCTCCGCACCGTCTTTCTTCTTTCGGAAATCCAGACACACCCCGTTTCCATAGCACCAATCCAGGGGAATCACGTCGATAGTCTTGGCCTTCTTCCCCTGAGATACGGGGGCATAATGCCAGGGAGCATCCAGGTGGGTTCCCGAGTGAGTGCTGAGGGTGACCCTCTCCACCGCCCATCCCAGGCCGAGGGGGAGGTCTTCCGGGCGGCAGCCCAGCAGTTCCTGCGCCGAGGCCAGTCCGGCCCGGTGGTCAATGTATTCCAGCTGGGGAATCATGAATTCAGGATCGCTGGGAACGGATTCGATAGGGATGCTAAGGTCGATGAATTTCAGCTTCAGGCTGTTCCTCTTTTTCATAACCACCCTCCTCGGTTTAGGCTTTTAGAGCCGCTAAACCTTTCTTAGAGTTTATCCTCAAATAAACGGTTGCGTCTAAATCCCCCTTTGCAAAGGGGGACATAAGGGGATTTGCTTTAGATCGCCTTGAAAAAATCCCCCCAACCCCCCTTTGAAAAGGGGGGAGTATTATTTACGGACAAGTTCTCATTCGTAGCATTTATCCCCTGGTCTTATCTGCGAAATCTGCGGATAAACGGTTTCCGGGTCATGTCTTTCTCAGCCGCGCGGCAAAGAATCCGTCCATCCGCCTGGATTCATCCATTACCCTTTCCGGGTAGGTGCGGAAGAAACCTTCGGAAGAGACCAAGGGGAGCATAAAAAGCGGAGCCGTCTTGGACAGGTCTTCCCTCTCAAAATCCGTGTGTCGGGCTAAAAAGGTTTCGACCCCCCTCTCGTTTTCCTCCGGGGTCATGGTGCAGGTACTGTAAACCAGGGTTCCCCCTGGTTTCAAGCAGGAAGACGCCCGGTCGAGAAGGGCCGCCTGGACTTTGGCCAGCCGGGGAATATCCTCCGGCTTTCTTCTCCATTTGGCCTCCGGGTTCCGGTGCAGAATTCCCAACCCGCTACACGGCGCATCGACCAGGACCCGATGGAAATCCATTCCCTCCGGGATGGGCAGCGGCTGGGTGGCATCCCCTTCCATGATTTGGACACTGGTAACCCCCAGGCGATGGCAATTCTCCCGGATGAGCTTCATTTTGCTGCCCAGGAGGTCCAGGGCGAAAATCTCGCCGCGGTTCCCCATGAGCTGGGCCAGATGGGTGGTCTTTCCCCCGGGGGCTGCGCAGGCGTCCAGGATTCGCTCTCCCGGCTGGGGGTCGAGGAGAAAAGAGATCATCTGGGACGATTCGTCTTGAATGAAGTACATTCCCCCCTGGAATAAAGGGTCCTTCGTCAGGTCTGGGGCCCTGGCCAGAGTCAATCCATCGGGAGAATAAGGAGTGGGTTGAGCAGAAATCCCATCCTCTTGAAGCCTGCGGTGAAGGGCTTCCCGGGTGATCTTCAGAGTATTCGTCCGGATGGTGAAGGGGGGCTTTTGGTTGTTGGCGGCGCAAATCCGAAGAGTTACTTCCGGGCCGAAGTCCTTGACCCAGCGTTCCACCAGCCAAGGGGGATGGGAGAAAAATTGAACCATATGCTCCACCGGCTTTTCGGCAAAGGGAGGGAAAAAATCTCGATTCTTATTGCGGATGACCGATCGGAGGAGGGCGTTGACGAAACCGGCAATTTTTTCGTTCTTGAAAAGAGCCTTGGCCAGGCGGACGGATTCGTTCACCGCAGCAGATTCCGGCACCCGGTCCATGAACAGGAGCTGGTAGGCGCCCAACCGAAGGAGTTGCATGAGCCTCGCGTCGACTTTTTTATCCCGGGATTTTAAGAGCTGCTGTAAGTGAACATCCAGTCTTCCGCGCCACCTCAGGACTCCCATGACCATCTCCGAAATCATGGCCCGGTCCAGAGGTTTCAGGTCAGGGGTTTGGAAAAAGGCCTGGTCGAGGGCGAAATCGGCAAAGAAGGAAGACCGTTCAATCTCCTGCAGGATTTTCCAGGCCAGCATACGCACGGGGTCGTAGGGCAGTGAATTTTCCATTGGGGTTCCCATCACTCTCCCAGGCGCAATCCGCCGCGAAGGGGATGGCCCCGGAGAAATTCGCCCACCCTCATCCGGGGACGGCTTTCCATCTGGACTTCACGAACGAGGAGATGGCCATCCGAAGCGGCAATGCGCAGACCCTCGTCCGATGCCTGGAGGACCGTCCCGGGAGTCTCTTTGACCTCTCCTTCTTCGAGGGAGGGTCGAAAGATCTTGAGAACCCGTCCCGACCAGAGGGTAAAAGCTCCGGGCCAGGGGTCGAAAGCGCGGATCTGGTTGAAAACCTGCCGGGCGGGGGAATCCCACCGTATGACGGCTTCCTCTTTTTCGATCTTCGGAGCATAGGTGGCCTGGGAATGATCCTGGGGCCGGGGGGTGAGGGTATTCGTTTCCAGCCCCTCCAGGGTGCGCAGGAGGAGACCAGCGCCGATCCGCGAAAGACGATCATGCAGGCTTCCCGCAGTCTCTTCCTCGCCGATTTCCGTCCTTTCGGCCAGAAGGATTGGACCGGTGTCCATTCCCGGGTCCATGAACATGGTGGTGATTCCGGTATGGGTTTCTCCCCGCTGCACGGCCCGGGCGATGGGGGCGGCCCCCCGGTATTTAGGCAGGAGCGACCCGTGCACATTCACGCATCCCCGGGGAGGAATGGCCAATACCTGTGCAGAGAGAATCTGCCCGTAGGCGACGATAACCATGAGTTCGGGCCGGAGGGATTTCAGGGTCTCTAAGAAAGCCGGGTCACGGACCTTTTCGGGCTGGTAGATAGCGAGATTGTCTTTGAGAGCGATCGACTTGACCGGAGAAGGAATCCATTTTTGCCCCCGCCCCCGGGGGCGGTCCGGCTGGGTAACGACCCCCATCAGTTCGTGGGGAGAGGCCAGGAGCGCTTCCATCGAGGGACAGGCGAATTCCGCAGTACCCAGGAAGAGGACCTTCAATCGGGATTTCCTTCTTTTTCTTTCTTCCGGAGCTTATTCTTGACGAGCCTTCTCTTGAGCGGGCTGAGCCGGTCGAAAAAGAGGAGGCCATCCAGATGATCGATCTCGTGCTGCAGGGCGACGGCCAAAAGGGCTTCCGCCGCCAATTCCACCCTTTCCCCCTGCAGGTTGAGGAATCGAACGACCACCTTTTGGTTCCGCTTCACTTCTTCATTACAGTCCGGCACGCTCAGGCAGCCTTCGTCCCAGGTGCATTCCCCTTCGGCGGAGATGATCTCGGGGTTGATGAGCACCAGGAGATTCTTTGGCTCGTTGGCGGGAGTCACGTCGATCACCGCCAGGCGCAGGGGGAATCCCACCTGATTGGCGGCCAGTCCTACCCCCGGGGCGGAGTACATGGTCTCGGCCATGTCTTGGACCAGCTTGCGGATGGAATCATCGATCCCCTGAATCGGCCTAGCCTTTTCCTTCAGGATGGGATTGGGAAAACGGAGAATCGGGAGGACTGCCATGTTTTTTTATAGCTTGGGAAATTATAAAAATCGCAACAATTTCGTAGTTTGAAACGGCTTTCCCAGAAATCCCTCCTGCCTCCCTTTTCCAAAGGGAGGGGAGGTAATTCATGGGAATTCGATGAATCATTAAACCTTTTCCCCCTTTGAAAAGGGGGATTAAGGGGGATTGGACTCGATAGCATCCTGAAAATCTGCGTTCATCTGCGTCCCAATCATTTGATTTTTTATAGCATATGCACCGGGTCCACATCAACGGTCAATTTCACCCCGCGCCTGGGGAATTCCGCTTCTATTTCGGCCAGAAGCTTTTCCACAAAGTCGTGGAGGGACCTCCATCCCTTACCCTTCAAGAGCATTTGATACCGGTGCCTTCCCTTCAGTTTTCCCAGGGGAGCCATGGCCGGGCCAAGGGCCTCAAGACGCTCCCCGAGTTTCGGGTCCTCCTTGAATCTCCGTCGAACCAGGTCTTCCAGGGTTTGGGAGAATCGGGTGATCCGTTTTTCCGAATTGTCTTCAAACCGGAGGTTGACCAAACGGCAGAAGGGCGGGTAGCTCATCTCCTGGCGAATCTGGGCCTCCCGCCCGAAAAAGGCGGCGTAGTCCTGTTCCCGGGCCATCTGAATGCTGTAGTGGTTGGGGTTGAAGGACTGAATAAAAACTTTTCCCGGCAAGTCCCCCCGTCCAGCTCTCCCAGCCACCTGAGTGAGAAGTTGGAAGGTGCGCTCGCCGGCCCGAAAATCGGGAAGGTTCAGGGAGAGGTCCGCGGCCAGAACTCCGACCAGGGTAACCCGGGGGAGGTCGTGCCCTTTGGTGATCATCTGGGTTCCCACCAGGAGATTTACCTCTCCCCGGCGCAGCTGCCCCAGGATTTTTTGGTGGGAACCTTTTCGGGTGGTCGTGTCCCGGTCCATGCGGGTCACCGGAACCCGGGGCAGCATCTTTTTGATCTCTTCCTCCAGGCGCTGCGTTCCGCTCCCATAGAGAAGGAAGGAGGAAGAGGCGCATTGCGGGCAGCGATCGGCTGCGTATAGGGTGTGGTCGCAATAATGACAGCGGAAGGTCCGGTCAGGCAAATGATAGATCAGAGAGACGCTGCAGTTTGGGCAACGGTAGGTGAAACCGCAATCCCGGCAGAGAACGAAGGTGGAAAATCCCCGCCGGTTCAGGAAGAGAAAAGCCTGTTCTCCCCTCCCAATGGTTTCTCCCAGGGCCTCCCGGAGAGGCCGGGAGAAAAGGGGTTTCTCCCGCCCTTCTCCCTGTTCCATGCGCATGTCCAGGACTTGAATCTCGGGGAGGGGCCGCCCGTCGATCCGGGTGGGGAGCGATAGAAGGCGAAACTTTCCTTCCCGGGCGTTATGGTAGGACTCGAGGGAAGGAGTGGCGGACCCCAGGATAACAACGGCGTCTTCCATTTTCCCCCGGACCAGAGCCAGGTCCCGGGCATGGTAGCGCACCTTGTCGTCCTGTTTATAAGAAGGGTCGTGCTCTTCATCCACGATGATGATGCCCAGGGATTCCAGGGGGGCAAAGATGGCCGATCGGGCCCCGATCACCAGCCTGGCCAGCCCTTTCTTTACCTTTCGCCACTCATCATACCGCTCTCCCGCGGATAAGCCGCTGTGAAGAACAGCCATGGGATGGGAAGTACGGCCCCGGAAATAGGCTACCAGTTGCCCGGTGAGGGAAATTTCCGGAACCAGAAGCAGGGCCTGCCGTCCCCGGGAAAGCGCCTTGTCGATAGCCCGGAGGTAGACCTCGGTCTTTCCGCTTCCGGTAACCCCATGGAGGAGAAAGGGTTGATACTTGCCCGATTCAAGAGCGGCGAAGATTTCCAGGAGAACCCGATTCTGATCTTCGGTGAGCAGAAAAGGGGGGCCGTCGATCCAATCCTCCAGCCCATCTTTGGAGGGCTGGCGAAAAGCCTCACGGGAAAAGATTTCCGCCAGCCCATGGGTTTTCAACTTGGCCAGCACACCAGGGGCGTTTTTGAAGCGGGTCTTCAATTCCGCCACCGGGACTTCTTGGGCGGTTTGGAGGAAGGTCACCACCTCTCTCTGCCTTCCCGTTAGGCGAATCCCCTCCTGAGAGGGGCGAAGCCGCACCCAGTTTATTTTCTTTTCCCTCACCGGAGGCCTTTGCAGGTCCTCTTTTTTTCCCGCCCAGCCCTTTTTCTGTATTTTCGCCAATATGCCCCGGATCGGGGGGGTGAATTTCCTGATCAGGGAGGAGGAGTTCATCCCCTCTTCTCCCTTTTGTGCCAATTCGTCCAGGACCCGTTTTTCGATCGATTCGGGTTCCAGAATTTTCAGGGCTTCTGCCCCTTTTTCGGTCAGAAAGATGGTTTCCTTGGAACGGGTCTGCGTTCCCGCGGGAAGGGAAGTTTTAAGGACCTCGCCCACCGGCTGCAGGTAGTAGGCTGAGGTCCAGAGGAGAAATTTCAGCAATTTCGGTGAAAGGGAAACCTCCTCCGGCAAGACCTCGCGGATGGGAAGAATTGTGGCATGAGTAGGAAGGGTCAGGGCGGGACCGAGAACGAAGCCCGTCAGGAGGCGCCGCCCGAGGGGAACGAGGACTCGTCTGCCGGGTGATGGAGCTTCCTCCAGGTCCTGGGGGACTTCATAAGTAAAAGTCTTTCGAACCGGCAGGGGAAGGGCAACTTCAATGTATCGTTTGGTAGAGGACATTGGAAAATGGATTTCCGGATGCGATAAATCTTCTTAAGGTAAATCCCCGGCTCTGCGGGGAGAATATTCAAGGTTGACATTTCCGGATTGCCTGGACCCGACCGAAGGCCTCCTTTCGGTGGTCCCCCTTCCAGTCCGCTTTGATCGGTTCACTGTTTTTCATACCCCCGGTTCTGTCGGAGATCAGGTTTTGCTAGCCAGGGGAAAGCGTACGACAAAGGTGGCACCCTGGCCCGGACGGTTGATCACTTCAATTTCTCCCCCATAACGGGTAACGATCTTATGGGTGATGGCCAGGCCCAGGCCGGTCCCTTCCTGTTTGGTAGTAAAGAAAGGATTGAATATATTTTCCAGATTTTCCTGGGGGATGCCCCCTCCCGCATCCTCCACCTCGACTTGCAGCCAGGGCTTTTCCTGCTTTTGGACGAGAGAGGTTTTGACCGAAAGCTGGCCGCCGCTTCCCATGGCCTGGATGGCGTTGACGAAGAGATTCAGAAAAACCTGCTTCAATTGCTGGGGATCGCTGACCAGGGGGGGCAGGTTGGAAGCCAGATCGCAGTTGACGCTGATATGGCCCTCCTGAAATTCGCCCTCCAGGATGGACAGACAGTCTTCAAGGATCCGGTTTACATCCTGATGGCCGGAAGGAAGGGGAAGGTCCCGGGAAAAGACCAGGGTCTGGTTGAGGACGTTCTCCAGCCGGGTTACTTCCTTAAGGACGATGCGCATGTACTTCTTCTCGGAAGAGTTCTCTTTCAGGTTCCGCTCGAGACGTCGGGCAAACCCCCCGATGGAAACCAGAGGATTCTTGATTTCGTGGGCGATGGAGGCTACCACCTCTCCCAGGGCAGCCAGCTTTTCGGATTGAATCAGGCGGTTCTGGGTGTTCAAAAGCTGGGTATTGAGCTCCTGGAGGTTGCTGTACAGCCGGGAGTTTTCGATGGCCAGGGCGGCCTGATTGGCCAGAAGGTTCAGAAAACCAATATCCGTTTCGGTGATCGGTCTCGCCGAAAGCAGGTTGTCCACGGCGATAAGGCCAATGGCCTTTTCCTTGGCCATGAGAGGGACCGAAGCAAAGGCCTTGCTGTCGAACCAGCGTAGGATTTCGGGGTTCACCTCGGAGTCTGTGCGGGCGTCTTCGATGTTGAAAGAGCGCCTCTCCCGGAGGGTCTTGATCAGAACGGAGCGTTTTTCCTCCAAAGAGACCCGGACCTGCCGGACGCGGTTATCATAGGGAGTTTCGGCCATTTCCTCGGGGATCACCCAGTCGGGAGAGAAGGGGGATTGGGTTTCCAGCTTTTCCCTCCACCGGGCGGCCTGTTCCCGGTTTGCCGGGCCGACGCCCATCATTCCCCGCAGGACGTTCTCCTTCTCATCGATCAGGAAAAGAGCCGCCCGATCAAATCCCACCCGGCTCCCCAGGGTGATCGAAAGGAGAATAATGCGCAGCAGCCGGTCCAGATTGATGGTGGTCAGCATGGCCCGTGAAATTTCGTACAGGAGAAAGAGCTCCCGTAGGCTTCGTTCTTTCTCCTTGGCCAGGGTCTCCGCCCGGTGCATGATGATCGAGTTCTCGATGGCCACGGCCACCTGAGAAGCCATGGTGAAAAGGAGGTTCTTGTCCTCTTCGTCAAAGATTTTTCCTTCCTTCCCTTGCCGATAGAAACTGAAAAGGGTAAGCGTGCCGATGGTCCTGGACTGAGAGACCAGGGGAACGCAGACCAGGGAGCAGATATCGGGGGGAAGCCCCCGGAAGGAGTAGGGGGAGGCTTGGGTTTCCCTGAGGACGATCGGTTCGCCGGTCAGGGCCACGGTACCCACCAGTTCTTCCCCCAGGACCAGGGGAGTCAAAGGGCTGTCTCCTTCCTCGATTCCGTAAGAAGAGACGAGTTTCAACAATCCGGAGTCTTCGTCGAGAAAATGGATCAGGCTGCCGTCCGCCTGGAGAATCTTGGCGCTGCTGAGCGAGATCCGGCGGAGAAGTTCTCCCAAGTCCAGGGTGGAGCTGATGGCCACTCCGATGGCATGAAGGGTGCTCAGCTCGGCGATTCGCTTCTTGGCCTGAAGGGAAACCTGGCTGCTTCGCAGCGTCCCGCAGAGCTGTCGGCCGATGGCCAGAAAGGTATCCTTCTCTTCCCCCGAGAGCTGACGGGGCTGGTCCCCCAGGAGGGTCAGGACCCCGTACAGAAAGATGTCGTCGAAGATGGGAAAGAAGCCAAGAAAGCGAAATTCGGCAAATGTAGGGGGAAGGGAAGGGGAAAACAGGGCAAGCTGGGAGCTGTCGGGAATCAAAATGGGATTTTTTTGCGCGGTGCAAACAGCCAGAGGCCCTTCCTCCGGAGGAAGGCTCAAATCCGGGGGAAAAGAGGGATGTTTCGCGCTTAGGGATTTCAAGAAAAAGCGGCTCTGGTGGGGGTCCCACAGGAAGAGGGCGCAAAGGGATAAGGAGAATTGCTGGGCCAGCATTTCCACCAGGTTCTTCAGCCGCCGGTCCACTTCGACGGGGGCGTTGGTTATTTCAATGACCCTGGACAGGACTTCGAAGGGATTCATGCCTCGGCCTTAAGGAGCTCTTTTTTGTCAAGGCTCTGTTCATAGACCCGGAGGTACTCGCGGGCCGCCTGTTCCCAGGAAAAATCCTCGGCCATGCCCCGGGCCATCAGTTTTTCCCAGACCGCCCGGTTTTGGTAAACCTGAAGGGCTCTTTTGATGGCCTCCAGCAGGCTGGAGGATTTGTATTCCCTGAATTTGAATCCGGTTCCTTCCCCGGTGAGGGGATTAAAATCCTGGATGGTGTCGTCCAATCCCCCCGTGGCCCGAACGATCGGGACGGTCCCGTACTTCAGGCTATAGATCTGATTCAAACCGCAGGGCTCGTAAAGGGAGGGCATCAAGAACATGTCCGCCCCGGCCTCGATTTTATGGGCCAGGGTGTTGTCGAAGGCAATGCGAATCCCCGCCTTTTGGGGATATTTCTGCCCGATCTTTTGAAAAAGAAGGTGGTACTTTTCCTCTCCCGTCCCCAGAAGGACGAACTGGATTCCCAGGTTTAGGAGGGGTTCGATGATGGGAGCCAGAAGGTCGAAGCCCTTCTGGTCGGTCAGCCGGGAGATGACCCCGACCAGGGGAATGCCGGGGTCCACCTTCAGGTAAAATTCCTGCTGCAGATCGGCCTTGCAGGCTCTTTTTCCCCTCAGGTCGGAGGGATCGAATTTTTCCTTGATGAAGCGGTCTTGGGCCGGAGACCACTCCCGGTAGTCCACCCCGTTCAGAATTCCGTAGAGGTCGCGTTTCCGGTCCCGCAATACCCCGTCCAGCCCGGCCCCGTACTCCGGGGTTTGGATCTCTTCCATGTATTTCCGGCTCACCGTGGTCACGGCGTCGGCGAAGACGATTCCCCCTTTCAGGAGGTTCAGCTTCCCGTAATACTCCAGGGCCTGGGGGGTGAATAAATCCCAACCCAGGTTGGTGAGGTGCATGTCGTAGTGCCAAAAGAGGCCCTGGTAGCCGATATTGTGGATCGTGAAGATCGAGGCCGCGCGGGCCAGAGCGGGGGACCAGCGGTAGAGGGTTTTGAGGTACACCGGAATAAGCCCGGTCTGCCAGTCGTTGCAGTGGATGATATCGGGGTTCAACTCCAAGGCTGCCTCCGCGATCGCCCGGGAGAAAAAGATAAAGCGTTCGGCATTGTCTTCGAAATCGCCGCTGGGCGTTCCATACAGCTGGTCGCGGTCGTAATAGGCATCCTGGCGGAGGAGCAGCACCCGCAGTCGGGGGGAGGGCTCCAGGGCGTAAACCTCGGCGCTGATCACTCTCTGGGAAATGGGAACCTTCAGCACCATCCCGGTCTGGACCGCGGGAAAGCGCTTTTCATCGATTCCCCGGTACTTGGGAAGAATCAGGTGGACCTCATGTCCCATCTCCGCCAGCGCCGCCGGCAAAACCCCGGAGACATCCGCCAGGCCGCCGGTCTTGGCGTAGGGAACGGCTTCGGGAGAGGCAAACAGGATTTTCATTTTTTCCTCCTCAGGGGGCCAGTTCTCGCAGGTATTTGGCGGCCTCTTCCGGGGGCGTGGGATTGATGAAGAATCCCGAGCCCCATTCGAAACCGGCAAACTTGGTCAACTTGGGGATAATCTCAAAGTGCCAGTGATAATCCTCCAAAGCCCTTTCATTGAACGGGGTGGTGTGCAGGGTAAAGTTGTAAGGGGGAAAATTCAAGGCCTTCTCCAGCCGCTTCAGGGCTTCCTGGAAGATCCAGGAGAGAGACTGGATTTCGTGGACCTGACATTCCTCGAAAAAGGAGCTGTGCCGTTTGGGAAGAATCCAGACCTCGAAGGGGGAGAAGGAAGCGAAGGGGGCGATGGCAATGAACTCTCCGTTCTCCAGGACCTCCCGCTCCCCCTGCTGGATTTCCTGGCGGATGATATCGCAGAAGATGCACCGTTCCTTATAGCGGTAATATTCCCGGGCGCCGCCCATCTCTTCCATGACCAGGTGAGGAATGATGGGGAGGGCGATGAGCTGGGAATGGGAGTGCTCCAACGTGGCCCCCGCTGCCTCGCCGTGGTTTTTAAAGAGCATGGCGTAACGCAGGCGGGTGTCTCTCCTCAGGTCCAGCATGCGGTCCCGGTAGGACCAGAGGACCTCCTCGAAGGCTTTCGGGGCCAGGGTGGCCATGCTTTCCGAGTGGTTGGGTGTTTCGATGATCACTTCGTGGGCTCCGATCCCGCTCATTTTGTCGTACAGGCCGACTCCTTCCCGGAAAATCTCCCCTTCCACCCGCAGAGCCGGAAATTTATTGGAGACCACCCGGAGCCGCCAGCCGGGACCGTTCCGGTGGCTTCCATCCTGCCGAAAGGCAAGGATCTCGGGGGGCGTCTTGTCCTCATTCCCCGGACAGAAGGGACAGAACCCTTCTTTGGTCTTCGCCTTCTGGATCCCGAAATCGGACGGCCGCTTCCCTCTTTCGGTGGAGATGATGACCCACCGTCCGGTGACGGGGTCTTTGCGCAATTCGGGCATGTCGTCCTCCTGAAGAAAAGGGCAAAAATTAAAAACGGGGCCCCTCGCAGGTTGCTGAAAAACTCCTATGGGGGGGTCATGGCGAGCGCAACCCTGTACCCAGGATGGGAAAGGGCGCAGCGAAGCAATCCCAGTTACAATAAAATCAAATTCTTGGAGATTGCCGCGTCGCTTGCGCTCCTCGCAATAACGGAACTTCTTGAGTTCTTCCGCAACCCGCTAGGGTAGTGTTTCAGTAACGCCTTTCCAATCATCAAAGATCGATGAAATCATGAGAAGTTGAAATTCCATCGAACTCGTCATTCCGGCAAAAGCCGGAATCCAGTTTTTTCAATGAATCCTGGACCCCGTCTTTTGCCGGGGTGACGCTTTTCATTTCATTCTACCCGGGAAGACGGATTCCTTCGAGGGCTGCGTGGACCCCCAGCGACTTGCTCTCTCCGGGCTTCAAGGAAAAGGGCCAGTGGAAGAGAAGAACCGTTCCTTGAAAAGTTCTCTGGATCCCGCTCTCCGACCGGGAAACCGTCTCCAGGGGGAAACGCCAGAGCTGTCCCTCAGGAGAAAGACTCAGGGAGACTTCGAAGCCCTCCGCCTCGTCGCGCAGTCGAAGTTCCTCCACTTCGGGAATGGCTCCGCTGGAACAGAGGCGCCGGTCTTCGACGGTCAAGCCCGGAAAAAGAAAGTGCCTTTGCGGGTGGTCCCCCGCAAGAAGGGTGAGGTTCATCTCGACCCCGAACCACAGTTTGATCTCCGCCGGTCCCCGGTTGGTGATTTCGTAATCTACCTCCATGCGGGCTAGGTCCCGGTAGAAGAGGAATCGTTTGACCGTATCGAGGGGGACCCGCCCCTCTCGTCTCCACAGACTTCCCTTCCGCTGCAGAGAAATACGCATGGTTCCCGAGCCGTTGAACTCTTCGATTGCCGTTAAGGTATAAGGCTGGTTGACGAAATCTCCCAGCTCCGGATATTGGCAGCGGCGGAATTGGTCGAAGGTGGCCCCTTCCCCCAGGAAATGATCGAGAAAGGAATACCGGTTGTACCAATCATAAAAAAGGGCTTCCTCCATCTCCTGGGGCTTGGGCCGGGGGGACGGAACCCCC
>Ga0113563_10001879_pt1 | contig 12324 bp, 12 predicted proteins | sample Mud3Dept3metaG_FD_80117 | JGI IMG/M metagenome (GOLD analysis project Ga0113563, IMG submission 80117) | Freshwater wetland microbial communities from Ohio, USA, analyzing the effect of biotic and abiotic controls - Mud 3 Core 4 Depth 3... | ecosystem: Environmental > Aquatic > Freshwater >...
CACCCTTCTCGGATTCCTCTGCGGCGGGGCGGTGATTTACTGGTTTACCGGCGCCGCCACCCAGGCGGTCAGCACCGGCGCCTACCGGGCGGTCGAGTACATCAAGAAAAATATCAAACTGGATGACAAAGCCAGCCTGAGCGCCTCCACCGACACCTCCAAAGAAGTGGTCAAGATCTGCACCCAGTATGCCCAGAAGGGGATGTTCAACATCTTCATTGCGATTTTCTGCTTTGCCCTGGCCTTTGCTTTCTTCTCGGCTCCGGGAAAATCAAACGCGCCGGCGACTTTCTTCATCAGCTACCTGATCGCCATCGCGGTCTTCGGCCTGTTCCAGGCCATCTTCATGGCCAACGCCGGCGGATGCTGGGACAACGCCAAGAAAGTGGTCGAGGTGGACCTTAAAGAAAAGGGAACGCCCCTCCATGCCGCCGCCGTAATCGGGGACACCGTGGGCGACCCCTTCAAGGACACTTCTTCGGTGGCCCTGAACCCGATCATCAAGTTCACGACTCTGTTCGGTCTGCTGGCCATGGAGATCGCGATCTCCCCGGCCATGAAGGATACGGCATCGTATGTTGGCGGGGTGTTTTTCCTTATCGCGCTGATCTTCGTGGCCCGTTCCTTCTACTCCATGCGCATTCCGAAGGAATAGCTTCCTCTTTGCCTTTCCCTCCGGGCCCTCCCGGGATTCACGGATCCCGGGAGGGCTTTCTTTTCCTTTGCTTCGCCTTTTTCCGGCCGCTATAATCAAATAGAGACAGGGGTAAGGGTTTGGCAACAAGTTGAAAGCGTATAGCGCCTGTCATTCCGGCGGAAGCCGGAATCCAGAGTTCGCGACCTTCTTCAAAGCGGCATCCTGGACCCCGGCAAAATTTCCCCTATCCTTTTAGGGAGAATTTTCGAAAAAAGATCCGAAAGGAGCAGCTGCGTTGATCCAGAAACCTTTTTCTCTTTTAAAGAATCTTCTCCTCCCGGCGATTATTCTAACTTTGCTGGGAGGGGTCTTCGCCCAGGAGATCGGACCGGCTCAGGAGCAGGATTTTTTAGATGGGAAAAATGCCGTGGAGGCCGCCCGGAAATCCCGGGCGGAAAAATACGCTCCGGAGCCCCTGACGCAGGCCGAGGAGCTTCTCGTCGCGGCAAACGAAGCCCGCTCGCAAAAGGATCCCGTCAAATTTTCCCAAACCTCCCGGCTGGCCCGGGCATATGCGGAGCTGGCGAAGGCGGCTTCCGAATTGAAGGCGGAAGAAGAAAAACTAGCTCTGGTCCAGGAAGAGCTGCAGAAGGCGAGAGCGGAGCTTGAGCGTCTTAAAAAGGCCTCTCCTTGAGGAGGAAATCTCTTCCCGAAAAGGCTCCCTTGCCCGGGGAGGGGCCGCGATGAACAGGGGGGAGAAAGAAATGAAAAAACCCGAAGGAGGCCGGTATTGGGCTCAGATTTTTTAATTGTGGGGTGCGGTCGTTGCGGAGCCAAAAATCGATTTCCGCGAGAACGCCTGGGAGAGCGGGCGATATGCGGGAAGTGCCATGTCCCCCTTTCCCCCGCCCATTTTTTCCCGGACCGGCCCGTCGATGTCACCGACGGGACTTTTGCCCGCGAGATCGGAGAGTTCCCCGGGCCGGTGCTTCTGGAATTCCATGCTCCCTGGTGCGGCTATTGCCGGATGCTCTCGCCGATCCTCGATGTGCTGGCCGCGGAATACGCCGGGCGGGTGAAGTTTGCCAAGCTGAACGTGGACGAAAACCCGCAGACGGCTTCCCGGTATGGAATCCGCAGCACTCCCGCCCTGTTTTTCTTCAGGGACGGAGAGGTCCGGGACCAGGTCATGGGGGCGGTTCCCAAACCGGAGATCGAACGCCGCCTCAATTCGATCCTTTAAAACGGATGGCTTCGCAACCTGTCCCGGTCAAAGCGGGATTGCGCGCCCCTGCAATTGAACCCTTCGTTTGGCTGACTTACTTGCGGGAGAGGAGGTTCTAAAAGCACCCCCTCATTTTCCGGCTGTGGTGCCTCCCCGCCGGCATGAGAGTTTTTTGCGAGATCTTTATGAAAGAGCGGGCTCGGCGCGATGGGGCGGTTTCCTGCTCTCTCATCTCCGGGCGATTGCCTTCTGACAGGTGAGAACGAGCTCCCGCAAAAGGGGCAGGGAGGCCGCCTGCGAAACCGCCTGGCGGAGATTTCGGAGCCCGGCAGGGATATGCTCGCGAAAAGCCCTGAGGCCTTTTCTCAGGCTCAGGAACCCATAAGCGCCCAGGGCCTGCATGAGACGCTGGGCTGAAGCTTCCCAGAAATAATGCTGGAAGCATTCCCAATCAAGCCCTTCCGGCGGGAGCCGGTGATAAAAGGACAGGAGTTCTTCGCGCTCCCGGTCTTCAAAAGTCACATAGGGATCGCAGAGGAGCGAACCGAGATCATAAAAGGGGCTTCCGAAGCGCATCCCCTGGAAGTCAATGAAGAAGGGCTCTCCTTCCCGGATCATCACATTTTGCGATTGCAGATCCCGGTGGACGAGGCAGCGGCCGGTCCCTGAAAGCCGCTCTCCGAGGGCGGATAGCTCCGCTTCCAGTTCCCGCTCAAAAGCCGGATCCATTCTAATCCCGCAAACTTTCCCGACAAAGTGCTCCCGGAAATAATCCCGCTCCCAGCGGTAGAGATCGGGGCCAAACCCCTCCATGAGCCTCACCCGGCCCGAAGGAAATTTTTTCGCGGGAAAAGAATGGAGGCGGTGGAGACTCATGAGGGCCTTCCGATAAAGAGGGGCTCGCTCTTCCCAGGAGGTTTTGCGGAAAGACCAGAGGTCCGCATCCCCGAGGTCTTCCAGGAGGAGAAGACAGGCGGCAGGGCCGTGGCGGATCACCCGGGGCGCCGGGACTTCGATCTCCTTGAGAAATTCGGCAATCTCGGCATAGAAGGTATTCTCCACCCGCTGCGGATCGTAATGGACCAGGATAGCGCTTTTCCCCCGGTCCCATTGCAGACGGAAAAAAGACCGGTCCGAACCTCGTCCCCCAAGGGGAATCAATTCCGGAAAGACGGATTCAGGGATTCCCAGGGCCTCCCGGCAGAACTCCCTCATCTCTTCCACGGCCTTCATCGTCCGCTTCCCCCCGTTTTGAGATTTTCATAGGCTTCGAGGGAGCCGATATCCTGCCAGTCACCTTCGTCGATGAGGGCTCCCCGGATCGACCCCGGTTCGGCAACGATCCGGCGAAGAAAAACGGAGACGACGGATTCGATTTTCCCCGGTTCCAGAAATCTCAGGAACGATCTCTCCACTGCATAGATTCCTGTGAAAAGGTAACTGCGGCCGCGCGCCTTTCCGAGGGTGTGGCGAAGATCGCAGATCTCGCCCCGGTCGTCCATGTTTACGTTTAAGAGAGGGCCGCTGCTGCGCAGGGCAAGCGTCGCCTCCGGGCGCGCCTTCTCATGGGTTTCGATAAGCGTTTGCAGGGGCAGGTCGGTCACCACGTCTCCGTTGTAGCAGAAGATCGTCTCCTCGCCCGATAGAAGGTCTTCGATATTCTTCAAACCCCCCGCCGTGTCCAGAAGAATCGGCTCATGGCGAAAGACAATGGGCGCTCCCCGCCAATGACGGTCAGGAAATTTTTCCCGGTAGGCTTCGGGGCAATGGTGAGTATTGATGATGAAACGATCCGCCCCTGCGCCAAGGAGATGATCCAGCGCATAGGTGATGATGGGGCGCCCCCCGATCTCCAGAAGTGGTTTCGGGCAACGCTCGGTCAACGGCCGAAGCCGCATCCCCAGCCCGGCGCCGAGGATAAAGGCAGTTTTGAATCGCCGTCCGGTCAAAGACACCTCTCAGGAGGAATATTAGAAAAATGGATTAGGGGAATATGGGGCATTTTGTTTCGGTAATCTATTTCCATCGTTCCAAGATTCCCATGTTCCCTTCTTTAATAAATCTTCTTAATCTCCACTCCCCGAAAATAATGCTTCAGAATCTCTTCCGCTGAAAATCCCCGGCTGGCCATGACTGCGGCGCCGATCTGGCAAAGCCCCACTCCGTGTCCCCAGCCCGCCCCCTGAAAGGTAAACCGCTCCGGCTTTCCGCGCGAATCCTTTTTCACCTCCACCAGGAAGGCGCTGCTGTAAAGGTGGCTCCGGGAAAGCCAGCGGCGGATCTCCAGCTCCTTGCCGACAACGATGGTCTTTTTCGAACCGGTGATTTGCAGACGACGAACCCGGCCCGAAGGGCCCCGGAGAAGGGGGGTGATTTCCTGAAGGTCGCCGAAATCGAACCCCGATTTTTCCCGCAGGATCTCTTCCAATTCTTCCTGCGGGTATTCGATGGTCCAGCGGAAAAAGTTCCGGGTCTCCCGGTCAAAGGAGGGCAGGATTTTTTGAAGAAGATATTCGTCGGCCGTATGGCAATAGGCCTCCGGAACGGAAAGGATCCAGCGGACCGCTTCTTCCTCCGTCCTGATCGAGTGATGCGGAGCCGGCGCGTCGGCAACGCTTGCCAGGTAGGGAACGTTCTTATCGTCCCAGGCCGTGGCAAAATCTTCGGTCAGCCCGCCGCAGGCCTTGGAGTACCGGGCATCGCAGATTTCATCCCCATAGGCCAGGACCCGGCCGCAGGTTTCCCGAACCGCCTCTTCGGTCCGAGCGGCGCCGGTCTTCTTGATCCCCTGGTAGCGCTGGCAGTGGTCGTCCGCGCAGACATCGAAAAGATCATGGTCTTCCCGGTCGTACCAGCGGACCACTTCTCCTTCTTCCCTTTCGGGGCTTGGCCGAAGCGACAGGGAAGGTCCCTTGTCTTTTTTTCGGGCAAGGGCGGCCATGAGCCAGCTCCGGGATAGGATAGCGTGGGCCCTGAGAAATTCCAGCGGGGCTTCGGGATTCATTTCCGAGGAGATTACGCCCTGCAAATAATCCTCCAGGGGAATTTCGTTGATGGCCGCGATCGTTCCGTCCTGGCGAGACAGAAGAACCAGGTTTCCCCGGAAGATTTGATCCTCCTTCCTTTCCCAGTGGAATGTTTTGCCAATGGTCACGCGGGAGAGTTCAAAAAGCGAGTCCGGCAGGGCGGCCAGCCGGATCGACGGCATACGAGCGATTTCCCGATGCGCCTGATCGCTTAACAGGATCGCTCCCGGAACGGCCTTTGCCGAAAATCGACCGGTGAGGGGACCAAAACCGTCGCCCAGGAAGGTTCGGTGCAAACAGCCGTAAACTGCCGGATACCGGTCCGCGATCCCCACCAAAATGTTCGGCTGATTTTTCACGGCCGATTAACTCCCTTAAGGAATTTACAGGAACTATCGTATCAAAACTTTAGCACGAAGAAAAAGGTTTTTCCTCCTGCCTGCATCCCGAATCGTGAGGAGCCGGAACCCTATTAAACCGCCTAATCATCTTAAACAGAAAAGTCTTGTGTATTTTTGCGCAAGAGCGTTGGCCGGATAAATTGCCTTACGGAAAGCAGGTATTGCCTACAGACATCCTGATCCGTCATGAAGCGAAGAATCCGCAGACAAGGGAGTTGATCCAGGCTGCGGCCCACTCGGTTTCCAAAGATGCAGAGAAGTTGATGCGATGTGTGCGGCACGGATAATGCCCGGGAGGGCACGGGGCCGAGCGCCAGCCGAAAACCGGGGGTATTTTGAGTTTGGGGATTGACTTTACCCCGGAGGAAGTTCACAATTTTATCATGCAAATAATAATGGTGCAGGAGAGGTGAGGGGAGATTTATCGAAAATGTCAATTCTATTTTGAGATTTCAATAATAAACCCCTTGGAAAGGAGACAGGAAGATGGAACTTTATGAGGCTATCGAAAAACGTCGAACGATTCGCAAATTCAAAGCTCCGGCCACAAAAGAACAGATCAGGCGTATTATCGTCGCCGGGACCAAGGCCCCTTCAGGAGCCAATCAGCAGCGCTGGGAGTTTATCCTCGTTGATGATCCCGCCCTCATCGAAAAGATCAGCGAGCGCAAATATGTATTGAACCGGGGAAACAAGCCGCGCGGGGAAGCGGCGGAATCGCCGGAAAAAGAAAAAGGCGCCCAGATGCAGAAGGAATCTTTCGCCAATGCCAGCCACGTTGCCGTTTATTACAAGGAAGGCGGCATTGGGGATGCGTGGATGTGCCTGGAGAATATGTCGCTCGCAGCGGTAGCCGAAGGCTTGGGAACACGGATTGCGGCCTTCGGCATGGGAGCCGATAAAGATATCAATAAGATCCTTAAGGCTCCGGCCGGGTACGAGCTCGCTGCGGTCCTCTCCATCGGCGTCCCGGCTATGGAGCCGGCTCCGCGAAATCTCCGGCCTGAGGGAAGCTGGCTTCATCACAATCAATTTTGATGGTCTCGTAAAAAGTCCATCTGCAGGGGCGATTCATGAATCGCCCCTACTCCATAGATTTTATGCGCGTCCTGCATTGTAGGGGCGAGCGGCCGCTCGCCCGAAAGGGAAGTCCTGCCGGACGTCCCCACAAACGAAACCATCGTTTTACAGACCTTTTACGAGTTCGTCGATTTTGATAGTTTCGTCTAAATGCTTTTTCTCTGCGTTCTCTGCGGTGAAAATGAGATTTCCTAAAAATGGCGGGCGAACGCAAATCGTCGCCCGGAAACCGGAGGCCGAAATGGCAAAAATTGGTTTTATTGGATTGGGAATTATGGGCAAGCCCATGTCCGGGCATCTGGTAAAAGCGGGTCACGAGGTTTCGGTTTATGATCTTAATTCGGCCCATGTTCAGGAACTTACGGCAAAAGGGGCATCGGCCTGCAAAAGCAGCAAGGAAGTGGCCCAAAAATCGGACATCATCTTTATCATGGTGCAGGATACGCCCGATGTGGAGGCCGTCCTGTTCGGGAAGGATGGAGTGGCGGAAGGGCTGAAAGCGAATTCCATCGTAGTTGATATGAGTTCGATCTCGCCGATCGCCACCAAGGAATTCGCCAAAAAACTGGGGGGTATGAAGGTGGAGATGCTGGACGCCCCCGTATCGGGAGGGCAGGTGGGAGCCGAAAATGCCACTCTTTCCATCATGGTGGGCGGCAAAGCGGAAGTTTTCGAAAAGATAAAGCCTTACTTTCAGCTGATGGGCAAGAACATTGTTCATGTGGGAGGAAACGGGGATGGCCAGACCTGCAAGGTGGCCAACCAGATCGTCGTGGCCCTGAACATCGAGGCCGTCGGCGAAGCTCTCCTGTTTGCCTCCAAGGCCGGAGCCGATCCGGTCAAAGTGCGGGCCGCTCTCCTGGGCGGATTTGCCCACAGCCGGATCCTGGAGTTGCACGGGGAAAGGATGCTCAACCGGACGTTCAACCCCGGGTTCCGCATCCGCCTGCATCAGAAAGATTTGAACCTGGCCCTGCAGTCCGCAAGAAGCATGGGAGTAAGCCTGCCCAACACGGCCACGGCCCAGGAGCTCTTCAACGCCGTGGCGGCCCATGGAGGGATTGACCTGGACCATTCAGCCATGGTGCTGGCGCTTGAAAATCTGGCCAATCACAAGGTGAAAGGTTAGTTACAAATAGGAAAGGCCCGGAGAGGGGAATCCCCCGGACCTTTCTTGCTTTTTATCTAATTAGTCTGCCCCACTTATTATTTCTTTGACCCGGCCAATCTTACCGCTCTTCAACCGGACCTTAATCCCGTGGGGATGCATCGAAGATTTTGTCAGAATGTCTTTTACTATGCCTTCCGTCAGTCTCCCGGAACGCTGGTCCTGCTTCAACACGATTAAAACCCTTAACCCCGGTCTTATATCTCCCCGGTTCGTACCGTTCATGATCCCGCTTTCTTTGCCTGTCCCTTTCTGTTGTGAATGGCCTGGATCGTCTCGTCAAGCCGCTGGAGGAAGCGGGAGCGGTCTCTTTTGCCGAATGGCGCGGGTCCCCCCGTTATTTCCCCGAGATCGCGGAGATGGGACAGAAGTTCACGGGTGGCCAGGGCATCGCCAATGCCCTCTTCGCTGAAAATCCGCCCCGTTGGCGCCAGAACCCGGGCGCCCTTTGCCAGGCACCGGGAAGCCAGAGGTATATCCCCGGCGACCACGATATCATCCCCGCTCACATGCTCGACAATCCAATCATCCGCCGCATTGAACTGCCCCTCAACGACAACCGCTTCGACCCAATCTTCCAGCGGGGTCCGCATCCGTGAGTTTGAAACCAGGATGACCTTGAGTCCATAACGCCTGGCCACGCGGTAGACTTCCTGTTTTACAGGGCACCCATCGGCATCGACAAAGATCTTTATCAATTATGGCCTTTCATCTCCGACGGCTATCCCTTCTTTTCCTTCCTGTAACTTTACAAAGGAACCCGAATGAATGCAACACCCCCCTCTCTTACCCGCCCCCCTTGGAGACTGTGTCACAATTGGGAAAAGCGCCGTCATTCCCGCGCAAGCGGGAATCCAGGTTTTGAAATTGTTGAATTTTGCAGCGGACTGGATGCCCGCCTCCACGGGCATGACAAATTATGACACAGTCTTCCATCAGACCATTGATCCGGGCCAGCGCATTTTCATAGTCTTTTTCCGCATTGATAACTTTAGGAATCACGTGGTCCGTTGCCTTCAGTTTTTGAGATTCTATTGTGAAACCGTAAAACCCGTAACCTCTTTGCAAATTAGTTGGGCCCTAAATTTCGCCTCGGCGTTAGATCTGTTTCTCGCAAATGCGCAAAAACGTATCGGCTGTTGGGATATCTATCGAACCCAGAAAACCTTAACCTCTCCTTCAACCGTCTTTAAATCTCCATCCCCCGCAACCAGCTCTGCCTTGTGGGTTTTCGCAAGGGCGGCGCCGGCTTCGGATTTTCCTCCTGGTCGGTGGCGCGATGAGGATGCGCAATGACGGGTTTGCTTCGGCAAGATGCAAAGACTATTTCGGCAATTCGTATTGCCGCCCAAATGCTTTACGCCTTTCCCACGCTTGCTCAACGAGAAACCTGCTGGTAAAATAATTTTTACATATCCGACGGGCGACCATGAATTTCCCGGAAAAATTTTCCTCGCTGAGATTTTAGAGAAAAAATGGAGGAGGAGAAAATGCTCGAAGCATTAAAAAGTCCCATCACGATCCGCAATCTTCAAATCCGCAACCGGACGGTCATGTCGCCGGTGACCACGCGCTTTGCCTCCGAGAACGGAGGGGTGACCAAGCAACTGATCGACTACCATGAAGAAAGGGCCAAGGCCGGCGTGGGGCTGCAGATCGTGGAAAACGTGAACATCCAGGATCAGCCTCCCCCAAACATGCTGCGGATTCATGCCGACGGGATGATCGCGGGTTTCAATGAGCTGGCCGAATCCATCAAGGGATGGGGGGCGCGGGCCGGCATCCAGCTCAACGCCATCGGCGCCATCCGTCAGGGCACGGACGTCAACAAGCTGACCGGCGAACAGATCCACAGCGTGATCGAGGATTTCACCGCCGCGGCCCTGAGGGTCAAAGCCGCCGGCTTCGATCTGGTGGAAATCCACGGCGCCCATGCCTATTTCATCGCCCAGTTCACCTCCCCCCGCCACAACCGCCGCAACGACGAGTGGGGAGGGACGTGGGAGAAAAGGGCCAGCTTTCTCGTCACCCTCATTCGTCGGGTCCGCGAAAAAATCGGCGACAATTTCCCTATTTCCCTTCGGATCAGCGGCGATGAGTTCATCGAAGGCGGGCGCACCATCGAAGAGACCGAGCGGATGGTTCCCCTTTTCGAGAAAGCCGGGATCGATCTTCTGAATGTCTCCGGAGGCGGACCGGAAACCCGCGAATGGACCGGTTTACCCATGGCCTTCCCGCAGGGAACCCTGGTCTACCTTGCGGAGCGGCTGAAAAAATGCGTGAGTATCCCCGTAGTGGCCGTGGGCCGCATCAACGATCCGCGAATGGCCGACCGCATCATCCGTGAAGGAAAAGCGGATATGGTGGCCTTCGGGAGACCTCTGGTCGCCGACCCGCACCTTATCCGGAAGGCTTTCCAGGGAAAGTTTCAGGAGATGCGCAGATGCACGGCCTGTATGGATTGCCGCATGCGCGTTGTGGACCTGGGGTTGAGGATGAAATGTTCCGTAAACGCCGATGTGGGCAAGGAGGGAGACTCCGCCCTTGCTTCGGCGCCCAGATCCAGGAAGGTGATGGTCGTCGGCGCGGGGCCGGCAGGCATGGAAGCCGCGCGTATCGCCAAGCTGCGCGGCCATCGCGTCTCCCTGTTTGATCAGCAGAAGAAAATGGGAGGGCAGTTAAATCTTGCCGTCGTTCCGCCCCACAAGGAAGAACTGAAAAATATCCTGGAATATCTCGGCTACCAGATGAAGGCCCTGAAGATTCCGGTCAAGCTGGGGGTCCGGGTGGATTCCGCCCTGATTCAAAAAATTAGGCCCGAGGTATTAGTCATCGCCACGGGTTCAAAGCCCGCGCTGCCCGTATTTGAGGGCAACCCTCCCTCCAAAGTTTTGATCTCTCAGGAGGTTCTGGAAAAAAAGCTTCCCCAAGAGGAAAGCTTCTTAGTAATGGGGGGCGGAAGCCTCGGCTGTGAGCTGGCCGAATACCTGGCCGAAAAGGGCAAAAAGGTCTCTGTAGTCGAAATCCTCGGCCAGATCGCGGCGGACGCCGAATCCAACGCCCGGAAACTATTGCTGCAAAGGCTCGCCGAAAAAAAGGTTTCCCTCCACACCCGTTCCCGAGTGCAACGGTGTGAGGGAAACAAAGCCTGCGGAGTCAATGATAGCGGCGAAAGGGTGGAGGTGCCGGCGGATGTCGTGGTCGCCGCCGTGGGCGCCCAACCCTCCCCGCTGGCCCTCAAGGGCCTCGAAAAGATGAAGCCGGCTCCCGAAATTTACACTATCGGCGATTGCCGGCAGGCAGGGAAAATCATGCAGGCCGTTCACGACGGCAACCGCGTGGGGCGGATGATTTGATATATCCCGAAGATTTCAGGCCATCAAATCTTTCTAAGTTCACCCGATAAGCCGCCTGACAAGCTGCACGACTTCACCGGCGTCCGCGGCATAGTTGTCGGCGCCTATATCCTCGGCGAATTTCAGGTTGACCGGGGCGCCGCCGACGATTACCCTTATTTTTTCCCTTAACCCTTCACTTCAGCCTCTACCGTCATTTCACCCTGGACGGTCTCCATAGGTTTGGAGAAAATAGGTTGGAGGCTCGACAAAGATCTTTAGGCCGGAGGGATCAAGATGCTCACAAGCGAGGCGATTTAAAAACGATTTTCATGCCGGACATATACGCGATTTTAGAATATCATTCAACTGGACTTCCGGATGGCGGTATCTTTCGTATTGAGGCGTTTTTTTGCCGTATTGGATGGCTTCCTGAGGGCACCATTGAAGGCAGGCAAAACATTGCTCGCAGCGCATGCGCCAAATCGGTTTTCCGTCTTGAAGAACGATATTGTGGACGGGGCACACCTTGCTGCAAATAGCGCAATGGCTGCAATTATCATCGACCCAGAATTTCCGATCCATTTTCGGGACCTGTGAAAAACTCATTTTATAAAAAAGGGAAAACAGAGCCCTCTGCCATAGGGGTCCTTTTTCCACCGGCAGCTCCCTTTGCTCTCTTACCGCGGCGGAGATTTCGGAAATCTTTCTCCTGGCTGCTGCAAACCGCTGATCCTGCTTCTCCCTGGGGCCGGGCCCGCCCCAGGGAATATAATTGGACGGCATCGGGATTTCAAAACCTGACGATAAGTTCAGCCCGCCATTCTTCAAAACCATCTTCAACTGCACCAGCGTATTGGCGACCTGGCCGGCATTCACGGCGATCGCAAAAATGTAGGGCGAATGCGGGGCTTCCAACTCGCGGACAAATTCCAAAATAAGGCGCGGCACCCCCCAGATATGTACGGGAAACACCAGGCCGACCATCTCTGAAGCCCCCGCCTTTTCCCTTTTCCCGTCCGCAATCGACTTCAATTCGGCCCCGCCCAGCTCTCCGGCCATGGTCCGCGCCACCCACAGAGAGTTGCCGGTGCCGGTGAAATAATAAATTTTCGTATTCAATCCTCTTCCTCGCGTAACCTTAATTCCGGTGGTCTGCGGGGTTGAAAACCGGGGAACAGAATGAATTTTAGCAGAAAGGAGATGAAAAAGGAATCGCCAATCAACAATCCGCGTAACCATTCAGTCACGGGTGGCCCGCAACAAGTTTTGTTGGGGCCTGGGGGTTCGGGCGGTACGCGCCGGAAGCATCGGCCGGGATGACCCGAGACTCGAAGAAACCACCGGTTCTCCGAAATGGGGGGCGGGAGGCCTTGGCCCCCGCCCTTTCCACGAAGATCCCAGCGCCTTATGATTCCAAGCGGATCGTCCGAGCCCCGAGGCCAAGGCACC
>Ga0113563_10001880_pt1 | contig 12323 bp, 7 predicted proteins | sample Mud3Dept3metaG_FD_80117 | JGI IMG/M metagenome (GOLD analysis project Ga0113563, IMG submission 80117) | Freshwater wetland microbial communities from Ohio, USA, analyzing the effect of biotic and abiotic controls - Mud 3 Core 4 Depth 3... | ecosystem: Environmental > Aquatic > Freshwater >...
AATTGCAGGGCGACTGTACACGACAGCGTGTTCGCCGAATAAGATGATTTTTCCAGGGGCAGAGGCGGTTATGGCAGGCACTTTTGATTTTCGATTTTAGATTTTCGATTGGCGATTGAAGATTGCCAATTTACCTATTTACCCAGTCACCTAATACTAATCGCTGGTCGTTAAAAAATATAGAAGATTAATAGCACCGAAAGGCCCCAAAGGAGGATGGCTGCCTGGAGCGGGCGGTCGGTGAGCAATAGCTCGTCTGGCGCTCCACCGCAGTTCTCGACCTGGATCAGGTAAAGGTAGCGAAAAACCCCATATAGAACGAAGGGGATGGTTAACATCATGACATGGTTTTTAGGCAGATTTGGCGCCGAGAACGTGTACAGGCTATAAGCCACAATGGTCGTGCCAGAAAGCACGGTGATTAGCTGGTCGAGCAGCGGGATGGTATAGCCCTCTAAAACTCTACGATGCGCATTAGCATCCTCGGCCAATAAAGCCAGCTCAGCCCGCCGCTTGCCAAAACCGATGTATAGTGCGCCCAAGGTGGTTACAACATACAACCACGGGGAGAAGCGCGCCACGTGGATCAGTGTCACACCCGCGCCAACACGTAGTACGAAGAATGCGGCGATACAGAAGACGTCTATCAATGTAACGTGCTTCAGCCATTTTGAGTAGATCAGGTTCAGAACCAGATAAGTGAAAGCCACCAGGGCAAATGCCGGAGAAAGCGCATAGGAGATTGGAAAGAGCACTACCATCAGAACGATAGCCGCGGTTGCTGCTGCCCGAATAGAGAGCCGACCAGCGGCAATTGGTCGATTCTTTTTGGTTGGATGCCGGCGGTCGGCTTCGACATCGATGACATCGTTGATAATGTAGACTGTGCCGGAGAGCAAGCAGAATATCAGGAATCCAGCAATCGTACGCAAAAGCGGCGTCCAGTTATTGAAGCCTAGCTGGCGGTCGAAAACCAGGGGTGCGAAAATCACCAGGTTTTTCGTCCACTGGTGAGGCCGCATGGTCTTGATAAGGGCTGTCAGTTTTTCCATTATGATGACTTTAAACGCGCCAATGATAGCATAAGTTGGTTAAAAGCGATAAGTGATTGGCAGAAAGTGATTTGGGATTAGTGAGTGGGTAATTGGGGAAATGTGTATTTGGGTAATTGGGTAATTCGGCAATTGGGTTTGGTGTTCGGTAATTCGATCTCCGCATAACGAAAAGTTCCTCGTGCCATGCTACAATATTCAGGTGATTAAGAAACGACTGGATAATATTATGGTTGAGCGTGGCATGGTGGAGAGCCGCGCCTTTGCCCAACGATTGGTGATGGCGGGGGAAGTGCGCGTCGACGGGCAGGTTGCTTTAAAACCTTCACAGCATGTCTTCGAGGACGCACAGATAGAGATTGAGCAAGGCGAGCCATTTGTCTCGCGCGGTGGCGAAAAACTGCATTCAGCTCTGGTTGCTTTTCAAATTGAGGTTGCCCAACTGGTCTGCGTGGATGTAGGCGCTTCCACCGGCGGCTTTACCGACTGCCTGCTTCAGCATGGCGCAGCACGAGTTTATGCCATTGACGTGGGCAAAGGCATCCTGCACTGGAAGCTGCGCCAGGATACACGGGTCGTGGTGATGGAAGAGGTGAATGCCCGTTATGTGGAACATCTGCCCGAGCCAATCGATTTAGTCACCATCGATGTTTCCTTCATTTCTCTGAAAATAATATTACCGGTTGTGAAAGCATGGTTTTCCTCTTATAAGGTGAATCCTGGAATGATCATCGCCTTGATCAAACCTCAATTTGAGGCCGGGCGCGCCGCGGTTGCTCACGGTCAGGGAGTCATTCGTGACCCACAAATTCACTGCCAGGTGCTCCTGGATGTGCTTGAGTTTTTCCAAAACGAAGGTTTTGGCATACGTGGTCTGATGCGCTCGCCGATAACAGGGCCTAAGGGGAATATTGAATTCCTGGCGCATTGGATTTATCCTGGCGACTCAACCTCCCTAGATACTTTGATTACCCCATTGTTCGATTCCTGAGCGTTTTGGTGCATTCGCAGGAGTTCGTAAAAAATCGAGTATACTTCACGGCGCTGAAGCCATATCGCCCTGCACTGACAGGAATCACTGCGAGGTATTAATGTCTGTGCTGCTCATTTTGGAGGATTGAAATCGCAGCTACGACCCAATCTAAAAAAGATTGGAAGCGCATACTTCCAGGTTTAATCATCAGCCTGATCGCCCTGGCGATTGCCTTTTATTTCGCGGATTGGCGCAAGGTTCTCGTCGCCATCCGCCAGGCGGATTACACCTTTATCGCCCTGGGGTACCTTACCGCTATCGTCTGGCTGTTGGTGCGAGGTCTCGTCTGGCGTACACTCTTACAGGAGAAAGCCACCTATTCTCAAGTATTTTTCACCTTGAACGAAGGCTACTTGCTGAATAACATTCTTCCATTCCGACTGGGCGAAATTGGACGTGCCCTGCTGCTTGCCGAAAAGGCTAAACTGCGTTTCCTACAAGTCTTCTCAACCGTGATCATCGAGCGGGGGATGGATGTCGGTATGGCGGCAGGCTTGTTGTTGATCACCTTACCCTTCGTCGTGGGTGGGATTTGGGCAAAGAACGCTGCCCTGGTAGCCGGCGCTCTGACGTTATCCGGTTTCATTGGAATGTATTTGCTGGCACGCAATAGCCAACGCGCCACTGCCTGGTTCAACCGGGCTACCATGCGCTGGCCGGTGCTCAATCGCCTTGGGCAAACGCAATTCCATGCCTTCCTCAACGGTTTAGAGGTGATCACAGACGCCCGCCGGTTTTTGCGCGCTATCTTGTGGAGCCTGCTGGATTGGGGAATCGCTGTCCTACAGTATTACTGGTTCTTGCTGGCCTTTTTCCCGAATGGCAAATTGTTATGGGCGAGTTTTCTCCTCGGCGTCTCCTCATTAGGAATCGCAGCTCCATCATCACCCGGCTCATTAGGTGTTTTTGAGCTGATTGTTGTCGGCACGCTCTCATTATTTGGATTAGATCCAGCAAAAGCGCTTGCCATGGCTCTCGTAGCCCACTCGTCAAACTACGTGCTAACAGGTATTTTGGGCGCATACGGTCTGGCTAAGGATGGCGAGACAATCACCGGACTGTATCATCGCTTGCGCCAGTTCTCCCAAAGCGTAAATGCGAATGCCGGTTAGACCAGATATGCACATCCTGATCGCACTCACATATTACCGCCCGCATTACTCTGGTCTGACGATTTATGCCGAGCGCGAAGCGCGTGCTTTGGCAAGTCGCGGCCTTAAGGTTACCATCTTGACCTCGCGCTACGACCAAAACCTGCCTGCTTACGAAAGCCTGGACGGGATTGAAATCCACCGCCTGGACGTCAGGCTGCGAATCAGTAAAGGTGTAATCATGCCAGGGATGCCTGCCGCTGCCTGGCATCATGTGAAGCAGGCAGACATCATACACCTGCACGTTCCGCAATTCGATGCGGCTGCAATTGCCATGATCAGCCGGCTACTGGGGAAACCGGTCGTACTTACCTACCATTGTGACCTGCGCCTGCCATCCGGTGTCGTACACTACCTGGCAAATCAGGTATCTAACCTGGCTAATCACCTCACAGCTCAGCTCTCAAAGGTCATCGTGCACAACACGATGGATTATGCTGAACATTCCCCTTTCTTGCACCGCTACCTTTCAAAGGTGCACCCGATATTCCCGCCTGTTGTCTTAGAACATCCCACTCAAGCGGATATCGATGCCTTCCGGCAAAAATTCTCTATACAACCCGGACAGCGGATCATCGGCATGGCGGCTCGTCTGGCGGCAGAGAAAGGCGTCGAATACCTTGCCCAGGCATTACCGTCCGTAATAGCTGAATTCCCACGTGCCCGCTTGTTGTTTGTCGGACCGCATTCGGACGTAGTTGGCGAGGATGCATATGCCTCCCAATTAAAACCGCTCATCGATAGATTGGGGGAGCACTGGTCTTTCTTGGGAATCCTATCGCCGGAAGAGATGGCTTCGTTCTTCCATGTGTGCGAAGTGACGGTCCTCCCCAGCGTCAACAGCACAGAATCTTACGGCATGGTGCAGGTCGAATCGATTGCCTGTGGCACTCCGGTGGTGGCTTCAGACATCCCTGGAGTGCGTGTCCCGGTCAGAATGACCGGATCTGGCTGTATTGTGCCGCCTGGTGATGCTGCCACATTGGCGGAAGCATTACAAGCCATCCTGCATAATCCTCAAGCTTTTCGAGGCAACCGTGATGAACTGGTGCAGCTTTCGACGCCCGAGGCAGTGGCTGAACAATATGAGGCCATCTTCAAGCAGGTACGATTTGGCGCAACAACCTGAAAAAGACTACCTCTGGTTGCATATCCGCGAGCTGCCATATTTCCGGTCGCTGATCCGAGCCGTGGAAGCTCGTTATTACCGGGATTTCGACCTGCCTGCTCCTACCCTGGACGTTGGATGCGGCGATGGGCACTTCGCCACCGTTGCCTTTGACCATCCCATTGATGTTGGATTGGATGCCGGGTGGCGACCCTTGCGTGAAGCTCAGCGGCGCGGCGGGTACATAAGCCTTCTACAAGCAGATGGTGGGAAAATGCCGTTCGCGGATGGTTATTTCTGCAGCGCCTTCAGCAATTCGGTACTCGAGCACATCCCGCATGTGGAAAAAGTGCTGGAAGAAGTCGCCCGTGTGCTCCAACCTGGCGCCCCATTCGTATTTTGCGTGCCCAACCACCAGTTCACAGCCAGCTTATCGATCGGTCGCTTCTGCGACCGCCTGGGCTCGAAATCCCTGGGCGACGCCTATCGCCGTTTCTTCAACCGCATTGCCCGCCATATCCACTGCGATCCGCCGGAAATCTGGCAGAGACGACTTCAGTCAACAGGCTTTGACCTGGAACGATGGTGGCATTATTATTCTCCAGCTGCGATGCAAGTTACCGAATGGGGGCATTACTTTGGTTTGCCATCCCTGATCAATTTCAAATTGTTTGGGCGGTGGATTCTGGTACCCACCCGATGGAACCTGGCGCTCATTTACAATTTCACCAGGAAGTATTACGAATCTCCAGCGGAATGCGAGGACGGCGTCTGTACTTTTTATATCGCCCGAAGGGGTGGGAATTCGTTATAATTAGCGTTCGTTTTCAGGTCGTATGCCACTGAATAAATATCGCTATTACCTTTATTCAATTTGGGAACTGCTAACCGGCGTTCAGCCCTGGTTATCCGTTAGCAAGGCATTCATCATGGGGCAGCCACCCAGTGGTTTCATCATCCGCCTACGCCAGAGCGGCCTGAAGTTTAAGGTTCGCACCTTAATGGACATCTGGACGGTGAAAGAAACATTCCTCGACAGGTTCTATGAGCGCTATGGCACGGTGATCGGCAACGGCTGGTCGGTGATCGATATTGGCGGCGGGATTGGCGATTTCACGATCTTTGTGGCAGCAAAACACCCGAATAACGTCGTTTATACCTTTGAGCCCAACCCCGAGTCGGTCGCTCTAATGGCGGCGAACTTGCAACTCAATCGCTTGAGCAACGTTAAGGTCTACCCAGAAGCGGTCTGGTCAAGCGGCGGGGAAGTGCTGCTGGACACCACTTCCAGCGAACCCGGCGGTTATGCCTCCAAGAACCTTGATGCGACGTACGATCCAACCCAGAAACCTCTCATTATCGCAAGCCTATCCCTACAAGATGTTTTCGATCGCACTGGTCTGGCCCACTGCAATCTGCTCAAGATCGACTGCGAAGGAGCAGAATTTCCGATTTTACTCGAGGCGCAGGCACAAGTCTTCGATCGCATCGAGCGGATTATTATGGAATACCACGATACTGTGACCGGCAACAACCACCAAATCCTGGTTGAATTTCTGATGAGACAAGGGTATGCAGTAAAAACTTATCCTAACGCTGTGCATGAACATTTAGGATATATTTATGCTGCTCGCTAAACCATAAGACCGTTGGCTATCACCCGACTATGCAAGAACCTAGCGTCCTTGATTATCTCAAATCGCTGCTCACTCCCTGGAAAGGACCGCGCCTCAGAATACCACAGTCCGAGGAGTATTCTAAACATACAAGCGGACCTATTTCTGATTTACAAAATCCGCTTCAACCAGTGCTGGCAGAGAATATTGCTGTTCAAACAGCTTTAGAACCAGAGATATCCGCGGGTGCCATCGCTTCAAGGATCAGTCTCCCTACACGCTCGATTTTTGCATTTCTGCTAGCTTTTGCAGCCCAATGGGCATTCACACCGCCGCAGCGCAACTCCACAGCAGGAGTGATCCTGTTATTAGCAGCTCTTGGATTGGGCGCCTGGGCGTACCTGCGCGGCGAATGGCGACCGGCTCCCTATCCTGTACAGAGTACGCTCAGCGACCCGCTAAACTTCCGGAAGATCGATTTAATTATCGGTGCACTATTCGCTATAGCTACATTTATCACATCCGGTGGGAACCGATTCACCTGGATCAGCGTCGCTTTATTAGTAGCCAGCATTGGATTTATGGTACGAGCATTTTGGCTTGAAAAGCCCAAACCAGAATACAACTGGTTTCAACAATTCCGCCTGAACCTTGCAAACCCTGCATGGCGCCTTTCAATTTCCCGCTGGGCTTTATTGCTACTGGCTATAACCGCCCTGGTCTTGTTCTTCCGGTTTCATCGCCTCGGGCAAGTCCCACCAGAGATGGTGAGCGACCACGCTGAAAAATACCTGGACATCGGCGATGTGTTGTCCGGCTATACGCATATCTTCTTCCCGCGCAACGGCGGCCGCGAAGCCTTGCAGTTCTATCTGGTTGCGGCTTTGATTCGCTATTTGAATTTCGGTTTTAACTTTTTCACCTTGAAATTTAGCACCAGCCTGATTGGACTGCTTTCCTTGCCCTTTCTATATCTATTGGGCAAGGAGATGGGAAGCAAACGCATTGGGTTACTGGCTTTTGCATTTGCCGGGATAGCTTATTGGACAAACATCGTTTCGCGAGCGGGGATGCGACTACCTTTCTATTTCCTATTCACCGCGGCCACGCTATATTTCCTATTACGCGGACTACGCACAGCTAACCGCAATGACTTCATCCTGGCTGGCTTATCCTTAGGCTTGGGATTCTACGGATATAGCGCTAACCGCATCCTGGCTTTGGTCGTGCTGGCTACGGTAGGTTTGTTTCTGCTCCATAATCAATCCAAAGGGTATCGCCAGCAGGTCACCCGGCAAACCGGGATTCTAATCTTGATGGCTTTTGTGGTCTTCATGCCACTCTTGCGTTATATTGCAGAAGATCCAAACGGTTATGGGTATCGTATGTTCAGTCGCATGGGAGCGATGGACCAGATTATTCCGGGTTTGCCCCTGGGGATTTTCTTCGATAACCTTTGGCGAGCGCTAAAGATGTTTTCCGTCTCCGCGGGTGTGGTTTGGGTAGTCTCCATTCCAGATTATCCAGCCCTGGAAGTCATCTCGGGTGGGCTATTTTATTTAGGCGTTGTTCTTGCACTCCTGCGCTATTTGAGAGAGCGCCACTGGCTGGACCTTTTCTGGCTGGTATCAATTCCCTTCCTAATGCTCCCATCCATCCTTTCACTGGCGTTCCCTAACGAGAATCCCAACCTGTATCGCACTGGCGGAGCCATGGTGCCGGTTTTCCTCCTGGCTGCCCTGGCACTGGATGGTTTTATGTCCACACTCGAAACCCACTTACCCCGACCCTGGGGGGCTCGTTTCGCATGGGCAATGGCATTGATTCTCTTTGCTGCATCCGCCTGGATAAATTATGACCTGGTCTTCAATAAGTACTTCCAGCAATACCGTCTCTCTGCCTGGAACACCTCAGAGATGGGTCGCGTTATCCATGATTTTTCACAAACTGTTGGCAGCCCCGATAGCGCCTGGGTGATGGGCTACCCTCATTGGGCAGATACGCGCCTGGTGGCTATCAATGCCGGTTATCCATTTATCAATTATGCCCTTTTCGCCGACCAGCTTGAGAGCACTCTGGCGAATAAAAACGCTAAACTCTTTATTGTCAACCCAGCAGATAAAGTCTCTATTGACACCTTAGACCGCTTCTACCCGCAGGGATGGTTCCAGGAATATGTTTCCGACGTCCCAACTAAGAACTTTCTCCTTTTCTTCGTGCCCCCACAATGAAAAGAAGCTGGCTGGTCTATCTCGTCCTGTTGTTAATCCTGCTGGCAGGGGCGGCTTTCCGCCTGACCGGCTTGTTTTGGGGTGAAGACCAATACCTCCATCCGGATGAACGCTTCCTGGCCTGGGTTGGCAGCGATATCAGCCCGGTTCAAAGCCTTTCCGAATATTTCGATACTGCTAATTCCAGTTTAAACCCACACAACCGCGGACATGGATTTTACGTCTATGGCGACTTTCCCATGATCCTCGCCCGGTATGTTACAGAATGGGTTTACGGTCACTCAGGTTTCTCCGAAATGACCAACGTTGGGCGATCATTGTCCGTTGTGATGGACTTACTCACCGTTCTGGTAGTCTTCGCCATCGCACAGACCGCATTTAAAGACCGGCGGCTCAGCCTGCTCGCAGCCGCTTTCTCGGCAGCGTCCGTCTTGCATATCCAGCTTTCGCACTTTTTCACCATGGATACTTTCATGGTGTTCTTCACCACATTAGCATTTTACTTTGCGATGCGCATTGTGGTTTCTTCTAACAAAATCTTGCTTCCCAGCCTGGGTTTCGGTATCGCTATTGCCCTGGCAGCCGCATCAAAATTAAATGGCGCCAGCATGGTTCTGGCTTTGCCTGCTGCATATCTGATTTGCCTGATTGCAAAACCACCGGAACAGCGCATATCGTTTGCCGCTAAGGCCATAATCTACCTATTGCTGGCTGGGCTGGTCAGTTTTTGGGTCTTCCGTCTGCTTCAACCTTACGCTTTTTCCGGTCCAGGAATCCTGAATATCAAGCCAAACCCTCAATGGATTGCGAATATCAAAGAATTGAGAGCACAGAGCAGCGGAGAGGTAGATTTCCCGCCCGCCATGCAATGGGCGCGACGCTCATACCTTTTTGGCGGCAAAAATTTGGCGGTGTGGGGTTTGGGTTTGCCGCTTGGTCTGCTGGCAATAGCAGGTTTTATATGGTCAGGCTGGCGAATGCTGACAGATAGAGACCGGGAAAATGGACAATGGCAGGTACATGCCCTCTTGTGGGGTTGGACAGCTTTCTACATTATCTGGCAATCTCTCTCCCAAACACCCTCTATGCGCTATTTCCTGCCAGTCTACCCCTTCCTGGCGATCTTTGCTGCCTGGGGGCTGGTTGCTTTGTACGATTGGTTGAACCACACATATTCCCGATCCGCAACCCAACACCCCAATCAACGAGGCTTCGTAGCGATCTTGTTAGGATTCCTGGTCTTGCTGGCTACTTTCGCCTACGCGGCTGCTTTTACCGGAATTTACACCCGACCGATCACCCGTATCGCCGCCTCACGTTGGATTTACCAGAACATCCCCGGGGCGATCAATCTGGCTTTCCAGACTGAGGATGGCACTTACAACCAACCCCTGCCTTTCCTGTATAGCACGATGATCACCCCCGGACGTGTCTTTACCATCAATTTCCAACCGAAGTCAACAGGTGTACTTTCTCAAATCTATCTTCCGCATGTCAAAGACCATTTACCATCCAATGAAATCCGTCAACTAAACTTGGGGATTTTCCCGGCGGACAATCCAGATGAACTATTGGCATCGATGTCCGCGGAAATCCCATTTGCAGATGAGCAATCGCCGTTTGGAGGGCCGATTGCAGCACAGCTAGATACACCCCTGGCGTTAGACCCCAACCGAACTTACACCTTGCGCATCGAGCTGCCTGGTTTGGAAGGCTCATTGCCATTGTCCGGCTTGTTCACGCTGCGCATCGAGTCAATTGATCCGAGCAGAACCGGTGATGTCACCCACCAAACGTTGCAACTGGCGCAAGCAACACTCAGCCCCTCAATACCTTACCCTTTCGATATTATCCCGGATGCAACCGGGAATCTGTCAGACATTCTGGTTGGCTTCCAACTTGGGGCAGGTATGGATACAGCCCCGAAAACCCTGCAATTGAAGCTAGAAAATCCCGACGATGCAGCACAATCACAACTTGTAGATTTGTTGCCCGAGAGCGGGGATGCTACATCCTACTGGTTCTCGCTAAGCCAGCCATTGCCACTAATTGCCGGGCAACATTATTTGGCTACACTGCTGATGGGCTCCACTGGCGGTGCAGTCACCTTGAACGGGATGGGAATTGCCAATGAAGGAGATTGGGATGATGGCTTGCCATTGCGCCTAGATGGATATGACGGTTTCGCTGGCATCTACCCGCTGGATTTGAATTTCAACATGTACTGGGAAGATACCCCAGAAAAGCTTTCCCGTTTCACCCGCATCCTGGATGAATCGGATTACATCGTTATCTCATCTAATCGCCAATGGGGCAGCCTGCCGCGCATTCCCGAGCGCTTCCCAATGACGGAAGTTTATTATCGTGAATTATTGGGCTGCCCACCGATGCGCAGCATCGTATGGTGTTACAGCATAGCAAATCCAGGTTTGTTCCAGGGTAAGCTGGGTTATGAACTGGTCAAAGTTTTTGAATCCCCACCTCAACTTGGGTCGGTCTCTTTTAATGATCAATTCGCAGAAGAAGCCTTCAGCGTTTACGACCACCCGAAAGTGTTCATCTTTCGCAAGACGGAAAACTACAATCCAGAGCAGGTGCGAAAGATTCTGGAAGCAGTAGATCTGGTGCACACGGTGCATGTCTTACCCATGAAAGCGCCACCTCATCCAGCCAATCTCCTGCTACCCAGTAATCGTCTTGCAGAACAGACGCAAGGCGGCACATGGTCTGAGCTTTTCAATTCAAACGCAGCCCACAACCGCAACCAGGTACTGGCTGTTGTTGTCTGGTACCTATCCATGGCTTTGCTTGGATTTGTGGTTTATCCAATACTGCGTTACGCGCTGCCTGGCTTATCCGACCGGGGCTACCCAATGGCGCGCATAACCGGCTTATTATTGCTCTCATACCTGGTATGGTTGGCTGGCTCGATGCGCATCCCCTTCACGCGGGGAACGATCAGCCTGGCGTTCCTGGTTATCCTGCTAATTTCGCTATATGTCGTTTATCTGCAACGCAACGAACTACGGCAAGAGCTGCGGGATCGCTGGCGTTATTTCCTGGTGATTGAAGCACTCACATTGGCATTCTTCCTGGCTTTCCTGCTGGTGCGTTTAGGCAATCCAGACCTCTGGCACCCCTGGAAAGGCGGCGAGAAACCGATGGACTTTTCTTATTTCAACGCCATCCTGAAGAGCACCAACTTCCCGCCCTATGACCCCTGGTATGCTGGCGGCTATCTGAACTACTATTATTACGGATTTGTCCTGGTTGGCGTTCTGGTGAAGTGGCTGGGAATCGTCCCGGCGCTGGCTTATAACCTGGTGTTGCCATCCATATTTAGCCTGATCGCCATGGGAGCCTTCTCAGTTTCATGGAATCTATATACAAGTCTTTCACCTAGAATCAAAAACCAGGAATATCTGGTCGGGCTTGCCGGGGCGTTCTTTATGGCTGTCCTGGGTAATCTGGGCATAGTAAAAATGTATTATCAAGGATACCAGCGACTGGCAGCGCCGGGTGGAGTCGTAGAAGGCGCCAATCTCTTAACACGGTGGGGATGGGCATTGCGTGGCATGCTGCTTACCTTCCAGGGAACTGAGCTCCCTTATGGTATCGGCGACTGGTATTGGAACCCCAGCCGGATCATACCCGCCCCTGGTGATGTCGAGCCGATCACGGAGTTTCCATATTTCACCACGCTTTACGGCGACCCTCATGCCCATCTTTTCGCGCTGCCGATCTCTTTGCTCGCCCTCGGACTAATCCTGTCCATTGTCCTGTTACGCGCTCGCTGGCCTTCAAGGCTGAGTGGATTTTTCTACCTTGTTCTAACAGGTTTAGCAATTGGCGCCTTACGACCTACCAACACTTGGGACTTCTATACCTATCTGCCATTAGGCGCAATCGTCCTGGCTTATGCTGTAGTACGTTATGTTCATTGGTCGCCACACGTACCTTCCTTTGAGAGCATCGGCACCAGCACTAGTAAAGCTCTTCTGGCTGCCGGGGCTGTCCTTGCTTTAATCGTCGTCTCGCTGATTCTGTATCAGCCGTACACTGATTGGTATGCCCTTGGCTACCGTCAAATTGAAGCCTGGAAAGGCACACACACACCCACCTCCGCATATCT
>Ga0113563_10001881_pt1 | contig 12323 bp, 7 predicted proteins | sample Mud3Dept3metaG_FD_80117 | JGI IMG/M metagenome (GOLD analysis project Ga0113563, IMG submission 80117) | Freshwater wetland microbial communities from Ohio, USA, analyzing the effect of biotic and abiotic controls - Mud 3 Core 4 Depth 3... | ecosystem: Environmental > Aquatic > Freshwater >...
AGAAATGAGCGTCTCGGTGGCGGAAGTGGCGAGCAGCGTCGGCGTCACCTCCACCGCCGCCGATCAGGCGCGCGCGGTAGCCGCCGAAGGTAAAAAGGGCGTGGCGCATGGCGTGGCGCTGACGCAGCGCATGGTGCAAAAGGTGCAAAGCTCCGCCGCCGGCATCCGCGACCTGAACGACTCGGTGCAAAAAATCGGCGCCATCGCCAACTCCATCAAGGAAATCGCCGATCAAACCAATCTGCTGGCGCTGAATGCGGCCATCGAAGCGGCGCGTGCCGGCGAGCAGGGGCGCGGCTTCGCCGTGGTAGCAGACGAAGTGCGCAAACTCGCGCAGCGCACCACCAGCAGCACCGCCGACATCACCGCCACCATCCAGCAGATTCAGGGCGCGACCGAAACTACCGTGCATGCCATGCAAGAAGTGGAGACGGAAGTTTTGGAATCGGCGGAATACATGCGTGGCGAGGAAAACACGCTGGGGCAAATCGTCAGCGCCGCCGACGAAGTGTCGCGCATGGCCGGCCACATCGCCTCCGCTGCACGCGAGCAATCGACCGCAGTGGAAGAATCGGCCAAGGGCATGGAGCAGGTCAGCGTGTTGAGCGAGGAGAACAATGCCGCCGTGGCCGAGTTCGATCAGGCCGCACAGGCGCTCACCAGCGCATCGTCCGAGTTGCAACAATTGGTGTCGCAGTTTCAGGTCGAAGCGCGGCGCGCCTAGTTGGTCGATGAAACCGCTCCAAAGACTATCCTGGGTCGGCCCTTGCGCCTTCGCCTTGCTCTGCGCAACACCCGCCTCGGCGGCGGAAGATAGCGCAGCGCCGTATAACCTTACGGCGCAATACCGCCTGGATTTCTTGACCGGCCTGTCCGGGCCGATGCAAGGCCGCGTGGGCCATGCCGGCAATCTGGACGTGCGCCTGGAGGTTGACGGCGCCAAGGCTTGGGGCTGGGGCGGAACGCGGTTTCTTCTGCACGCCATCGCCAGCCACGGCAACCATCCCAATGACGTTCAAAGAACGGTGCAGGGCATCGACAACATCGAGGTTGCCGTGAATAGCGCGCGCCTATTCCAAGCCTGGGGCGAAAAGACGTTTTTCGATGAGCGCCTGGCCGTGCTGTTCGGCTTGCTCGACCTGAATGCCGAGTTCCAGGTCACCGAATCCTCGCTCACCTTGATTCACCCCGCCTTTGGCACCGGCGCCGAGCTGGCGCAGACCGGACTGGCCGGGCCTTCGGTGTTTCCCTTGTCCTCGCTGGCGGTGCGCGGCGCGCTGAATTTCAGCGAGCAAATCACTTTGCGCACGGCGCTGTTCGACGGCGTGCCGGGCGATCCCGCGCATCCGCACGGCACGCACATTCGGCTCGGCGGCGGCGACGGCACGCTCTGGATCAGCGAGCTGAGTTATTCGCACAAAGCCAGCGAGCACGACCTCAACAAACTTGCTATCGGCGCTTGGCGCTACAGCAGCCGCTTCGACGATCACCTCGACACCGACGACGCCGGCGACCCGCTCCAGCGCAAGAATCGCGGCATCTATGTCATGGGCGAGCGTACGCTGTGGCAGGCCAACGAAGACGGCTCGCGCGGCATCGATGCGTTCTTGCGTCTGGGTTGGGCGTCGAGCGCGGTGAACCAAATCGATAAAGCGCTCGGAGCGGGCCTGTTATGGCGCGGCCCCTTGGAGTCGCGCCCCAAAGACCAGCTCAGCTTCGGCATCGCGGCCGAACACAACAGCCACAAATGGCGCGCCGCCATGCGCGCCGCAGGCGAAGCCGATCCGGCGGCGGAGGTCAGCTACGAGTTGACTTATCGCGCCGTGGTCAATGACTGGTTCGCGCTGCAACCGGATGTGCAATGGTTGCTCAACCACGGAACCGCGCCGGTCGATAAGCGCACCGTGGTCGTGGGGCTGCGTTTCGATTTTAATTTCTGATTTATTCGCCAGCGAAATTCGATACTCGGGTAGCCACAATCCTTGCCCACGCACGCATTCCCTGCCGGTTATACTAATTTCAAAACAATGTTAGTATAACCGGCATGCTCCTTTTCTCCGAACTCACCGCCGCCGCCCAAACCGCCTATGCGCAAGTCGTCGATGCCTCGCTATCGACAGGACATATGCGCTCCGTAGCCGACCTTTCAGGCTCTTTCGCGGCAAAAACCGTCAAGGGACACAAGTATTGGTATTACCAATACACCGAGCCCTCGGGCGCGTTGCGTCAATTATTTGTTGGTCCGGACAACGAAGCGGTACGTAGCCTGATCGCGCGCAAGAATCAGCCTGGCGCAAGCCACGCATTGGGCCCGCTCACCCACGCCGCCACTGCGCTTGGCTGCAGCGCGGTGCCAGCACGACAATTTCGAGTCATTCGCCGCTTGGCCGAATATGGTTTTTTCAATGCGGGCGGGGTGCTGATCGGTACACACGCCTACCTGTGCTACGGCAACATGCTTGGGGTTCGCTGGGTCGCCGCCGAAGGCACCCAAGACATCGATTTTGCACATTCCGGAAAAAGCTTGTCGCTTGCCTTGCCTTCCAATCTCGAGGTGCGAACGCAGGAGGCCATCGATTCCCTGCGTATGGGATTCCTGCCGGTGTCCGGATTATCCGGCAAGGCCGGCGGTGCCTACCTGATTCCCCACGAACCGGAATTCAGACTCGATTTCTTAACGACTTTACACCGGGGCAAAGAACAACCTTACGAACACGACCAGCTGCACGTCACCTTACAGCCGCTGAAATTCATGGAATTCTCGCTGCAACAAGTGCAACAAACCGCCCTGCTGTCGAGCGACGGCGCGGTCATGGTAAACGTCCCGCACCCAGCCCGTTATGCCCTGCACAAGCTGCTCGTCTTCGGCGAGCGCGAAGGTGGCTTTCTCGCAAAATCAATGAAGGACTTGCGACAAGCCGCATCGATCCTTGCCTACTTCAAGGAATACCGCGCATGGGAAGTCGACGATCATTGGCACGATTTGATCGGTCGCGGTAAAGGTTGGCGTTCACGCGCCTTGCGCGGCTTGGCTGCATTGAACAAAGCATTCCCCGCACTGGAAATCAAGGAGTGGCTTATGTCGTTACAGGCGCAGTCTTGAATATCTTGGCGCTTACAGCCGAAGTGCGCAGACAATTTATGCTATGTTTAATTTTTGCCCGGCGCACCCCATGTCCCACGATCAAGACACGCTCGAATCGCTCAACCGCAATATCCCGCTGCGCGACAAGCTGCTCAAAACGCATCAGGCCATGCAGGTGCACCTGCCCTTCATCAAGCGCATCGCCGTCGCGGTGTACGACCCGAAAACTTCGCTACTGAAGACCTATTTGCACAGCAGCGGCGAGGACAACCCGCTGCCCAACTACCAGGCCCAGCTGTCCGATGCGCCGTCCTTGCAGGCGATCCTGGAGCAGGGCCGGCCGCGCGTGATCAACAACATGCTCACCTTCGAAAACGGCGCGCACGAGCACACCCGGCGCATCGGCCGCCAAGGCTATGCCGCCAGTTACACCATGCCCATGTTCAGCAATGGCGTGTTCTTCGGCTTTATCTTCTTCAACTCCAGCGAGGCGGACGTGTTCTCGGATTTTGTGCTGGAACAGCTCGACGTGTTCGGCCACCTGATTTCGCTCATGGTGGTGAACGAGATCGCCGTCATGCGCACGCTGGTCGCGGCCGTCACCACCGCCTCGCACCTGACCCACCAGCGCGACCCCGAGACCGGCAGCCATCTCGACCGCATGTCGCGCTATGCGCGCCTGATCGCGAAGGCGCTGGCGCCGCGCCATCAGCTGGACGACGAATATATCGAGCGCATCTTCATGTTTTCGCCCTTGCACGATATCGGCAAGATCGGCATCCCGGACAATGTGCTGCTGAAGCGCGGCGGCCTGGATGTCGACGAAACGGAAGTGATGCACAGCCATGCTACCAAGGGACGCGAGATCATCGACGACCTGCTGAAGAATTTCGGCCTGGATGCGATCCAGCACGCGGACATCCTGCGCAACATCGCGGAATACCATCACGAACAAATCGACGGCGGCGGCTACCCGGCCGGTCTCAAGGGCGAGGCCATCCCGCTCGAAGCGCGCATCGTGGCGGTGGCCGACGTGTTCGACGCGCTCACCAGCCGCCGCCCTTACAAGGACGCCTGGAGCAACGACGAAGCCTTCGCCATGCTGCAACGCCTGGCCGGAAAAAAGCTCGACGCCGAATGCGTGCAAGCCATGCTCGCGCAGCGCGCCGCGGTGGAAGAGATCCAGGCGAAATTCATGGAAAGATCCATCTGACTTAATCGAAAAAAGGCCCCGCCGGCGCAAGCCGGCGGGGCCTTTTCCATCTCGCGTCCAGCTGCCGACGGGCTATGGTGACTTTCTAATCAGCAGCGGGTCGTTCAGTCCTTGTCGTGGTCAGACCCGGAACCGTAGTGCTTGCCCTCGTCCGATTCATTGCATGGCGTGGTAAGCATTATGGTGCGATCGACCTTGCTGCTCGGGTGCTGCACGTTGACGTAGGCGATGTTCGCATTGAAGGGATCGAAATACAGGCCCGTGGCTTCCGCGCCGGCGGTCGTCAGGCTGGCCCACTTGCCGACTGCTTCGGCCACGCCGTCGTTGTTCTTGTCCACGGCGAACCACGTGTCCTGCTTGCCGCCCGGCTGATCTTCGACGATGTAGATATTGCCATCGGTGTCGATCGCCACATTGTCCGGGTTGGTAAAGGCGCTGCCGACCGCTGCGCCGGTCGCCAAGTCGATCGTATCGCGGCTGACAAACAGCTTGACCGTGTCCTTGGACAGATCGATCGAAAACACCTTGTGGTTGGTGGTGGTCGCTACGAACAGCAACTGCTTGCCGTTGCGCAAGGTCTTGATTTCCAGATCCTCGGGGCGGTCGAAGTTGGTTCCCAAGAAGGCCGGCAGATTCGGCGTAGCGCGGCCGTCGATGGCCTTCAGGCCGTTGGGGTCGATGACGACGACGGCGCCAGGCAGGGCGGTGCCGTTGGCATCGGTCAACGGGATCCAGGTGGCGGCGCCGGTGGCTTCTTCAACCGTGCCGTCGCCCACGCGCAGCACGAAGGTCTGACCAGCGGCGAAGAAGTCGTCGCCATTGTCGGCGTGCGGAGTGGCCGAGGTGAACTTGAAAATGTGGCTGTCGTTGCGCTCGTCGATGAAATACAGATTGTTGTGCTTGTCGAACGCCAAGCCTTCGTGCGACACGCGCGGCAGGATGTCGCGGTGCTTGATCACGATGTCAGCCGGCGCTGCCAGCGGGTTGGTCACTTCGAACAGGCGGCCATAGATGCTTGGCGCCGCCGGGTTATCGCTCCAGGATTCTTCCGCGGTAAGGTAGCTGCCCCAGGGAGTCCAGCGCGAGGCATCGAATGCCACGTGGCTGTTCAGTGCGGGTGCGGGCGCCGGGCTGGCAAAAATGGTGGTGGTAAGCATGGTGCGCAGATCGGTGCGCTGGATGCCGGCCTGGCCGGTCTCGTAAACGGTGAACAAATAACGGCCGGCTTCCGGGCCGTTTTCGTTCACGGTGTGCATGTCGTAGTTGCCCGTGTCGAAGCGGTTCGTCTGGTTTACATCGCGGGTGACGATATTGATCTGGCTGAACTTCGGCGAGGACAGCACGAAAGGTGCGGATTCGGGCAACGAACCGGCCACCGTATCGCCCAGCAAAGGCGTGAATTTGTCGAACGAGGCGGCGTCGGCGAAAACGGACGAACTGGCCAACGCAATGGCGACAGCGAGCGAGAGCTTCTTGATCAGCATGTTGAGTTCCTTTTGAAATATGAGTGAACGAACGCAGTACCGACCGCGAACATCGAGCGCGCAAGGCCCTTCCGGCAAGCAAGGAATCCAGCCCGGGAATCTGCGCGACTTGCCCGCAGAAAACCGCACTTGCCGTGAATCACATCGGTACGCGCTGCAGATTAGGCCGTACCGATGACACGCATATTTCAACAGGATTAAGAAATTTATATAGTAAAAATGCTTTAAGCAGGATTCAATTTCGCGTACTGCAAAGCCAGCCGCTTCATCCCGCTTTGACGGAAATTCACTTCCACTTCGGCGTTCACGCCGCGGCCGTGGCAGTGGACGATGACGCCGGGGCCGAACTTGGCGTGCAGCACGTTTTGGCCGATGCGGAAGGTTTGGCCGGTTTCGGTTTCGGCGCTGGGGGAGCCCGGGGCAATCCCCGTGGAACCAAGCGTGCGCGGTTCTTCCCAGGCGGATGATGCGGCCGCTTGGGATTGCGGCGCGTTGATCGGCTTGAGGAGTTTTTCCGGGATTTCTTGCAGGAAGCGCGAGGGTACGCCGTAGCGCAGTTGGCCGTGCAGCATGCGGCTTTGCGCGAACGACAAATACAGCCGGCGCCGCGCGCGGGTGATGGCGACGTACATCAGGCGCCGCTCTTCTTCCAGGCCGTCTTGTTCGAATAGGCTGTTCTCATGCGGGCACAGGCCTTCTTCCAGGCCGCTGATGAACACGCTGTGAAACTCCAGGCCCTTGGCGGCATGCACGGTCATCAGCTGCACTGCGTCCTGGCCGCTTTGCGCCTGGTTGTCGCCCGCTTCCAGCGCGGCATGGGTGAGGAAAGCGGTGAGGGTGTCGGGCATTTCTTCCGTGCGCTCGCCGTCGTATTCCTTGAGAAAGGCGTTGGCGGCGTTGATCAGTTCCTCCAGGTTTTCCACGCGGTCGGCTTCGGTCTTGGAGGCCTGGTAGTGCGCCACTAGACCGCTGGCTTGCAGCAGGTGTTCGACTTGTTCGGCCAGGTCCATGCCGGTGGTTTCGTGGCGCATGGATTCGATCAGCAGCACAAATGCCGGCACGCCTTTCGTGCTGTCCTTGCCGCCTTTCATGCAGGCGGCTTGCCACAGCGAGATGCCCTGCTCGCGCGCCGCTTCTTGCAGCTGCTCGATGCTGCGCGCACCGATGCCGCGCGTGGGGAAATTGATTACGCGCAGCAGCGCGGTGTCGTCTTCCGGGTTGGCAATCAGGCGCAGATAGGCCAGGGCGTGTTTGACTTCCTGGCGCTCGAAAAAGCGCAGGCCGCCATACACGCGATATGGCACGCTCGCTGAAAACAAGGCGTGTTCCAGCACCCGCGATTGCGCGTTGGAGCGGTACAGCAGTGCGATCTGCGAGGCGGCGACGCCGTCTTTGATCAGCGCGCGAATTTCTTCCACGATGAACTGCGCTTCGTCGAAATCGGAGTCGGCGGCATACAGGCGGATCGGTTCGCCCGCGCCTTCCGCGGTCCATAAATTTTTGCCCAGGCGCTCGCTGTTGTGGCCGATGAGCACATTGGCGGCGTCGAGGATGTTGCCTTGGGAGCGGTAGTTCTGTTCCAGCTTGATGATTTTTTCCACGGCGAATTCGCGCACGAAGGTCTGCATATTGCCGGCATGCGCGCCGCGAAAGGCGTAGATGGATTGGTCGTCGTCGCCCACCGCGAACACGGCGTTTTCCTTGCCGGCTATTTGTTTCAGCCATTCGTATTGAAAGCGGCTGGTGTCCTGGAATTCGTCCACCAAAATGAATTTGAAGCGCGCCTGGTAGTGCTGGCGCAACGGCTCGTTGCGGCTCAACAGCTCGAAGGAGCGCAGCAGCAGTTCGGCGAAATCGACCGTGCCTTCGCGCTGGCATTGCTGTTCGTAGGCCAGATAGATGTCGCGGTAGCGCTGCGTCATGTCGTCCGGCGCATCGACATCGTTGGCGCGCAGGCCTTGTTCCTTGGCGTTGTTGATGAAGTACATGACTTGCTTGGGCGGGAATTTTTCGTCGTCGATGTTGAGCAGCTTCATCAGGCGCTTGATGGTGGAAAGCTGATCTTGCGCATCGAGAATCTGGAACAGCTGCGGCAGATTGGCCTCGCGGTGATGCGCGCGCAGCAGGCGGTTGCACAGGCCGTGGAAGGTGCCGACCCACATGCCGCGCGGGTTGATCGGCAGCAGGCTGGAGATGCGCGTGAGCATTTCTTTCGCCGCCTTGTTGGTGAAAGTCACCGCCAGCACGCCGCCCGGGCTGACTTGCCCAGTCTGGATCAGGTGGGCAATGCGCGTGGTCAGCACGCGCGTCTTGCCGCTGCCGGCGCCGGCCAGAATCAGCGCCGATTGTCGCCCCAGGGTCACGGCGGCGAGTTGTTCGGGGTTGAGGTGTTCGAGGTAGGTGGCGGGGTTCACGGGGCGCTGCTTGGATGGAATAGGCTGGAATTATACCTAAGCGGCCAGGTCTATAGATGCGGGTTTGCTCCGCGCCGGGTACAATGCGCGCCCGCACTGCCAAATCATTGTCTTGCCATGCCTATTCTAACTTTTCGCGATATCGTCCTCGGCTTCGGCCATCCGCTGTTGCTGGATGGCGTCAATTTTCAAATCGACCGCGGCGAGCGCTTGTGCCTGATCGGGCGCAACGGCGCCGGCAAGTCCACCTTGCTGAAGCTGATTGCCGGGGAAATTCAGCCCGAGGGCGGCGAGATCGTGCGCGCCCAGGGTTTGCGCGTGGCGCAATTGGCGCAAGAAGTGCCCTTGGGCACCTGCGGCAGTATTTTTCATGTCGTGTCGCAAGGCTTGGGGCAGGCCGGCGAGTTGATCGAGCGCTATCACCAGCTGGCGCACGACGTGGCCGAGGATCACAGCCTGATGGATGCGCTGGAGGAATGCCAGCATGCGCTGGAAAGCATCGACGGCTGGGCGCTGACGCAGCGCGTGGATACCGTACTGTCGAAGCTGGAACTGAATGCCGACACCGATATGGCCACGCTGTCTGGCGGTATGCAGCGGCGCGTGATGCTGGCGCGCGCCCTGGTGTCGGAGCCGGATTTGCTGTTGCTGGACGAGCCGACCAACCACCTGGATATTGCGGCGATTACCTGGCTGGAAGAGTTCTTGCTGAACTGGGATGGCGCGCTGCTGTTCATCACCCACGACCGTGCCTTCTTGCAGCGCCTGGCCACGCGCATCATCGAGCTGGATCGCGGCAAGCTGGCGGATTTTCCCGGCGACTACGCCACCTATCTGGCGCGCAAGGAGGCCATGCTGGCCGACGAAGAACGGCAGAATGCGCTGTTCGACAAGCGTCTGGCGCAAGAGGAAGTGTGGATACGGCAAGGCATCAAGGCGCGCCGCACGCGCAACGAAGGCCGGGTGCGCGCGCTGAAGGCGATGCGCGAGGAACACGCGGCGCGCCGCAACCGCACCGGCTCGGTGAGCATGGGCATTCAAGGCGCCGAGCGCTCGGGCAAGATCGTGGTCGAGGCGGAAAACGTCGGCTTCGAATACGACGGCCGCAGCATCGTGCGCAATCTCACCACCACCATCATGCGCGGCGACAAGATCGGCATCATCGGCCCGAATGGCTCGGGCAAGACCACGCTGCTGCGCCTGCTGTTGGGCGAGCTCGCGCCGACGCGCGGCACGCTCAAGCTCGGCACCAATTTGCAGATCGCCTATTTCGACCAATATCGCGCCGCGCTCGACGAAGAGAAATCGGTGGTGGATAACGTCGGCGAGGGCTCCGACAGCGTCACCATCAACGGCCAACCCAAGCATGTGCTGAGCTATTTGCAGGACTTTTTGTTCGCGCCGAATCGCGCGCGCCAGCCGGTCAAGGCCCTGTCCGGCGGCGAACGCAATCGCCTGCTACTGGCCAAGCTGTTCACCAAGCCCTCGAATTTATTGGTGCTGGACGAACCAACCAACGATCTCGATTCCGATACGTTAGATCTGCTGGAAGAGCTGCTCTCGGACTACAAAGGCACGGTGCTGCTGGTGAGCCATGATCGTGCTTTCTTGAACAATGTCGTGACCAGCACCCTGGTGTTCGAGGGCGATGGCGTGGTCAACGAATATGTCGGCGGCTACGACGACTGGCTGCGCCAACGCTTCGCGCCGGCACCGGCCAAACAAGCTGCGAAACCCGCAGCGGCCAAACCCGCGCCAGCTTCAATTGCAGAAAAACCGAAGAAGCTGTCGTTCAAAGACCAGCGCGAATTGGAAGCCCTGCCGCAGAAAATCCAAGCGCTCGAATCCGAACGCGAACAGATCAACACGCGCATGAGCGACCCGACGTTTTATCAGCAGGAGAAGAATGCCCTCAGCACCGCGCAAACGCGGCTGGAAGCAATCGATAAAGAACTGGCGGCTGCCTATGCGCGCTGGGAAGCGCTGGAGGGTTGATTTGGAGTGCGGGAGCTTGCTCCCGCTTTATTCGCGGCGGCTTGCCGCTGCGATTAAAATGCTCCATTCATTTATCTACACTGCGCAGGACGATATTTCTTGTCTAGCGTGCCGCCGCTACAACTCCAGCGCAACTCGTTCTTCTCGATAATGGGCTCTATCGTTAAGGTCTTCTCTTTTAGCTGCGCCTGTGTGCCGCCATACTGAATCACGATGGCGCCGTTTTGCGCGACACTGATCGACTCAACGGCGGGGCTGGTTATTTCCTTGCTTATCCCCAGATCCGCATTGCTGGTGGGCAACTTGCCTTTTTGCACAATGTATTCGGTGGCGATGGTTTTTGTTTCTTGCGCCAGCACCAAACTTTCGGCAACACGCGCACGAATGGTGTAGTCGCTATAGGCCGGTATGGCGATGGCCGCCAATATGCCAATGATGGCAATCGCAAAAAATATCGCAACGACGGCAACGATGATCAAGACAACCGCGTTGTCTCCCCCGCCAGAGGATTCGCCGTCGTTATATTTATCATCCCACTTGTTCTGATCGCTGGCCAAGAACACGATGCCTTCGATGAAAGCTATGATGCCCGGAATGAATGTCCAAAAGAACAAGAGGTAAAAAAGCCCCCACCACTGGCCCAGATAGAAGCGATGCACCCCCAAGTTGCCCAGGAAAATAGCCAATAAGCCGGCTGTGGTTTTGCTCTTGGTGTTACGGTTTTTTTGCCGCGCGCCGCATTGCGGGCAGCTCGTTGCAGATTTGTGGATTTGCTTGCCGCAGCCGCGGCAGAAAACCATATTGGCTGTTGCCATGTTTCTCTTCCCCCCTCTTTTGAATAATTGTTTTTCTGCTTGCCTCGCCTATTAAAACACAACGGGCATATTTTAGGGTTTACCGGATAGCTCACGGATCTCGGCCAAAAAAACCTCCCCATACGCCGCCAATTTACGTTCGCCCACCCCCGAGATGTGCGCGAACTCTCCCAGATTCTGCGGCCGCACGGCGACCATTTCCGCCAGCGTCGCATCGTGGAACACCACATACGGCGGCACGCCCTGTTTCTCGGCCAGGCTGCGGCGCAGGCTGCGCAGCGCTTCCCACAAGCTTTGATCGCGCGCTTCGGTAAAGGGGCTGGCGCTGCCGCGCGCGGTCTTGCTTTTCTTGACACGCACGGGCTTGAGCTCGCGCCGCAGCCACAGGTTTTCTTCGCCGCGCAGCACGGGGCGACAGGCATCGGTCAGGCGCAATGCGCCGTGGCCTTCCAGGTCCACCGCGAGCAGGCCGCGCGCGATGAGCTGGCGATAGATGCCGCGCCATTCCGGCGCGGTCAAGTCGCGGCCGATGCCGAAGGTGGTGATGGCGTCGTGGCCGAAGCGCTGGATGCGCTCGTCGTTCTTGCCCAGCAACACGTCGATCAAGTAATTCACGCCGAAGCGCTGGCCGGTGCGGTGCACGCAGGACAATGCTTTTTGCGCCGGCACGCTGGCGTCCCAGGTTTCTGGCGGGGTTAAGCAGTTGTCGCAATTGCCGCAGGGCTCATCCAGCGTTTCGCTGAAGTAGGCGAGCAGCGCTTGGCGGCGGCAGGTGGTGAGTTCGCTCAAGCCCAGCATGGCGTCGAGCTTGTGGCGTTCGACGCGTTTGTGCGCGTCGTCGGATTCCGAGCTTTCCAGCATTTGACGCAAGGTAATCACGTCTTGCAGGCCGTACATCATCCAGGCGTCGGAAGCCAGGCCGTCGCGCCCGGCGCGGCCGGTTTCCTGGTAATAGGCCTCCACGCTCTTGGGCAGGTTCAGGTGCGCGACGAAGCGCACATTGGGTTTGTCGATGCCCATGCCGAAGGCGATGGTGGCGACCATGATCACGCCCTCTTCGTTCAGGAAGCGCGCCTGGTTGGCGGCGCGCTCGCTGTTGTCCATGCCGGCATGGTAGGGCAGCGCGTTCAGTCCCTTGGCGGCCAACCAATACGCGACTTCGTCCACGCGCTTGCGCGACAGGCAATACACGATGCCGGCGTCGCCGGCGTGTTCTTCCTGAATGAAGCGTAGCAATTGATCTTTTGCGCCGCCGGAATTCTGCGCTATGCGGTAGCGGATGTTGGGGCGGTCGAAGCTGCTGATGAAGACGCGCGC
>Ga0113563_10001882_pt1 | contig 12322 bp, 11 predicted proteins | sample Mud3Dept3metaG_FD_80117 | JGI IMG/M metagenome (GOLD analysis project Ga0113563, IMG submission 80117) | Freshwater wetland microbial communities from Ohio, USA, analyzing the effect of biotic and abiotic controls - Mud 3 Core 4 Depth 3... | ecosystem: Environmental > Aquatic > Freshwater >...
AATCCCTTTTCTGCTCCCGGTCGAACTTTTGGCCCGGAAGCAAGGGTGGCGCTCGCAAAAAGCATCGGCGGGGAAAAGCCCCCCTTCGGAGATCCATTCATGCTCCCGCAGAATGAGGCGGGCCCGATGGGCGCCAGCCGGGTGCGCCTGCATCGGAATACCCCTGTTTTTCGAAAAAGAATGGGTTGCCCGCCCGGTCCATGAAGCGGGGCGCGCCTTATGGTTTTTGCGAGCGCCACCCTTGCTTCCGGGCCGCGCAAGGGCTTTCGAAATTTCCAATAAAGCCTTGACTTCCTTCCCTTCAATGATAAAATTCGCTTCAATAGACAAATCGGGAAATCCAGCAGGAACCCGGGGGTTTGGGGAAGGCTCGGGGAAGGAGGGGTTGGAGTGGTCAACAAAGTGATTCTTATCGGCAGATTGGGAGCGGACCCGGAGATCCGTTATACACCCAGCGGAGCGGAAGTGGCCAATTTCCGGATCGCCACCAGTGAAATGTGGACCAACAAAAACGGAGAAAAGGAAGAGCGGACCGAATGGCACCGGATCGTCGCCTGGAGGAATCTGGCGAAGATCTGCGGCGAGTACCTGAGCAAGGGGAGACTGGTCTACATCGAAGGCAAGATCCGCAACCGGGCCTGGGAAGACCGGGACGGGAACAAGCGGACCACCACGGAGATCGAAGCCACGGAAATGCGGATGCTGGGAGGATCGGGGGAGGCGGAACGAAAGACAAAAGAACCGGATGCGGATTATGCTCCCCCCGCCCCGAAGGAGGAAGATGTCCCCTTTTAATTCGGGGATGGAAATCTTTCCCCCCTCATTGCCGGTCTCGGGTGAGAAAGATAGAGAAATTTCCGGCACGGCGATCGAACCGCCCTCCGGATGGATCGCTCTTCTTTTCGGCCCCGGGTTAAAAATCTTGTACGGAGAAGGTTCTTGAATTTCGAGCAAGCCATCCAACTGGTCGAGGAAGAGATGAAGGCCGTCGAGGCCGACATGGCCAAGAATTTCTTTTCCGAGATCGCAATGATCCCCACGGTGAGCCGGTATCTCATATCCAGCGGGGGCAAACGGATTCGGCCACTCTTGCTGCTCCTGAGCGCCCGCCTTTGCGGCCACTCCGGACCCCGGGCCGTCCCCCTGGCGAGTTCCATCGAATTCATCCACACGGCGACTCTGCTCCACGATGACGTGGTGGATCGGGCATTCCTGCGCCGGGGCCTGGCTTCGGCCAATTCCGTGTACGGGGATGGAGCCAGCGTGCTGGTGGGGGACTTCCTCTTCACCAAAGCATTTTCGATGATCGTCGGGGAAAGAAGCCTGCCCATTCTGGATGTAATATCCAAAGCCACGACCCGCATGGCGGAAGGGGAGGTACTGCAGTTAACGAAGATGGGCAACCCGGAGACGACCGAGGAAGATTACCGCTATGTGGTGATCAACAAGACCGCAGTATTGATCTCCGCCGCCTGCCAGATCGGGGGGATCCTCGGAGGGGTCCCGGAAAACCAGGAAAGAGCCCTGGCCGCTTTCGGCCTGGACCTGGGCATTGCCTTTCAGCTCATGGACGATACCCTGGACTACATCTCGGAAGAAAAAACCCTGGGCAAGATCATCGGCAAGGATCTGAGCGAAGGGAAAGTCACCCTGCCCCTGATTTACACCCTCCGGACCTCCTCCCCGGAAGGGCAAGAACGGCTCCGGGCGGTCATTCGCAGCCCAAACCGAAGCGAGGAAGACCTGCGCATGGTGATGCAGACGGTGCAGGATTCGGGCGGAATCGGCTACACGGTGAATCGAGCGGCTGACTATGTGCAGCAAGCGAAAGACGGTCTAGCTATTTTTTCTCCCACCCAAGAGAGAGAAGCGCTCCTGGCGATTGCGGAGTACACCCTGAAAAGGAAAAAGTAATCGGCGTGTAGTCAGGACTTCTTCCCCGAACTCCGAACCAGGTCTTTAAACGCCGGCAAATACCCCAACCCGTCCGCCTCCCGGACGGCCCGCTGCACGGCTACCGTCACCGCCTCCTCGGGCATCAGACCGACGGCATTCAAACCCGCGCTCCGATCTCCTGCCGAAAGGGCAAAGATGAGGTCCCCGTCCACTCTGGAATGGACCGGCCGAATGGTCCGGGCGAACCCGCTCTGAACTATCTGGGCCACTTTCATGGCCTGCCGATGGGAGCTGGCAGCGCCAAAGGTGGAAAAACCTTGACGGCCCATGCTTAGGGTCCTAAAATTTTAGTGAACTCCAGTTTCAGCTTATGGTCAAGGTCCAGAAAAATGGCCGAACCGAATTCCAGCCCCATCAAACCGAAACGTTCTCTGCGGGAGTGGTGTAAAGAGAGGGGGTTGGACCTTTTCGTCACCCTGGGAGGAATGGTGGCGGTGTTGCTGGCTACCGTCTATCTTCACTTTTTTGCTCCCCCCAGCTTGACCAAAAATACAAAAGTGGTGGTGATCCCCCAGGGAAAAAGCTTTCATGAGATCGCCCGGATTTTAGAGGACCAGGGGATCATCCGGGACCGGTGGAGCTTTTACCTTCTGGCCCGGATCGAAGGCGCTCTTTCAAAAGTGAAAGCGGGAGAGTATGAGGTCCACACTCATCTGACGCCCGGCGCCGTTCTCTCCAAACTGCTCCGGGGGGAGGTCATTCAATACCCCATCGTCATCCCGGAAGGGTACAACATTTTTCAGGTTGGGGATATTCTGGAACAGACCAAGGTCTGTTCCAAGAAGCTGTTCCTGGAAAAGGTGCAAGACCCGGACTTGATCCAGTCCCTGGGTATGGAAGGAGACAGCCTGGAGGGATACCTTTTCCCGGACACCTACAATTTTCCAAAAGGGCTGGGGGAAGAGCAGGTAATTCGGCAGATGGTGTCCCGCTTCAAGACGGTTTGGAGTTCCCTGGCCAAGAGGGCGGAGATGATGGGCCTGAGCCGGAGAGACGTGGTGATTCTGGGCTCCATGATCGAGAAAGAAGCCAGGGATGATCAGGAGCGGAGATTCATCGCCGCCGTTTTTCATAACCGTTTGAACCGGGGAATGGCCCTGCAGAGCGATCCTACGGCCATCTATGGTTTGAAGGAGAAGAGAAGTCCCATTACCCGGGGGGATTTGCAGCGGAAGACTCCTTACAACACTTACATCCTAAGCGGCCTTCCGAAAGGGCCGATCGCCAACCCGGGTTTCAAATCCCTCCAGGCGGTGTTATACCCGGCTGAAGTGAGCTACCTGTATTTTGTCTCCAAGAATGACGGCACCCATTTCTTTTCCAGTACCCTGCAGGAGCACAACTTGGCGGTGGCCAAGTACCAGAGGAAGGGGAAAAAGTAAGTGGTATTTAATAGTCAAAAAATTGATTGTTCATTTTTGTCCGTTAAATGGATGATTACCCCCCAATCCCCATCCATCTTATTTAAAAAATTAAGAAAATAAATAAAATTTTCTTGACATCATTCCGATAAACCCGTATATTGACCATAAGGTGGTATAAAAAGGTAAATATAGGTATTTAGCGGCATAGTCTGGTGCAATAAGGTAACTGAGAAATGTTCCGGGGCAGGTTCGAGCATACCATAGACCCAAAGGGGAGGGTATCCATTCCGGCCAAATTCCGGGAACTCCTCGGGGAAAAATATGACGACCGGTTGATCATCACCACCGGCTTGGACCCCTGCCTTGTGGCGTTTCCCTACGGAGAGTGGGTCAACGTGGAAGAGAAGGTCAGCTCCCTGTCCATGGTGAAGAAGGAGGTTAAAGCCTTTCAACGGGTGTTTATCTCCGGTGCTACGGAGTGTCCCATCGACAAACTGGGCCGCGTCCTGATCCCTCCCACTCTGCGGTCTCATGCCCAGTTGGAAAAGGACGTGGTCTTCGCCGGGATGCTCAAGAAATTCGAAATCTGGTCCAAGGAACGATTCTTCGAGGAAATTCGAAAGGCGGAAGGGAATTTTGAGGAGATGGGCGAAACCCTTGCCGCCCTGGGCCTCTAGATCATGGGAGAGCGAGGTCATCTGCCGGTTCTGGTCGAGGAGGTCCTCGAGTTCCTCGACTGCAGACCGGACCGGGTTTACGTGGATGGAACCGTGGGAAGCGGAGGACACAGCCGGAAAATTCTGGAAAAAAGCTCTCCCACGGGAAGGTTGATCGGGCTGGATTGGGATGCAGAGGCCATCGAACGGGCCCGGAAGAGCCTGCATTCTTTCGAGGGAAGAGTCGTGCTGAGCAGGGAGAATTTTAGGAATCTGCCGTCCGTTTTGAAGACCCTCTCCGTTCCGGCTGTAGATGGAATCCTTCTGGACCTGGGCGTTTCCACGGAACAGCTGGAGAGCCGGGAGAGGGGATTCAGCTTTCGCTGGGAAGCTCCATTGGACATGCGTATGAGTCAGGAGACAGAAACCACCGCCCAAGACCTGGTGGGCGATCTTTCCTCTGAGGACCTGGAGGCCCTCCTCCGGGAGTACGGCGAGGAGAGGTGGGCGCGAAAGATCGCCCGGAATATCGTCCGCCGGCGGCAGACGGCCCCCATTCGCACCACGGGGGAATTGGTGAAAGCCGTTGAACAATCGATCCCCGCGCCCAGGGGGCGAATTCATCCGGCCACGAGGACCTTCCAGGCCCTGCGCATATCCGTGAACGAAGAACTGGATAACCTCAAGGCCTTTCTCGACGCGGCGCCGGACCTTCTCCGCTCCAAGGGCCGGCTGTGCATTATCTCTTATCATTCCCTGGAAGACCGCATCGTAAAAATTTTTTTCCGCCAGTGGACCCGGGGCGGCAAGGGAGAAGAAAAACCCTTCGCCCTTCTCACTCCCAAGCCGGTGCTGCCTGAGGCGGAAGAGGTTTCCCGGAATCCCCGGGCCCGCAGCGCCAAACTGAGAGCCGTGGAAAAGAATTGAACCCAGGAGGGAATCGTGGCCGAAGCAATTTCAAAAAGAATCTCTGTCCTATCTCCCGGGAGGGAAGGGGAGGAAAAAGCGACTTCCCTGGCGGAAGAACGCGCCCGCGAGGTCAACCGCAACCTGATCTTCGTGGTCCTGGTGGTGGCCCTGGTGTTCATCGGCAGCTCTCTTTTTTACGTCTGGTCCCATCATCAGATCATTTCCCTCGGCTATGAAACGTCCCAGGCCACGCGGGATGAACAAACGCTCCTCCAAGAAAATAAGCGGCTCCGTCTGGAACTGGCTGCCCTCAAGGCCCCCAGCCGGATCGAAAAAATGGCCCAGCAGCAGCTGGGCTTGGGAATCCCGCAAAAGGAACAGTTGATCATCGTAAGATGAAAGAGCCCCCTCAGACATGGCTCCGGTTCCGTATCGCCCTCCTCCTCTGCGTATTCTCTCTCCTTTTTCTGGTCGTCTTCGGGCGAGCCTATCATCTCCAGGTCCTCCAGAGCCAGCGGCTTGCCGCCATGGCCGAGCGACAATCTCAGCGGATTGTCCAGCTCATTCCCAAACGGGGGATTATTTACGACCGGAAGAAGGAGGAGATGGCCATCAGCGTGGAGGTTGACTCGGTCTTTGCCCAGCCGGCCAAGGTGGAAGACGTCCGGGAGGTGGCCCGGAAAGTGGCTCCCCTGCTGGGGAAGAAACCGGCCGTTCTCCTGAGCAAGCTAAAAGGGGAGGAGAACTTCGTTTGGCTGCAGAGGGGAATCACTCCGGAACAGCGAACCGCCATCGAGCGGTATGATTTTCCGGGGGTCGCTTTTCTGAAGGAAACAAAGCGGTTCTATCCTCAGGGGGAGCTGGGGGTTCACGTCGTCGGGTTTGCCGGGCTGGATGCCCAGGGACTGGAGGGGGTCGAGGTCGGCTACGATGAGTTCATCCGTGGAGAACCGGGATACATCGTCATCTCCAAGGACGCCCGGGGGAGGTCCATCTCTCCCCAGACCGCCCCTTCTCGCCAGTCCCTGGACGGCTGCCATGTCATCCTGACCCTCGACAAGAATATCCAGTATGTCGTGGAGAAAGAATTGAAGAAGGCGGTGCAGGCCTCCTCGGCGAGCAGCGGGATGGCCTTGGTGATGAACCCGAAGACCGGTGAAATCCTGGCTCTGGCGGTTCAGCCTTCTTTCGACCCCAACCATTTTTCAACCGTTCCCCCTCAAGTCCGCAAAAACCGTACGGTTACCGACACCTTCGAACCCGGCTCCACCTTCAAGGTTTTCACCCTGGCCGCGGCCCTTGAAGAACAGGCGGCGGCCCCCAAGGAGATGTTCTTCTGCGAAAATGGAGCCTACACGGTGGGGGCAAAAGTCATCCATGACACCCACAGGCATGGGTGGCTTTCCCTGTCGGATATCATCAAGGTGTCCAGCAACATCGGCGCCGGCAAGGTGGGGCGGAAGCTGGGCAAGACCAAGCTGCACCGCTACCTGAAGAATTTCGGGTTCGGGGCCAAAACCGGGGTGGACCTCCCCGGCGAAGTCGCCGGCTTCCTTGCCGCCCCCCGGAACTGGTCGGATGTGGGGCTGGCGAACATCAGTTTCGGACAGGGTGTTTCCACCACCGCCCTTCAGCTCACCGCCGCCCTGGCGGCGGTCGCCAACGGGGGAGTGTTGATGAAGCCTTACGCGGTCAAGGCGGTCCTGGATTCGAATGGGAACCCCTTGGAGGAGAATCATCCCAAAACGATTCGGCGGGTGATTTCGCCCGAGACGGCGGGCGTGGTGGCGAGGATTCTGAGAACGGTAATGGATGAAGGGGGAACCGGGAAGGCAGCCCGCCTTGCCGCTTACGAATCGGCGGGCAAGACGGGAACGGCCCAAAAGGCCCTGGCCAACGGGCGGGGCTACTCGGACAAGCGAATCGGTTCCTTCTTCGGCTTTGTTCCCGTAGACAACCCCCAGGTCGTCATAACCGTCATTATCGACGAGCCCCAAGGAACCAGTTATGGGGGCCTGGTCGCCGCGCCGGCTTTCAAAGCCATTGCCGAGCAGATCCTTCCTTACATGGGAGTCTATCCCAAAGGGGTGACCTACCTGGCTAAAGTCGGGGGCGGGATGCCCCCGTCCGGAGGGCAGGCGGCTCCCCATCCGCCGGCTCAGCCGGCCTCGGCCGAGTCTTCCGAGGAACCCGGGGTTATGCCCGATTTTTCAGGAAAATCATTGAGGCAGGTGATCTCAACCGCCCAGCGCCTGGGACTGGACCTGAAACTGGTGGGGAGCGGGATCGCGGTTTCCCAAACCCCGGCTCCGGGTTATGTTCTTCAGGGCCAGGCCCGGGGTATCGTGAAATTTTCCCCGGTGAGTTGACGGGCCCAGGAGATTGGAATAAAGAGTCACAGGCCGCGGGTCTTCTGAGTTTTTCACCGGGGACCTGCAACCAGCAATTTGGAACCATGTTTTTTGACCTGCGGGGTAAAAGGGGTATAATTAATTAACGCTTGGCAAGGAACGAAAGAAAAATTGCTTTTGAAAGATCTCCTCTCCTGTCTGCCCCTGAAGGAAGTCCGGGGGGATGCTGAGGCGGAAGTCAAAGGCCTGGCCTACCACTCGGCGGGAGTTCAGGAAGGTTTCCTCTTTGCGGCCATCCGGGGGATCAAGGATGATGGGACGAGGTATGTTGAGGATGCCTTAAACCGGGGGGCCCGGGTTCTTCTCGTGGATCGACCCTTGGAAGTCCGCGGCCCTGTCCAGGTTGTGGTTCCCGACGTGCGTGCGGCTCTGGCCCGGCTGGCTTCGGCTTTCTATGGGAACCCTTCTTCCTCTCTCACCTTGATCGGAATCACCGGCACAAACGGCAAGACCACGACCTCCTACCTCCTCGAATCCATCCTGGAAGAAGAAGGAAAAAACGTGGGAGTGATGGGGACGGTCAATTACCGGTTCCAGGGGAGGGTTTTTCCCGCGCCCACCACGACTCCCGAATCCCTGGACCTGCAGAGGAACCTTCAAGCCATGCGGGAGGCCGGAGTCACCCACGCGGTCCTGGAGGTTTCCTCCCACGCGCTGGACCTTCAGCGGGTGAGGGGATGCCATTTCGATGTGGCCCTCTTCACCAATCTCACCCGGGACCATCTGGATTATCACCGGTCCATGGATGAGTATTTTCGGGCCAAGCAGCTCCTCTTCACCCAGTGCCTGCAGGAGAGCAAAAAGGAAGGGCGTTTTGCAGTGGTCAACGCGGACGATCCGAGGGGCGAAGAACTGGCCCGAATGACCTGCGGCACGGTCTTCCGCTACGGCCTGGAGCGAAAGGGGGAGCTTTGGGCCCGAAGCTATGAAGAGGGGCCGGAAGGGTTAAAGTTTCACTTCGTCACGCCCCGGGGTTCCCTGGAAGGGGAGTCCCCCTTGATCGGCCGGCACAACCTCTACAACCTCCTGGCGGCGGTCAGCGCGGCCGAAGTGCTGAAGGTTTCCCATCGAGCCGTTCTGGCGGGAATAGCCGGGATTACCCGGATCCCGGGAAGGCTCGAGCGGATTCCGGGGGGCGATGGGGTGCGCGTGTTCGTAGACTATGCCCATACGCCGGACGCGCTGGAGAGAGCCGTGGAGACGCTTCAGAAAGCCCGTGGGGGACGGCTCATCGTGGTTTTCGGCTGCGGGGGCGATCGGGACCGGGGAAAACGCCCGGAGATGGGGAAGGTGGCTTCGGCAGGGAGCGACCTGGCGGTGATTACTTCGGATAACCCCCGCACCGAAGATCCGTTGAGGATCGTCGAGGAGGTCGAAAAAGGGATCGATCCTCGAAGGCGAAAGAAGTATGAAGCTCCCCCTCTGGCCGGCGCCTGGGAGGAGCCGGGATACCTAGTCATGCCTGACCGAAGAGAGGCCATTCGGGCGGCCGTCGGGGCAGCACGGGCGGAGGATATTATCCTCATCGCCGGCAAAGGACACGAGGACTATCAGATTCTGGGAACGGAGAAGGTCCACTTCGACGACCGCGAGGAAGCCGAGGAGGCGCTCGCTCGGACCAGGGGGAAGGCCCATCGTTAACCTATCGGCGGGAGAAATTGCCCAGGCCACCGGGGGAGTGATTTTCCAGGGAAGCTCTTCTTGCCGAATTCGCGGAGTCAGCACTGATTCGCGCAAGATTCAGCCCGGAGAGCTGTTCGTTCCCATTGAAGGGCCGAACTTTGATGGACACCAGTTCATCCGGCAGGCCCTGGAAAAAGGGGCCGCGGGAAGCCTCTTCCGGACCGGGTGGGAGCAGAAGGCCGACGGGGTCGAGGGTTTTGGAAAATTTCTCATCCAGGTCGAGGACCCCCTCAAGGCTTTGGGGGATTTGGCCCATTTCTGGAGGGGAAGACATTCTAGGGTAAAGACGGTGGCGATCACCGGAAGCAACGGGAAGACGACGACCAAAGAGATGGCCGCCCGGGCTCTGTCGACGGCCTTTCGAGTTCTGAAGACCGAGGGGAACCTGAACAACCTGATCGGGCTTCCCCTGATGCTCCTAAGGCTCTCCGATGAGCATGAAGTGGCGGTCCTGGAGATGGGGATGAATCTCCCGGGGGAGATCCGGAGGCTGCAAGAGATCGCCGAGCCCCAGGTCTCATTGATCACCAACGTAGGCCGGGCCCACCTGGAGTTTTTGGGGAGCCTGGAAGGGATTGTCCGGGCCAAGGGTGAGCTCTGGGAAGGATTGAGGCAGGATGATTGGATTGCGGTCAATGCCGATGACCCGCGGGTGGTCGAATTGGCTGCGGCGGTTCATTGCCGCAAGAAGACCTTTGGAATCCGGGAACGCGCTGAAATTTCCGCCGAAGGAATTTCGGTGGAAGCCGCTTTTGGGACGCGGTTTTCTTTAAAGCTGGAAGATCAGACAATGCCCATCGGGCTCCATACCTTCGGGAGGCACAATGTATACAACGCCCTGGGGGCTGCCGCCCTGGCCGCCATTCTGGGATTGGATGCCGAGAAGATCGCCGCCGGCCTGGATGGGTTTCAGCCGCATCCCGGGCGGGGGAGAATCCATTCCCTGGGCCGGGGTCTTCACCTTCTGGATGACACCTACAACTCCAACCCGGATTCTCTGGAAGCCACCCTGGCGGCCTTTGGAGAAATGAAGGGGGATTCCCGCGGCCTGGTCGTTTTGGGAGACATGCTGGAGCTTGGGCCGGGGACTGCGGATTTTCATGATGAAGCGGGGAAAAAAATGGGGGCCTTGCGGTTCGAGCATCTCTTCTTTTGCGGGGAACAGCGGGAGCACCTGGCCGATGGGGCAAAATCAGCGGGAATGGAGGAGAGCCGGATTCACCTATTCGCCGACCCGGAAGAGGTTGCTGGAAGCCTGGAAAGCCGGGCGGGCGAGGGGGACTGGATCCTGGTGAAAGGGTCCCGCCGGTTGCGGATGGAAAGAATCGTGGAAGCTCTGATCGAGCGCCTGGGGAAGATATGAAGGCCTGACCGATGCTCTATACGTTACTTTACGCCCTGCACAACCAATTTTCTCTTTTCAATGTCTTCCGGTACATTACCTTCCGGGCGATCCTGGCCATTCTCACCGCCCTGGTGATCTCTTTTGTCCTGGGCCCCTGGGTGATCCGGAAGCTGAAGGAACTGCAGGTCAAACAGTACATCCGCGAAGACGGGCCGAAAAACCACCGGGAAAAGGAAGGGACTCCCACCATGGGGGGAGCGTTGATCCTATTTTCCATCGGGGCCGCCGTCCTCCTCTGGGCCGATCTCACCAATTTCTTCATCTGGGTCGCCCTCCTGGTGCTGGGGGGGTTCGGGGCGATCGGGTTTGCCGACGATTATCTGAAACTGACCCACAGGAATTCCAAAGGGCTGACGGTGAAGCAAAAAATGCTTCTCCAGGTCCTGGTGGCCCTGGGGGCATCCCTGCTGCTCTACAGGAATCCGACCTTCAGGAGCACCCTGGCCTTTCCCTTCATCAAGGGACTCATGCCCGACCTGGGGGCGCTGTACATTCTTCTGGTGATCTTTGTGATCGTGGGAACCTCCAATGCGGTGAACCTGACCGACGGCCTGGACGGTCTGGCCACGGGCCCGGTTCTCATCTCGGCGGGCACGTTCATGGTCCTGTCTTACCTGGCGGGAAACGTGAAGATCGCCAGCTACCTGCAGATTCCTTATGTCTCCGGAAGCGGGGAACTGACCATTTTCTGCGGGGCCCTGGTGGGAGCAGCCATGGGATTCCTCTGGTACAACACCTACCCGGCACAGATGTTCATGGGGGACACGGGCTCGGTTTCCCTCGGCGCGGCGCTGGGGGTCGTGGCGGTCATGACCAAGCAGGAGTTCCTGCTGGCCATCGTGGGAGGGCTTTTCGTGGTGGAAGCCCTATCGGTCATCTTCCAGGTGGCTTCCTACAAACTGCGGAAAAAAAGGATTTTTCGCATGGCCCCTATACACCATCATTTTGAACTCCTGGGGTGGGCCGAGCCCAAGGTGATCGTCCGTTTTTGGATCATCACCGTCTGCCTGGCGCTGCTGGCGTTCAGTACGTTGAAACTGAGGTGAATCGGGAAAAACAGTAATTTAGTTCGGAGTCCTGTAGCTCGGAGTCACAACAAAAACTCCGGTTTCAACTTCTATTGCGATTCTCGGTTCAAGGCTTTTCTTTGGTGTTACTCCGAACTAAATTACTATGAACTCCGAACTGTATTTACCTATGAACCTCCAAGGCAAAAAGGTTCTCGTCGTCGGTCTGGCCCGCACGGGCGCGGCCACGGTCCGTTTTCTGGCCCAAAGGGGGGCTCGGGTGAAAGGGTCGGAGGTGAAATCCGCGGAAGAGCTCAAAACCCTGCCGGAAACGCTTCGAGGGCTCAACGTGGAATGGGAGTTCGGCGGGCACACCCTGACCTTTTTCCTGGATGCCGAGCTCATCGTGGTCAGTCCGGGGGTTCCCTTGAGCCTTCCCGTGCTGAAGAAAGCGAGGGACCAGGGAATTCCGGTGATCAGCGAGGTGGAACTGGCTTTTCGATTCTTGCGCCGGCCGGTGATCGCCATTACCGGGACCAACGGCAAGACCACCACCACAACTCTCATTGGAGAGATGCTCCGGGCCGGCGGCCAACAGGCCTTCGTGGGGGGGAACATCGGAAAACCGCTGATCCAATTCGCAGCCGGAGACCAGGGGGAAAAGTGGGCCGTCGTCGAGTTGAGCAGCTACCAGTTGGAGGGGATTGAGACCTTCCGGCCGGCGGTGGCCATTCTCCTGAACATCACCGAGGACCACCTGGACCGCTATCCAAGCTTTCAGGCCTACGGGGAGGCCAAGGGGCGGGTCTTCGAGAATCAAGGAAAAGAAGACTACGCGGTGCTCAATGCCGACGACGCTCGGACCTTTTCCTTTGCCCATCGGGTGGAGTCCCAGGTCCTTCTCTTCAGCCGGGAGAGGGCGGTGCCGGCA
>Ga0113563_10001883_pt1 | contig 12320 bp, 10 predicted proteins | sample Mud3Dept3metaG_FD_80117 | JGI IMG/M metagenome (GOLD analysis project Ga0113563, IMG submission 80117) | Freshwater wetland microbial communities from Ohio, USA, analyzing the effect of biotic and abiotic controls - Mud 3 Core 4 Depth 3... | ecosystem: Environmental > Aquatic > Freshwater >...
CAAGAAGGGCAACCCGAGCGTCGTGATCGCGCTGATCCCGCGCCTCGAGGACGACAAGCCCGACGTCAAGAATGCGACGATCACGCAGCTCGAGGAGCTCGGCGATCGCCGCGCGGTGATCCCGCTGGTCGCGAAGTTCTCCGAGACCGGACGCGAGACCCGCCGGCTCGCCGTGCGCGCGGTCGGCAAGCTCGGCGACCCATCGGCGGTCCCTGCGCTGATCCGGTTGATCAACGATCCCGATGACGAGGTCCGCACCGCAGCCGTCGCGGCGCTCGGCACGCTCGGAGCGGTCGATGCGATCGATGCGCTGACCGAGCAGCTCTCGACGGGGATCGACGCGTATCGCGCGAAGGTCGCCTACTCGCTCGGCCAGATCGCGGCGACGCCGCAGGCAGGCAAGGCCGGCGAGGACGCGATGCGCACGCTCGTGATCAACCTCGCGCAGTCGCAGCTGCGCAACGGCTCGCGCGAGGCGCTGCGGGTCGCGGGCAAGGCCGCGGTCCCCGCGCTGGTCGCCCACCTCCAGGGGCGGATCGCGGGCGATCCGGCGAGCGCGGTCGCGCTGCTCGCGGAGTCCGGAGATCCCCGCGCGACGGTCACGCTCGCGGCCGAGCTCGAGCGCGGTCGCGTCGCGATGCCGCTCGTCTTGAAGGCGCTTGGCGCGACCGGCGATCCGGCAGCGCTCGTCCCGGTGCTCGGCGCGCTGTCGAGCAAGGATGCCGCGATCCGGATCGCCGCGATGGAGGCGCTGCGGCCGCTGATCGGCAGCGATGGCCGCGCGGGCGACGTCCTGATCGAGCACCTCGCCGACGAGGACCTCGAGATCCGCGTGCTCGCCGCCGAGTACCTCGGCATCCTCCGCGTCGGCGCCGCGACCGCGAAGCTGACCGCCCTCGCGGGCCCCGGCAACCCCACGCGCCTGCGGCGTGCCGCGATCGACGCGCTCGGCGAGATCGGGCGTCCCGAGGCGACCAAGGCACTGCTCGACGTCCTGCGCGAGGGCCCGACCGAGCTCCACCGGTCCGCGGCGACGGCGCTGTCCTACATCGGTGATCCGTCGGCGGTCGCGGCGCTGAGCTCGCAGGCGCAGACCGATCGGGGGCCGACGCGTCACGAGGTCGTCCGCGCCCTCGGTGCGACGCTGCGCGGTCGCGCCGATGCGAACGCGCGCAAGCTGCTGCGCCAGCTGACCCAGGACGGGTCGATCAAGGTCAGCCTCGCGGCGATCGCCGGCCTGGCCGCGGCCGCGAATCCCGACGACGCCCCGTTCCTCCGCGCGATGGTCGAGAACGCCGCCTCGGATCGGCGGCGGGCCGCCGCGTGGGCGCTCGGCGAGATGCGCGACGTCGGATCGATCGACGTGCTGTCGACCGCGATGTCGATCAAGGACGACCGGCTCGTCGGCGACGCCGCGTGGGCGCTCGGCGAGATCCTCGCCGCGAACCCGAGCGACAAGCGCACGTCTGCCACCGTCGGGCGCTGGCTGTACGCCGGCAAGCACGGCGGCTGGGCCGGCGCGATCAACGGAGCCGGCGCGCTCGCACGCACGCTGTGGGCGGTGCCTCACGACACCCGCACCGAGCTGCTCGCCGGCGCTCACCGCGGTGCCCTGACCGCGCTCGTGTTCCACAAGTCGCGGCTCGTGCGGATCAACGTCGCGCATGCGCTCGGCAGCCTGGCCGGCGACGACGAGGCGGCGAAGGTGCTCGCGCAGATGCTCCGCGACGACCCGAGCCCGCAGGCGCGGGTCGCGGCGGCGCGCAACCTCGCGCGGGTCGGCGGACCGCGCGTCGCGCCAGCACTCAAGGCCGCGCTCGACGGCGATCTCGATCTGCAGGTCAAGGCAGCGGCGAAGGCGGCGCAGGGCCCCACGGCCGCGCCGGTCGCCCGCCCCGAGTGGCGGATCTTCTACGTCGTCGATCCGAGTGCCGACGATGCGGCGGTCCGGCAGGAGCAGTACTTCGTGCACACACCCGATGGGCTGGTATGGGCAAGCTACACCGATGCCCGCGGCGAGCTGACGAGCGAGCATGTCCCGGCGGGCGATGCGATCGTGTGGCCGGCGTCCCGCGAAGCCGAATACTGATCTCGGCGGTGGTACCGTCCGCGCATGGGATTCTTCGACAAGGTCAAGGCATTCACGGGCGGCAAGGGCATGGCGAAGGTGACCATCCCGGTGATCGAGCGCCAGCCCTCGGAGTCGGCGACGTTTCCGGTCACCGACTCGGTGCTCAAGGGCACGATGGTGATCGAGGCCCAGCAGCCGTGCACGCTGCTCGCGACCAAGTACGAGCTGTGGCTGTACATCGCCGCCGATCCGACGGACGAGACGGGGTCGCCGAACCTCGTCGTGATGTCCAAGGATCCGGATCCGAACACGAGCTACTCCGACGACTGCCTGAAGATGCCGTGTGACCTCACCGCCGGGCAGGTGATCACGCAGACGTGGATGGTCTCGGACGTCGACCTCGCGAAGATCCTCGCGAAGAACGGCTTCGCCGACCCCACCCAGGCGATCGGCGACAAGCGCGTGCGGCTCGTCGTGAAGTGCATCGCCGACGTGAAGGGTTCGCCGTTCGATCCGAGCGCCGAGGTCCAGGTCGCGCTGACCGCCTAACCGCCAGGACGCTCGATCCCGGTGCTCCTGCGGTCCTCGCTGGGCTAGGATCGACGCGTGGGGGGTGCAAGCAGATGCGCGGTCGTGACGGCGGCGATCCTCGCGGTTGCGCCCCTTGGCTGTGGGCGGGTCGGGTTCGACACGGAGCGAGCCGTGATCGGCGACGGAGCACCCGACGACACCGCGCCCGACGACACCGCGCCCGACGCGGCCCTGCCTCGCATGACGCTGGTCCACAAGACCGACGCGCCCGACTGGACGCCGCTCACGGGTCCGCTGCTGGGGTTGCCCTACGGGACCCTCACGTGGGAGCCGAGCGGGCCCACGTTCCGCTTCCACGTCGAGGCCATGGGGCTTCCCCCCGGTCAGGACTTCACGCTGGTCCAGTACGTCGACCCGTGGCCCGGGGCGCCGGCGACGGACATCGCCGCGGCCACGGTCGACGGCGCCGGCCTCCTCGTCATCCCATGGTCGTCCTACGAGCTCGCCCGCGATCTCACCACCACCACCGGAAAGCTCTGGCTGGTGCCCTCGGCGATGATCGACCCGGCCGCCGACGTCATGGTGACGTGGGATGTCACGGCGATCCTCTTCGAGCTCGACTTCGTCGTGTACGACGACACCGACGTCCCCTGACCCACGCTCGCCTTCCCCCCGGATGGAGCTGGCGGTAGGCTTCGGACATGGACACCAGGCGCCTCGTCGTCACGATCGTCCTCGGCGGACTCGCCGCCGGGTGCCGTGACAAGCCGTGCGATCCGCGCCAGGAGCACTGCGTGCTCGCGACCGATGTCAGCACGATCGAGATCGCGGCCGGCGTCGAGGACGAGGACACCTGCCAGAGCTGGACGTTGAACAACCCGACCGAGCTGTGGGTGAACCAGATCACGCAGCACAACGACGGCGGGTACCACCACGCCAACTGGTTCTTCGTCCCCGATGACGAGTTCGCGTTGCCCGATGGCTCCTGGTCGTGCAGCGAGCAGCAGTTCAGCGAGCTGGTGGCCGCACTCCTCGGCGGCTACCTGTTCGCACTCAGCACGCAGTCGCTCGAGGAGAGCCAGGCGCTCCCCGACGGCAGCGCGATCCGGATCCCGCCGTACAGTCGCGTCATCGGATCGAGCCACCTGCTCAACGCGACCGACCAGCCGATCACGACGACGATGAACCTCGAGATCCACACCATCCCCCCCTCCGCGGTGGTCGCGAAGATGGCGCCGGCGCGGATCCAGTACCACGACCTCGCGCTCGATCCCCTGAAGGACTCGGCGTTCACGACCGAGTGCCTGTTCGACGACGACCATCAGCAGCGCACGGGCCGCCCGCTCCAGTACGAGCTCCACTACGCGCTCTCGCACTACCACAGCCTCGGTGTCTACGCGCAGCTCGAGATCGCCGGTGGACCACGCGACGGCGAGGTGATCATGCGCCATGACGGCTACGGCGAGAACTTCGGCAAGGCGTTCGATCCTCCTCTCGAGCTGGGCTCGATCGGCGCGCGCGGCGTTCGGTTCACGTGCGGCTTCACCAATCCACGGGCCGTTCCGGTGGGCTGGGGGATCGGGGATCAGGAGATGTGCGTCGTCGCGCTGCAGGCGCGCTCGGACCTCGCGTGGGACGGGGACGTCACCCGCGGCACCGGGCAGACCGTGGGAACCGGACCGACCGGCGAGGTGCGGCACCAGGGGCCGTGCTCGCTTACCGCGTTTCCATGGGATCACGACAAGCCCGGCGGGCCACCGCGCTGACGCCATCGAGAGGAGCGAGCCATGCGCGTCGACGAGATCATGACGAAGGAGGTCCATGCGACCGTCGACGACGTCGACGCCGAAGCGGCCTGGCACTACATGCGGCGGGCCGGCGTTCGCCACCTCGTGGTCCTCGGTGAGCGCGACGCGCTCGTCGGAGTGGTCTCCGATCGCGACTTCGCGGCACACGAGGCGCCGGCACTCGCGCGCCGAACCGTCCGCGAGCTAATGAGCCCGAATGCCGTCGTCGGGACGGCCGACATGGAGGTCGGCGAAGCCGCGAAGCTCATGCGCGACCACGTCATCGGCTGCCTGCCGATCGTCAGCGGCGCGGAGGTGATCGGGATCATCACGACGATGGATCTGCTCACGCTGCTCGCGGGCGATCGCAAGGTCGACAGCTCCACCGCGGCGGATCCGCCGGTCGCGCGCGGCGTGGCCGGTGGGCGGATCCTGCGCCGCTAGGCGGCGCGCTTGATCCCATAGTCCTTGGCGGCGAAGCCGGCGAGCTCGGTCTCGAGCACGCGGCGCGCACGGAACAAGCGCGACATCACGGTGCCGATCGGGACGTGCAGCGCGTCGGCGATGTCCTTGTACTTCTCGCCCTTGAGATCCGCGCGCTCGACGACGTCGCGATACTCCGGGCCGAGGCGATCGAGGGCACCCTTGACCTCGTCGCACAGCTCGCTCTCGACCATCGCCTCGTCGAGATCATCGGTGCGATCCTGGTCGCGGCCGTAGAGCGCGATCAACGCGTCGCCCGGGCGCTCGGTCGCGAACCGCTGGTGGCGGCGGCGCTTGCGATAGCCGTTGATGAACGCGTTGGTCAGGATCCGGAACAGCCACGCGCGCAGGTTCGAGCCCGGCTGGAAGCTCGCCCAGGCGGTCATCGCGCGGAGCAGCGTCTCCTGGACGAGGTCCTTCGCCATGTCGGGGTCGCGCGCGATCCGCATCGCGACGCCGTACAGCTCGGCCTGGTGCGGGAGGCACGCCGCCTCGAACGCCTCGTGCGGGCTGGTCACCACCGCGTTCGCCCCTCCTCTGACCACGCGCAGCGTTCGGGGCGCCGGCGACGCCGAGCGGCGAACGACGCAGGAGCTGGACGGAACGCGGGGGGACGGGGAGGTCTTCGATCGCGACATGCGCTCCTCAAAAGCACCCGTCATGCCACGCCCAACTGCCTGGATCCTCAGCGTGTTCTTCCACGCGAGGATGTGGAGACACAGCCCGCGTCTCCAGCTGGACGCGGGATCGTCGGGCTGCCGAGGTCCGGGAGGTGGGGCGGACACCGACACGCGTCACGCGCGTCGTCGTCGCTGGGCACCGTGGGGCCGGACGAGAGCTCCGCGTCGTCGCGCAGGACTCCGTACCCCACGAGCTCCCGCCCGATGCAGATCGGTCGCATCCCGGATCCGGACGGGCGCCGCGCCCGACAGTCGCATCGCGGGATCAGCGAGCGAGCTGGCGAATCGCCGCGGCGATCGCGAGCGGGAGCTCGGACGACATCGCGCCCCGGCCATGGACCGCCTCGAGCGCCTCGCCCGCGCGCCCGTGCACGAACACGGCGGCGCGCGCCGCATCACCCGCGGCGACGCCCTGTGCGAGCAGCGCACCGATCGCGCCGGCGAGTACGTCGCCGCTGCCCCCGGTCGCGAGCGCCGGGCCTCCAGTCGGGTTGATCGCGCAGTGGTCGTCGCCGATCGTGCCGTCGACGACGATCGTCCGCGCACCCTTGAGCACGACGACCGCCTTGGTCGCCGCCGCGAGCGCACGCGCCGCGCCGAGCCGATCCGCCTCGACCGCCGCCGTGCCGGTGCCGAGCAGCCGACCCGCTTCGCCGGGGTGCGGCGTGATCACGACCGGGCCCGCGGCACGCGCGATCGCCGTAGGATCCGCTGCGAGCAGGTTGAGCGCATCCGCGTCGAGCACCACGGAGATCCCCGCCGCGAGGACGGTCGCGACACGCCGTGCCGCGACCTCGCTCGTCCCGAGCCCCGGCCCGATCACGACCGCGCTCTTGCCCTCGAGCGCCGCGGCGAGCGCCGAGTCGATGCTGCTGACCGCCGCGCTCGCCTGCGTGCCTGCGTCCGCATCCAGCGAGCGCGTCATCACCGAGTCGGGCGCCGTGACGTCGCCATCACCGGCGAGCGTGACGAGCCCCGCGCCGGCGCGCAGTGCCGCCGCCGCTGCGAGCCGCCCTGCCCCGCGCATCGACAGTCCGTCCCCACCTACAGCCCCGCCGACGACCAGCACGTGCCCACGCGTCCCCTTGTGATCCAGAGGTCCCGGCCGCGGCAACCAGCGCGCGACGTCCGCCTCCTCGATGAGCCCGGCCCGCACGGCCGCCGTCGTGACCACCCCCGCGGGGATCCCGATGTCGACGACGTCGATCGCGCCGCAGCGTGCAAACCCGGGCGAGCTGACGAGTGCGATCTTGAGCGCGCCCATCGTCGCGGTGCGGTGGGCCTCGACCACGGCCCCGCTCACGCGCCCCGTGTCGGCGTCGAGCCCCGATGGCAGATCGACGGCGAGCCGCATCCGGGCCGTGTTGACCTGCGCGACCACCTCGGCGAGGTGCCCCTCGATCGCGCGCAGCGCCCCGATCCCGAACAGCGCATCGACCGCGAGGACCGCCGCGGTGATCGCGTCACCGACCTCCGCGAGCTGCTCCGGCGTCGCGATCGAGCGCACGACGCCGCCGGCTCGCTCGAGGATCGCGAGATGCGCGAGCGCATCGCCCTTGATCCCCTCGCGCGCGACCGCGAGGTAGGCGACCGCATCGAGCCCGCGATCACGCAGCACGCGCGTCACGACGAAGCCGTCGCCACCATTGTTCCCCGGCCCACACACCACCGCGACCGGTCCGCGTTGCGCGCCGAGCATCCGGATCGCCACCTCGGCGACCCCGCGCCCGGCGGTCTCCATCAGCGTCACCCCCGGGATCCCGACGTCCTCGATCGTCGCGCGATCCAGCGCGCGCATCTCGTCTGCGGTCACGACCGGCTGCACGCGCGGAGCCTAGCACTCCGCGCCGGGCTTACGCGCGGCAACTCTTCGTGAGTGCCGCCGTGATCTGTTCCGCCCAGCCCTGGATCTGGGCCTGGTCCATGCCCTCGATCATCACGCGGACCTTGCTCTCGGTACCGCTGTACCGCACGAGTACGCGTCCGTCGTCGCCGAGCTGCTTCTCGATCCCCGCGATCATCGCCGTCACGTCGGGGAGCTGGTCGAGCGGTACCTTCTTCTCGACCGAGGTATTGATCAGCACCTGGGGCGTCCGGGTCATCACCTGGGCGAGCTCGGAGAGCGGCTTGCCCTCGCGGGCCATGATCGCGAGCACGCGCAGCGCCGCGACGATGCCGTCACCCGTGGTCGCGTGATCGAGAAACACGAGGTGGCCTGACTGCTCGCCGCCGAGGTTGTAGCCGTTCTTGCGCATCTCCTCGACGACATACCGGTCGCCGACCTGGGTGCGCACGAGCTTGCCGCCCGCGGTCCGAATCGCGCGCTCGAGGCCGATGTTCGACATCACGGTGGCCACGAGCGTCTGCTTCGCGAGCCGGTTTTCCCTGAGCATCCGGGTCGCGCACAGGGCCATCACGACGTCGCCGTCGATCACGGCGCCATGCTCGTCACACAGGACGAGCCGATCGGCATCACCGTCGAACGCAACGCCGATGTGCGCGTCGTGGTGCTTGACCATCTCGCACATCGACTGCGGGTGGAGAGCGCCCGCCTTCGCGTTGATGTTCTTCCCGTTGGGGTTGGTGTGGATCGCGGTGACCTTGGCGCCGAGCTCCTCGAACACCAGGGGGCCGACGCGATACGCCGCGCCGTTTGCGCCGTCGACGACGATCCGCAGGCCGTCGAGGGTCAGCTCGCTCGGGAACGTGGCCTTGCAGTAGACGACATAGCGGCCGCGGGCGTCCTCGATCTTGCGGCTGTAGCCGATGTCCGCGGGCGCCGCGCGCTGCGCGTCGAGATCGGGCGACGCCATCAGGGCCTCGATCTCGGCCTCGACGTGATCGGGGAGCTTGTAGCCGTCGCGCGCGAAGACCTTGATGCCGTTGTCCTCGAACGGGTTGTGCGACGCGGAGATCACGACGCCGGCGTCGCACCGCATCGACGAGGTGATGAATGCGATCCCCGGGGTCGGCAGCGGCCCGGTGAGCCAGACGTCGGCGCCCATCGCGACGATGCCGGCGGCGAGCGCGGATTCGAACATGTAGCCCGAGAGGCGGGTGTCCTTACCGATCGCGATCCGCGTGTGGCGCCCGGGCTGCCGCAGCCGCGCGGCGATCGCCATCCCGAGGCGCATCACGGTGCCGCTCGTCATCGGCTCGAGGTTCGCGACGCCGCGCATGCCGTCGGTACCGAACAGGGAACGACCGTTACTCATCTGGTTGTTCGTAGCATGCCGTGGAACGGCTCGGCCCCGCCTGGCTCGCCGGAAGCGACGCCGGCGCACCACCGGAACACCGCCGGAGCACCATGAGCTGCGCGCGAGGCGGCTACGGGGTCGGCGCGGGCGCGGGCGCGGGCCTCGGCGGCGCGGGCCTCGGCGGCGCAGCGACGGGCGCGAGCTTGACGCGCTCGGGGGAGATCCGCACGCCGACCCCGGGGGGCAGCCCCTCGATCGTGACCTCGGCGTCGCGGCCGGTCCGGTCCGTGGGCACGACCTTGACCACCGGCCGCATCATGTCCCGCGACTTCTCGACCGCGAGCAGCGCGCCGGTGAGCGTGATCTCGACCTGCGCCGGGGCGATCGTCCACTTCGTCAGGTCGAGGCCGTCGCCGATCGCGGTGACAGGGACGTTCGGCATCTTGCGCGTAACCAGCTCCTCGTTGATCCGGACCTGGACCTGGACCTGGTCTGTGCCGATCAGCTCGATGCCGTCGGGCGGCACGAGAACGGTCGGCGCGGCGAAGCCATCCGTGCGGCCCTCGAGGCTGACCTCGCGCGTGCGGACCGCGGACAGGGCGGCGAGCAAGCTCTCGGCACCGCGCACGCGGACGGCCGCGGGCGCGGCCTTGATCTCGAGCACGACGTAGCCGTGCTGCGGGCTCCCCGCGACGATCGGGGCGACGTCGACGGTCTTCTCGGTGCGCTTGTCGAACGCGACCCGCATCGACCGCGGGCTGATCTGCGCGATCGCCAGGCCCGACGGCGCCTGGATCATGTCGGAGGTGAACGCGATCTCGCCCGTCGGTGCGTTGCGCAGGTCGACGCTGATCCGCGACAGCTCGCGCTCGTCGAAGTTGCGGAGCCGGCGCCACGGGCCGCGCAGGGTGACGCGGATGTCGTCGATTCGCTCGGACACGAGCACGCGATCCTCCGGCAGCACGTAGAGGACCCCGACGCGCACGGTGATCTCGCGATCCTTGTTGTCGTTGACGAGCAGGAACACCGTGACCGCGAGGACGATCGACAGGAACTTGAGCCCGAGGTTGTCGAGGAACGCGCCACGCAGCCAGCGCCGCACTCCTCCACCCTCCGGTGGGGGCGGCTGGGGCGTGGGGGGGGGCTGGATCGGCGGACCCTTGCTCTGCCGGGCAGGAGCGCGCCCGAGCGTGCCGATCGTCTGCGACCGCTGCCTCACGAGGCCTCCGCCGGCGCCGACTCGGGGCGCGCTTCGGCCATGCTCGCGATCGCCTTGCCGACCTCGGCGGCGGCGGCGGCCTCCTCGGCCATCGCATCGGTCGCGCGCCCCCCGGCGAACAGGCCGATCAGCGCGCGGCGCAGGACGACCGGCTCGAGGTCCCGCGCGATCGAGCCCTTGAAGCACAGCGAGATCTCCCCCCGCTCCTCGGACACGACGACGACGACCGCGTCGGTGTCCTCGGTGATGCCGAGCGCCGCACGGTGCCGGGTGCCGAACTCCGGCCCGAGGTCGGTTGCGCGCGACAGCGGCAACAGCGCGCGAGCGAGATCGATGCGGTGGTTCTTGCCGATCACGACGGCGCCGTCGTGCAGCTCGTTGTCGCGCTGCGGAATGAACAGCGAGACCAGCAGCTGCCGCGTCAGCACGGCATCGACCTTGGTCGCATCGTCGACGAACTCCTCGAGCGCCGCGTCGCGCTCGAACACGACGATCGCCCCGATCCTGCCGCGCGCGAGCTGCGCGACCGCCCCGACGACCTCGTCGACGATATGGGTGGTCTCCTGCTTGCGGCCGAACGGCATCACGTTCTGACCGATCCGGCCGAGCGTGCGCCGGATGTCCTGCTGGAACACGACGATGATCAGGATGATGAAGTACGAGATGAAGTTGTCGAGGAGCCACGACACCGTCGACAGCTCGACGCGCTCGGCGATATAGAAGGCGGCGCCGACCAGCACGATGCCGACGACCATCTGCGCGGCACGCGTTCCGCGGATCGTGAGCAGCAGCCGGTAGATCAAGTAGTAGACGAGCGCGACATCGACGACCGTCGTGACGACGGTGCCGAACGTCAGCGTATCGAGGAACTCCTTGAGGGACGCAGTCATCGCCACCCTACAATTTGGTGTACACCGCCAGAGCTGCCCGGAGCAACGCAACGTTGTGAATGCGGAGCACGAGTGCGCCCGACCGCACGGCTCCGAGGCAGGCCGCGACCGACGCGACATCGAGCGCGAGCGGATCCGCGTCGGCCCCCGCCCCCAGCAGTCGGCGGAGGAACCGCTTCCGGCTCGGTCCGACGACGACCGGACAGCCGACCTTCGCGCCGATGTCCCCGGCGTGGCGGAGCAGCTCGAGGTTGCCCTCGGGGTCGGAGCCCTTGCCGAACCCGATGCCCGGATCGACCCAGATCTTGCCGCGCACCGACGGTGGGAACCCCCCGAGCCGATCGGACAGCTCGGCCGCGACCCGGCGCCAGCCGACCGGCGCCTCGGCCGCGAAGACCTCCTCGAGCGTGCGGCCGCGCAGGTGGCCGGCGATGTAGGTGAAGTCGTCGGCCGCGGCGAGGGCCGTGATCGACGCCACCATCGCGGGGTCGAACAGCCCGCCCGAGATGTCGTTGACCACGGTTGCGCCCGCGGCCACCGCCGCCTCGGCGACCTGGGCCTTCGTCGTGTCGATCGAGACCCGGGCCCCCGCGGCTGCGAGCGCGCGGATCACCGGGATCACGCGCGCGAGCTCGTCGGCTGCCGACACCGGCACCGCCCGCGGGTTGGTGGCCTCGCCGCCGACGTCGAGGATGTCGGCGCCCTGGGCGCGCAGCGCCAGGCCGTGCTCGATCGCGGCCGCGGGGTCGAGGAACTCACCGCCGTCGGAGAACGAGTCGGGAGTGACGTTGACGACCCCCATCACCACGACCGGACGAGAGCTGCCGGGGGTCGCGGGGTGCGGCATCGGTCCCGCCGGGGCTCGCTAGGCGGGCTCGGGCGACGGCGTCTTCTTGCCGAGCGGTGGGAGGATCGCGGGGCGCTTGTTGCGCTCGTCTTCCTCCGTCTTGCCGGCAGCGACTTCCTGGCGCTTCTTCGCGGCGGCCGAGATCGGGCGCTCGATCTTGCCGCCCCGCAGCAGGAGATCGATGTCGTCGCCGTCGATCGTCTCGTACTCGAGCAGCGCCTCGGCGATCTGCTCGAGCTCCTTGCGGTGCTCGGTCAGGATCGAGGTCGCGCGCTCGTACTGCTGGATCACGATGCGGCGGATCTCGGCGTCGATGCGCCGCGCGGTGTCCTCGGACAGGGTCGAGCCGCTCGAGAAGTCACGGCCGAGGAAGACCTCCTGCTTGCCGCTCGAGAAGTTGAGCGGGCCGAACTCGTCGCTCATGCCCCACTCGGTGACCATCGACCGGGCGAGCTCCGTGGCGCGCTCGATATCGTTCCCCGCGCCGGTCGTCTTGTGGTTGAAGACGATCTCCTCGGCGACGCGGCCACCCATCAGGATCGCGATCTGGTTCTGCGCGAACTCGCGGGTCATGCTGAGCCGGTCCTCCGGCGGCAGCTGCTGCGTGACGCCGAG
>Ga0113563_10001884_pt1 | contig 12319 bp, 12 predicted proteins | sample Mud3Dept3metaG_FD_80117 | JGI IMG/M metagenome (GOLD analysis project Ga0113563, IMG submission 80117) | Freshwater wetland microbial communities from Ohio, USA, analyzing the effect of biotic and abiotic controls - Mud 3 Core 4 Depth 3... | ecosystem: Environmental > Aquatic > Freshwater >...
TCTCTTTGCGGAAACGAAGAAGGGGAAGCCCAAAAGGTTTCTCCCGGCCCTTTTTGGCTTCGGCGCCTGCTTTCTTGCCCGGGCAACAAGAAAACGGGTCTGAACGACCAACGAATTTGGAGATGATTCTTATATAAAGAATCGCCGAGCGCTGAGCGTAAGGGACAAATGAGAATCGTATTTTCATGGTGCGGGATTGGGAGTGGCCCCCGAGGATTATGATTTTTGGGTTCGGCCCGAAATTCCAACGGATCGTGCGATTCCGCTTTGCGCTATATGCGTGGCGCTATGCGTTATTTGCTCTCATCCCATATCGCGCAAAGCAACCCAACGCCGAGAGGCATCTTTCCGGGTGGAAAAACAGCGGGATTCCTGCGCTTTCCAGGATCTGAAAAGCCGGGCCGGCCATCTTTCCCACGGGCCAGCAGACGATCAGCGGTTTTTGCAGGGAGGGGGCGATAGCGGCGATCCCTTCCGCAACCTCGACGCTTTTCCTTGCCGAAGAGAATGTCAGAGTCAGGACGAGAAAATCAAAGCATCGATCATCGGCAAATGCCCGCAAATAGGCGGCTATGGCCTCCGGGTTGTTCATGAACTGGGTTGTTATGTCCATGGGATTCGTGATCGCCGAAACCGCCGGGGTCCAATCTTTGAGCGCCCTGGAGGTCCGGTTCGACGGCAGAGGGAGCTCGACTCCATGGTCCGAAGCCAGATCCGCCAGCAGGGCACCGCTTCCCCCCGAGGTGGAAAGAATCGCCGCCCGATTTCCTGTCGCCCTCCCGAAGCGCACAAAAAGATTCCCGGTTTCAAACAGTTGATCGATGGCGTCGACCCGGCAAATCCCCTTTTGCCGGAACAGAGCCTCGTAAAGGGAGTCGGCGCCCGATATGGCCCCGGTGTGGGAGGAAGCTGCCAGACGCCCCTTTGCGGAACGCCCGACCTTCAGAGCCAGAACCGGCTTACCGGCCTTTCTCGCCTTTTCGGCCATCAGGGAAAATTTCCGGGGATTTTTCAAATCCTCCAGCAGAAAAGCGATCGCCCGGGTGCGGGGGTCTTCCAGGAAATACTCCAGAAAATCCGCCGCTTCCAGGTCCAACTCATTCCCGGAGGAGACAAAGCAGCTCAGCCCGATCGAGCGGTCCTGGGCCCGGGTAAGGATGGTGTTCCCGATCCCCCCGCTCTGCGTGATCAGCGCCAGCCCACCCGGAATGATTTTTTCCATTTCCAGCCCGCTCACAAAAGAAGCCGCAACCCGGCCGTGGGCGTTTACGATCCCGATGCAATTCGGTCCCACCATCCGGATCCCGGCTTGCCGGGCGAAATTCTTCAGCTTCTGCTGCTCCGCCCTCCCCGACGATCCCATCTCGGCGTACCCCGCGCTGAAAAGGATGGCAAAGGGCGTTTTCTTGATTGCGCATTGCCCAAGGGCCTCGAAGACGGCTGACCGGGGAATCCCGATCAAAATTAAATCAACCGGATCGGGGATGTTCGTAACAGCCGCATAGCAGGGAAGACCCCGAATCTCCCGGTATTTGGGATTGACGGGGTAAATCCGCCCTGGGTACCCGTGGCGCAGGAGGAAATGAAGGGTCAATCCGCCGATCCGTTCCAAATCCTCTGAGGCGCCCAGAATGGCGATGGAACCGGGATTGAAAAGCTTATCGAGAGATTTTTCCATGGTTGTATTTCCCCCGTTCTTTCCGGTTTTCGCTCCGACCTTTCAAGGGAGCTGTTTTTATCCCGCAAAGGGGGCCATCCCTCTTTGTCGGCGCGAAAAATATTATTGCCAATCCCCGCATCTCTTGATATTTTTTCTTGGATATGATTTTTGGAAATTTTCAAAAAAGGAATCAATGCGCTAAGCCTTTTTTCATCCGGGGAGACGTCTTTCTTTTCTTCATCATCGTGCTTTTATCTCTTTCTCTCCCGGAGAACGCTTCTGCTGCCCCCCCCAAAAAAGGCGTTTACCACCCTGTCGGCAAGGGAGTCACTCTTTACCGAATCAGTTTAGCCTATAAAGTCCCGATCGCCAAGATCCTGGACGCAAACGGTCTCTCTTCCCCTTCGGCCCTGAAAGCGGGGCGGAAACTTTTCATTCCCGGCGCTTCCGCGGTCCTGGCCGTCGAACCCGCCCGGCCTCTTTCCCTTAGGGAGAGGCAGGATCTGGAGGCCTCGCTCGAAAGCGAAGAGCGGCCTATGCCGCCGGACCTTCCGGCCTTGTCGACGAAGGAAAAACCGCCTTGGCACGGGAAGGAGTGGGACCTCATCTGGCCCATCCAGGGCAAGATCAACTCGCCATACGGTCCTCGCGGAAACAGGCTCCATGCCGGAATCGATATTGCCTCCCCCTCCTACCAGGAGGTGAAGGCCGCCATGGACGGGGAGGTTATCCTGGCCCGCAGCTCGGCGACCGGTTACGGAAACGTGGTCGTGTTGCGCCACGACTCGGAACTCAACACAATTTACGGCCATATGAACGTCATCATCGCCAGGGAAGGAGAATCGGTAAGACAGGGACAGGCGATCGGCGGGGTTGGCAGCACCGGCAGATCCACCGGCCCCCATCTTCACTTCGAGCTGCGTCAATATGGGAAGCCGCTCGACCCCCTGCCGCGCCTACCCATGACGATCGAACAACTTTTGGAAGACCCGTCCAAAAAGAAATAACGAATTTTTGAAGAAGTCGAATTTCCATAAGATTTGTCATTCCGGAAGCCGGAATCCAGTCCCGCTTCGAGCGGGATTCAAAAATCCCTGGACCTCGGCTTGCGCCGGGGTGACGATTCAATTCATTTTAACGAAACCATCCCAAGCAAGGAGAGAATATGAAACTGGACACCGACCTTTACGCTTACCCTTGGAAATCGATGCAGGAGAACAACTGCAACAGCTATGTCATCGGCGGGGACTTTCCCATTCTCATCGACCCCGGCCACGAGCACCTGGCGAAGGGCCTTCTCACCCAGATGGAAAAGGACGGCATCCCGATGGAGAGCCTCCGGCTTGTCATTGTTACTCATATCCATCCCGACCACTTCGAAAGTGCCCGGATCTTCTCGAAGGCGGGCGTTCTCCTGGCCATGCACCCGGCGGAAGAAACCTTTCTCAAAGATGTGGGCGGAGATTTCTTCCGGGCCTTCGGCCTGGAGATGCCCGAATTTAAGGTGGATTTTCACCTTCAGGAAGGGGAGGTTAAGTTGGGTTCAAAAACCTTCCAGGTCCTCCACACCCCCGGGCACTCCCCCGGATCGATCAGCCTCTATTGGCCCGAGAAAAAAGCCTTGTTTACGGGGGATGTAGTTTTCCCCATGGGAGTCGGCCGTACCGATTTCCCCGGGGGCGACGGGGCGCTTCTGAGAAAATCCATCGAGCGCCTGGCCCAGCTGGATGGGGAATGGCTCCTCTCCGGCCACGGCGAGGTTCTGAAGGGCAAGCGCAATATTCAGCGCAACTTCAGTTACGTTAAAACCAATTATTTCGACTATCTCTGATTTCGAAATAAGCGGAAAACGATTTCACCGCAGAGACGACTCTTCAAACGGCGGATCTTCGACTCTTTATAGTGAACGTCAAAAGAAAGTTGACATTGTTTCCCCGGCATTTCCCTGCAAAATCCCCCATCCTCCCTTTATAAAAGGGGGGCAAGGGTGGATTTTATCGGCGGATTTTTAAAGGAGGCAGTCTGGCCGTCTAACCTCAACATTTTTAAGTCGTTGACTATAGTTTGGGAAAGAATGAAACCTATCTTTTATGATTCGCCAATCATTATTCATTGAAATTAATATTTTTCTCTGCGTTCTCTGTGCTCTCTGCGGGGAATCGGCCTGCCCCCTTTTGACAAATCTTAAAAACTTCACTATGATGGAAAAAACTCGCGGAGGTGAGAAACCATGAAAATCCTGCTGGGTGGAATCGCCGCTTTGGTCCTGGGAGTCATCGGCCTGATTATCTGGTTTTTCGATTTTCTGATGATCTTGAAAGGGCTGATCCCGATCGCCCTGATCTTAGGAGGCGCCCTGGCCATTTATTTAGGGGTCGAAGACATCAAGACTTCCGCCTCAGCGGAGGAAGAAACCCCGCCTTCCCCTTCTCCCGATAAATCAGCCAAAGAATAAGCTCTGGGAGGTATTCTATTCATACCCAACCTGAAGATCCTGCCTTGGATCGGAAAAAACTGGAAGAGATCTTTCACCGTCTTTCCCATCCTTTCCCGGCGCTCCTGATCGACCGGATTCTGGAAACCGAACCGGGCAAGAGAATCCGAACCATCAAGGGCGTTACCGCCAATGAATTCTTTCTCCCGGGGCATTTTCCGGGGGAGCCGATCATGCCCGGAGTCATGACCCTGGAAGGCATGATTCAGAGCGCCCTCCTTCTCCTGGACGAGCTCTACAGCCGGGGAAAGGTAACCGCCGTTCTGGAGAAAGTTGGCCGGCTCAAGTTCAAAAAACCCGTGGTGCCGGGCGACCGCGTAGAATTTCAGGTTCAACTTCTGTCGCGCAACGATCCCTTATATCAATTCAAGGGGAAAGCCCTGGTGGAGGAGACTGCGGCAGCGGAGTCCGATTTTACTCTCAAAGCCTCAATTCGGGAAGTGGGGTTCGAGTTATGATGGAAAACCGGGAAATTCAGAAGGTCCTGCCCCACCGTTACCCCTTCCTTTTGGTCGACCGGGTCATCGAAATCGATCCCGGGAAGAAAGCCGTAGGCCTGAAGAACCTCTCCGGAGAGGAGTGGTTTTTTCAAGGCCATTCTTTTTACCCCCCAAGTCTCCTTTTGGAATCTTTGGCCCAGGTGGGGGGCGTCGTCCTGGGTGCCAAGGCCCGGGAGGAAGATCCCAATGCCACCGTGCAGGGTCTTTTCGCCGGGGTCTCCGACTTTACCTTTCAGCGTTGCCCCGTTCGCGGGGAACAGATTCGGTTAAAGATGGAGGTCCTGCAGAGTTTGGCCTCGATCTATAAATTTTCCGCCGAAGCTTTTGTGGGGGACGAAAAAATCGCCGGGGGGCAGATCCTTCTTTCTTTCACCCGGCTGGCGATCTGATCCAGGCGCGCAAGCTCATCGTCGCCGTTGTTCCCCCCGTCATTCCCGCGAAATTCTCTATTCCCCGCTTGGGGAGTGGCCCCCGCGAGTGCATGAAAATACCCCCATCCCCCCTTTTGACAAAGGGGGGATGGGGGGGATTTAAACCGGTATTTCTATCGAAGCCAGGATCCGGCAATTCCATTTTGCCTGCTCGGCATCCAACCTGGAGAACACAAAATGGAGAAGAAAACCTACACCGTTAGAGACGTACTGGAGGCCTTAAACGAGATCACGGGCGGGCGAGTCATCACCAAGGCCGAAGACGCTTTTGCCCAGGGAAACCCGTTTGTGGTGGTCAAGACCTCCCACCTGCCGGGGAAGGCCGTCCTCGAAACTCCCGGCCTGGTTTGCGGCAACCCCAAGCAGGAGGTCCGCAAACTTGCCGTGAGCATGACCCTCACGGAAAGCCAGATCGAACTCGCCGGCGGCACAGCGGTGGACGCCATCGTGGCTCATCACCCCGTGGCCGACGCCGCCAGCTGCGGCGGGGTCCCTTTGCGCGGCTATGTCGGCCTTTACGGGGTCGCCGTCTTCGAACTTCACGAAGCCTTCCACGGCCGCCATCCCGGCATCGCCTGGATTCACGGGCACAAGCCTTTCCGGCTGGAGATCGCCTACGGGGGCCTCCCCGGGAACGTAATGTACGTGGGCCGGCCTTTTCCGGAAATCCAGAAGGCCGGGGATATTATTGATCGGCTGGCCGTTTTTTCCGATCTTGCCCGGGAAAAGTCTTTTCTCGACCAGGAAAGGGAAAAAAGGGAGTGCCCGGAGTTGATGGAAACCAACATCGCCGTGGCCGCCGAAATTCTGAATGGTTCCAGGGAAGATAGGGTCGGGGCGATTCTGCATTTCTTCCCTCATACAGGTTTCACCGGCGACCACCTGCGGCAGGCGAAGAAGGAGAACCCGGAAATCACCACCGCCCTCGTCTCCATCAGCCGGGTTAAAAAATCAAGCCCGCTGGTGGAAACGGCCCGCGAATTGGGCTTGACGATGCTGGCCGGGAACTCCCATGCCCTCGAAATTTTCGAAAACGGAATTCCTCTCGCCTATGCTTTAAAATCCCTGCTCCCCGGAGTGGAAATCGTTCTCTTCCGCGAGCGGGTCACATCAATTCCCCTGGAAAAAGCGGGGTCGAAAATGATGCGGGATTACGGGAAGGAAATGGCGGCGAACCACCTGGTGAAGAAGCCGTAGGGGCGACCGGCCCTGTCCTTGTCCGAAAGAAGTATTTTTAAATCCCCCCATCCCCCCTTTGATAGAGGGGGGTGAGGGGGGATTTTTATCTTTTCGCAGGTGCCACGCTCCGAGTGGAGCTTGGCGCTATGCGTCTTTTCCTCTTGCGCCTTGCGGTCTCGCGACTCACGATTCTTTGAAGGCACCGAAGAACTTCTCCAACGTTTTCTCATCCACCGGCTTCGTCACCAGGCTGACGACGACAAAAAGGATCACCCCCAGGATCATCGCCCACACGCCGTTGTGGATCCCGGGGATGGGCATCTTGAACACTTTCATCCACAGGAGAACCAGGAAGGTTTCGGAGGCGATCATGGAAATGATGGCCCCCGCTTTCGTCGCCCGCCGCCAGTAAAGCGCGCCGATCAAAACGATCAAGACCTGCAGCATGATCGGCCCGGAAGCGTCAATGAGCAATCCCACCAGCGTCGCCGGCCCCCAGAAAACAAAAGCCAGGGCCCCCGCCACCACGATCAAGAGAACGAGCCGGCTGAGCTTTGTAATTTTCGTTTGGCTGGCCGACTCCGGATCGAAGAACCTCACGTAAAGGTCGCGGACGATGATCGAAGTCAGGCTCAGGACCTGCCCGGAAACGGTTGACATGATGGCCGCAAGAATGGCGAGGACGATGATAATCCCGAAAACCGGTGGGAGAAGTTCATTCAGCATCATCGGAAAAATAAGATCGGCGTTCTTAAGGGCCGGATATTGCACCTTTCCTGCGAGGCCGATGAAAATCGGCGGAAGATTGACGAATAGCGCCGCCAGGGGAAAGATAAATGCCAGCATCTTTATGGTCTTGAGGCTTTTCGTCGCATACATCCGCTGCGAGATCTGCGGCCAGGCAAAACCGCCCAGGCCCACGACCATGCAGGTAGTCAGGACCATGGACGGCGTCCAGACCCCGGCCGGTCCGGGGAAGGAAACCAGTTTGGGATCGATGGCCGCCGCCTTCTGGATCACTCCTCCCAGGCCTCCCCCCACTTTGTCGGCAATCAGGAACATGGCCCCGAGCATCCCGACCAGCATGATGATGGACTGAACCACGTCCGTCCAGACCACGGACCGGAACCCGCCCATGATGACGTAAAAGAGAACCACAATCGTGATGTAGAGGAGCCCGGTGTTGAAGGAAATCACGTTGTTGGTGACTCCCTGAAGCGTCAGCCCCGCCCCTTTGACCTGCAGGCCGATATAAGGGAGGAGGGAGCCGATGCTGATGATCATGGCGAGCACGCAAACCAGGTTGCTCCCGTACCGCTCGGCAAAAAGGTCGGTCATGTTGATGAACCCGTGCTTCTTCCCCAGGATCCACATCCGGCTCCCTAAGAGATACATGCAGAGGGAGTTGAGAAGAATATTCCCGGCGATCCCGAAGAACGAGATCCCGGTCCGGTAATACGCCCCTGGAAGGCCGATATAGGAATAAGCGCTGAACAGGGTCGACCAAACCGTGCAGAGAACGACGAACAGACCGAGGGTCCGGCCCCCTAAAAAGAAATCCTCCATGCTCGGGCGGGATCTGCGAAAACCCCAAAAACCGATGGCAAACATGACCACCGTGTAAACAGCGACGCCGACGATGACCAGGGTTGGACTCATTTTTTCACCCCCTTCTCGCGGCGGATTTCAGCCAGAAAAGAGTCCTCGTCCTCGGCCCGGCCATGCATTCTCGTGCCGAAAGCCAGGTATCCGATGAAAGCCACAAAAAGGACATGGACGATCAGCAGGTAAAAAACGGGCGCCGGGAAAATTCCCCAGTAGATCGGCTCCGAAATTTTTTGGAAGGGAGCCGAAATTCCATAGGCCAGCAAGATAAAAACTATTACGAGCAAAACCTTCTTTCCCGCCGTCATATCGAACCTCCTTACGGTGTTTTTTCCACCCACACTTTATGGCCGGAATCCTACTTTGGGCATGGGAAAATGTCAAGGGGAATCCCTTGTTTTTTAAGCAGAAATAATTTTTTAATTCTTATTGACAGGCCGGAACAATCATGGTTACAATCTCAATCATCATTATTAGTGCGGGCCGAAAGTAGCCGGATGGGGATTCACGTTGAATTTATGTCTTGGAATTGATCCTTACCACTCAAATCCAAACGTTTACCCAAGCAAATCTGCCCAATCTCTTTTCCATTTCCAATATATAAAAATACCAGGTCTCCGGAAAGGTCTTAGATGGACTGTTTTCCAGGAGGGAAGTAGCTTAAAAATCAAAAGAAAGAAAGGGAGGAAGAGAAATGAAGAAGGTTGTCAGGATTTCATTCGTATGCATGGTGGCGGCGTTTTTGCTCCTGTCAGGCATGGCATGGGCGGAAACATTCCGCCTCACGATCGGGGCGGGTCATCCGGTGGACGCTTCCACCTGGATTACCTCGATGCGCGATTACATGCAGGTTGAGGTCAAAAAGCGAGTAGAAGCCACGACGCCTCATAAGATCGAATGGGTGGAAGCGTATGGCGGTTCGATTGCCAAACTTGGGGAAGTGCTCGAGGCCATTGAAAGCGGTCTGATGGACATCGGTGATGTCCACATTCCCTTCGAGCCCGCCAAGTTGATGGCCCACAATTTCTCATATTTCATTCCGTTCGGCACCCCCGATATTCTGGTGGCTTCCAAGGCCGCCAAGAAGGTCTATGACGACTACCCGCAGCTCAAGGACATTCTTGAAAAGAAATACAATCAGGTTTTCCTCGGCCTCGGCGGCGTCAGCTGTTATAACCTCGTAACCACCTTCCCATGGGAAAAGGTCGAGCAATTGAAAGGCCGCAAAGTCGCCGCCGCCGGCCCCAACATTCCCTGGCTTCTGGCCGTCGGGATCGTGCCGGTCCAGTCAAACCTGAACGAGGCCTATACCTCGATGCAGACCGGAGTGTATCATGGCTGGGTCATGCACGCTCAGGCAACGGTCTCCTTCAAACTCCACGAGGTGGCGAAAAACTTTACGGTCACGGATTTCGGGGCCATTCCCAATGTGTTGATCACGATCAACCGCAACACGTGGAATAAATTCCCCAAGGAAGTAAAGGACATTTTCATCGATGTGGGCAGCAAGTATCACCTGGTGCAGGCCCCCCAATCGATCATGAAAGACGAGCAGGCCATGAAGGCCATGAAAGACGCGGGGTGCACAGTGCGCGTGCTGACTTGGGAAGAGAAGGTGAAATGGGCCAATGCGATCACGGATATCCCCAATGAAAGAGCGGCCGAGATCAATAAGGCGGGGATGCCCGGGGGCGCGGTGAAGGCCTATTACATGAACCTGAAAGCCCAAGGGGTCAAGTTCCCAAGGGAGTGGTTCAAGTAATTTCATCCAATTTGGGTTAGGGGAGAGATTCAGAAGGTTCCCTTCGAAATCAGAACCCCCATTCGAATATTGAACGTAACAACGATTCCGGTCCCGGGGGTGAACTCACAGCTGCTCCCGGGATCGGCGTTTCTTTTTAAGGGGAATCCATGGCAGACGAGTTTTCTGCGGCAGAAGCAATGCCCCAAGGGGATGAGGGCCTTTTTTCTCGTTTTATCTCTCATTTCATAGGCGTCATGAACGCCATCGGGACCGCCTGGGTCGGGCTTATCACGGTTCTGATTACCTGTGATATTGTCGGGAGGGTGGCCTTCAATTCCCCCATTACCGGCGTTCCGGAGATCGTCAAGGTTTCGATCGTGGCCATTGCCTGGATGCAAATGGCCTACACTCTTAAAATCGGCGGTCACCTCCGTTCTGAAATCATTCTTGACCGTCTTCCTTCTAAAGGAAGAGCGATCGTAAACCTGATGGCTTACAGCATGGGAGCCTTTATTTTTGCCATGGTGATTTTTTCCGGCTGGGGAAACATGATCGAATCCTGGCGGATCGGGGAATTTGAGGGCGAACTGCCCGTACGGGTACCCACCTATCCGGTGCGAACCCTTCTTCTCCTCGGCGCCGCCTTGACTTCCATCCAATTTTTGATCCTTTTGAAGCAAACGATTCAAATCCTGCTGGGGCCCGGAGGAAAAGGAAAAAGATAATGGACCCTTTAACGATTTCGATCATCAGCGTTGCTTTTGTCTTTTTCTTCATCCTCATGGGCGTTCACATCGGGGTCTCCTTAGCCACGGTCAGCGTCCTGGGTATCTGGGCCATTACCGGCAAGGCCTCGGTTGCCATCAACATCCTCCAGACCACTTCCTACAGCGCGGTCATGGATTACATGTTCGCCGTCATTCCCCTCTTCGTTTTAATGGGGCTCTTCTCCACGCAGTCGGGAGCCACCAAGGAACTTTTCGATTCCGCCCAATTCTTTTTAGGTCGGCTTCGAGGCGGAATCGGCATCGCCACCGTTTTGGCCAATGCCGTTTTTGCCGCGATCACCGGCGTCTCCGTCGCCTCGGCCGCGGTTTTTTCCAAGATCGCCTTCCCGGAAATGGAGCGCCTCCAGTATGACCGGAAGTTCGGACTCGGGATCATCGCCGGAAGCGCCATCCTGGGCATGTTGATTCCCCCCTCGATCCTCATGATTATCTACGGGGTTCTCACCGAACAATCGATCGGAAAGCTTTTCATAGCCGGGATTGTCCCGGGATTGGTCGTGACCGGAGTCATCTCCCTGGGGATCTGGTCCATGATCGGCTTCAACCCTCGCCTGGGGGGGTTCAGGGAAAAACCTCCAATAATTACCATCTCTTCGTTTCTTAAAGCGATAGCCACCCCGTGGGCCGTGGTTGGGTTGATCATTCTGGTCATGGGTGGAATCTGGGGTGGTCTTTTTACCCCTACCGAGGCCGGCGCCGTGGGGGCCGCGGGAGGATTCCTGTTGGTTGTAATCAAGCGACAGTTTACCTTCAGGGGACTCTGGCTAATTCTCATGGACGGCGGGCGAACGTTTTCCAGCATCTTTCTCCTCCTGATCTGCGCCCAGATGTACAGCCGGATGCTGACGATCTCCGGTCTGGCCACCAAGATCACCGTCTGGGCGACCTCGCTGCCCGTTCCCCCCGTTGTAGTCATTGGGGGATTCCTCACGGTATTCATCATCCTCGGCTGCATCATCGACTCGGCCTCCATTCTCCTGTTGGTGATTCCGATCATGCATCCGGTGGCCGTGAAACTTGGATACGACCCGATTCACTTCGCCATTATATCCATTGTGACCATCGAGGTGGGCCTTCTCACGCCCCCCTTTGGCATGGTCGTCTTTGCCATGAAATCGGCCCTGGGTGATAAGGTGAGCATTGAAGAGATCTTTGCCGGGTCCACCCCCTTCATGATCATGCTGGTTATCTCCCTCCTGATCATCTGGAAATTTCCAATTCTGGCCACCTGGCTGCCGTCGCTCATGTGAATCTTGGTGGCAGTGTCATTGGGAGTGTCAGTTAAAAAAAGGATTTAAAATTTTAGGCATTTTTAGGAGATTCATGTGAGTAAATCAGCGGGAATGATCGGCCTCGGAATCATGGGCATGCCCATGTCGGCGAATATGCTCAAAGACGGGATCATGGTCTACGGGTATGGCGGCCCCCGGAGCAATGCTGAAAAAATCGCCGCCTTGGAAAAACTCGGCGGGAGGGGCGCTCAATCCCCCCGGGAGGTGGCGGAAAAGACCGATATCGTGTTGACCTGTCTGCCCAGCGTGGCTTCTTTGGACGATGTGATTTCCGGGAAAGACGGCCTTCTCTCCGCCGGAAGGAAAGACTTCATCGTCGTGGAAACGAGCACCTTCCCGCTCGAAGATAAGCTGCGGGCCCGCGAAACCCTGAGGAAAGCGGGTATCGTGATGCTCGATTGCCCCCTGAGCGGCACCGGCGCTCAGGCGGCCCGGAAAGACCTTGCCGTTTTTGCCAGCGGGGACAAGGAAGCCTGCGACAGATGCACCCCCGTTTTAAAAGGGTTCTCCCGGGTGATCTACTACCTCGGTGAATTCGGCAACGGGAGCAAGATGAAATACGTGGCCAACCTCCTGGTGGCGATCCACAATGTCTCGGCGGCCGAGGCTTTCGTACTCGGCATGAA
>Ga0113563_10001885_pt1 | contig 12319 bp, 4 predicted proteins | sample Mud3Dept3metaG_FD_80117 | JGI IMG/M metagenome (GOLD analysis project Ga0113563, IMG submission 80117) | Freshwater wetland microbial communities from Ohio, USA, analyzing the effect of biotic and abiotic controls - Mud 3 Core 4 Depth 3... | ecosystem: Environmental > Aquatic > Freshwater >...
ATCTCATTGACCCATCACCCCCCACCTAATTGCTAAAACGCCTTGTCGGCTAATTTAAAATTCCTAATTGCTGATCATCACCAAATCCAACGTTGCCCCACACTCATCAAAGATTCTCTTCGCCGTCTCGAAATCCGCCTGCGCCAATCCATCCCTGTCATAATGCGAGTATAGCTCAGCCCGCCAGGCGTAAGCTCGCCCCAGCTCGAGTCGGCTGCCTTCCGCTTCGTAAATCCTTATACTGCGCTCAAAAGCTTGCTCTGCCAGATCGAACTCGCCGGCCAGGTCGCGGTAGCGTCCGACCAGTATCCAATAATGGCCTTTGCTTCCGGTCTCCGGATCGTCAGCCAGGCGCAGGAATTCATCGCGAAATTTCGCCAGCGCCTGCAGGTCTTTCACACCCAGATAGGCCGAGATCAGCCAGGAGGGATGAGCACGCCGGGTCAACTCTTCATACTTATCAACGATATCTGGAAGCGCCAGCCAGTCGCGGCGATAAGCATGGATATAACAGAGAGTCTGGTAAGTCCACTCGTAAACCTGGTACTGCTGCATACGGTCTGCCTGGACAAGCAGAAAGTCGATATCCGCCTGCATAAGATGCTCGTCATCCATATCCGAATAGATTTGAGCGCGCCGGGAGCGCAATAGGATTTCTAAGCGGATGTTCCCGCTGCTTTGGGCCAGCGCGATGCCCCGATTAGCAGCGGCCAGGGCGGATTTTAAGTCACCCATCCCTTGATAAGCAAACGTCGTGCTCATCTCACCCCAGGCGACTCGATCCTGCGAGCCGATTTTCTCGCCGATCTCTTTGTCGCGAATAGCGTTCTGCAGCGATTCCTGCCATCGATTAAGGATTGCTGCATTCTCTGCCAGGAACTCATACCCCAGGGCGATGGCGTTCGGGTAGTTCATTTTCTCGCCCAGCGTCAGGGTGCCACGCGCCCATTCATTGCTGTGTTCTATGCCCCCCCACCACTGGTAGGCGCCAGACAGGTAGGCGTAAATCTCGGTCAGCAGTTCGACGCTGCCGAGCGATTCCGCCCGCATTCCTGCCAGCGGTTCGGCGAGCTCACGCGCCTGCTCTAAATATTCGATTGCTTGTTCCCCATGACCATGGTAATGGTAGTAGCGGCCCAGCATAGCAAGGGCGCGTGCCCGCCCCTCCACCGGGATAGAAATCCCTTTTTCATCCAGGGCAGCCTTCAAATAAGCCACGCCGCGCTCATCACCGATGTTGGCATAAGTCGCGCCGATCTTGATACCTAGCTCAATCCGTTTCACAGCCTCCGGAGCCAGGTCTATCGCGTGCTGATAATGTTCCACGGCCAGCTCAAACGGCCCGGTCCGGTAATAGATATCTGCGGTGGCTTCTTCGATCACAAGGCGCTGGCCGGGCAGATTGAGACCCTCCGCACATTCAGCGGCGCGCACGTAGTAAAAGAGAGCTTCATCGTGGGCATAGATTTTCTCCGCTCCCCGGGCGGCCGCCATCGCAAAGCGCAGACCATTTTCCAGGTCGCCGCTCTCGATGAAGTGGTGCGCCAACTCGGCAGCGTGCAGGTCGATCTGTGATCCATATAGGCGCAGCAGCCCTTCGCCGATGCGTTGATGCAGCCGCCTGCGGCGGATTGGATTCAGCTCTTCGTACAGCACTTCGCGGATCTTATCGTGGGTAAACGTAAACCCTTCGCTGGGCTCGGACGAGATCAGCTGCGCCAGGCTGGCTTCGTCGAGAGCATCCAGCAGCGTCTCTTCGCTCATATCCGCTACCGCAACGATTTCCACGAACTGGAAGGTCTTGCCTATAGCAGCAGCGACGTGCAGCGCATCCAGGCAAGTTTTACTTAACCTATTCAATCGCCGACCTATTGCTTCGCGTACGCTTTGCGGGACAGTCAGATCGGCGATTTCTTTGCGCTCCCAGCGGTCTTCTTCGCGATAAATCTGGCCTTGTTCGATCAGCGACTTGAGAACTTCTTCGATGAAGAATGGATTGCCTTCTGTTTCATGGAAAATCAGCTCGGTAAACTCATCGGAGATGCTCTCCAATCCGAACAGACCGGCAATCATAGCTCGACACGAATCGATCGTCAGCCTACCAAGCGCCAACCGGGTCGCCAGGCGCTCGCGGTTCCATTCGACCAGGGCGTCACTCAGTGGGCGGGAGCGGTCGAGCTCGACTTCTCGATAAGCCGCCAGCGCCAGCAGCCGTTCACCGCGCAGCCGGCGTAGCAAGTAGGATAACAGCGCCAGCGTCCCGTTATCCGCCCAGTGCAGGTCATCGATGAAGAGCAGCAGGCCGCGCTTCCTGGCCAGCTTCTGCAGAAACCGCGCCACGTTATCGAACATTCGCAGGCGTTCCTCATTCGGCGGCAGCGCCGGGCTGGGTGCCAGCGGTCCCAAGCGGACTTCAATTTCGGGTGCCAGCCGGGAGAGCTCGAATGCTGTCGAGCCTAGTTCTTCGCGCAGTACGTCGGTGGCGCGCCTGCCAGCCCAATCGCGCAACGCCTCGGCAAAGGGCAGGAAAGGTGTGGTGGCCTCGTATTCATAACAGGCAGCCTGAAAAATAGCAGCCTGATCCAGGCGAGCATAAATGAGAATTTCACGCGCCAGGCGGGTCTTGCCGACGCCTGGCTCGCCGGAGATCAGGACCAGGTGACTGTTGCCCTGCTGCGCGTAGGTCCATAATTCATGGATTTGGGCCAGCTCGACCTGCCTGCCAACCAGCCTGCCGCGAGCGATGCGATCCAATATCGATAGACCCGCCAGGGCAGGTCGTTCAGGGAGCGCTTCGATTTCAGGCAACTGGATAGCTTCCAGCAGCCGGGCAGTTTCGGCGGCGCTAGCAGGGCGATCCACCGGGCGCTTGCTCAACAGGCGCAAGATCAACGTGTCCAGCGCGGGCGGGATTTTCTGGTTATAGGTGCTGGGGGGAACCACCGGCGCGTACAGGTGTTGGGAGATCACAGCGATGGGATCGTCGCCGCTGAAAGGCAGGAGCTCAGCGATTAATTCGTACAACATGACGCCCAAAGAATACAGGTCAGCTCGTCCATCGATTTCTTCACCAAGGGCTTGCTCGGGCGCCATGTAAAATACAGTGCCCACGATCAAACCTTCAGAAGACAGGCGGGTTGTCGACGAGCGCGCTAATCCAAAGTCGCTCAGCTTAGCCAATCCCTCCGGAGTAATCAGCACATTTTCAGGTTTCAAATCGCGGTGAATTACACCGTGAGTATGGGCATGCTCCAACGCTGCGCACACCTGGCGCATAATTGGTAAGATCTCATCCAGGTTCGTAGGATGTAACTCATGTAAGGACTTACCCTCGACAAGCTGCATGACGATGAATGGCCTACCGTCTGCCTCGCTGGCGTCATAAATTGTTACGATATTGGGATGGTCGAGCCGGGCGGCGGATTGGGCCTCGTGGAGCAGTCGCGCTCGTCCCTTCGAGCCGAGACCCCGATCATTGAGTAATTTTATAGCTACATCGCGCTGCAAGAGCAAGTCAAAGGCGCGGTAAAGCTCCCCCATTCCCCCCTGGCCGAGCACCGCATCCAGACGGTAGCGGTTTTGCAGGGTGGCACCAATCATTGGTTAATGATAATCGATGGAACGGGGATGGTAAAGATTCCTTTTATACAACTCTACGATTTGTTCGGCGAAATCCAAAACGCTGGCGCGCAACGGCAATGGCGCCAAGATTTCGACCGCCCTTCCGAGCCCAAGCAGTTTCTGGCGGGCTGCTTCGAACGTTTCGAAAGCCAGCTCTAGCTCGATCCATTCCGGATCTTCGCCGGGTTTACTGGCATCTCTCTGCGCAAGAATATCTTCACCGAGGCTGCGCGCCAGTTCGGGGATGAATTTAGGCGCCGCCCGTACCCTGGCTTTGAATTGGTCGGAGAGCGCGTCGACCTCGATGCACCAACTCTCCCAGAAAGACGCCAGGTCAAATCTCACCGGTCGGACAAAGCGCTCGTCGCTCGCCTGGACGTTGAGTAATTCCGACAAGCGGATGACCCGCGCTCGTTCCTGGCGCCGGAAAACAAGGTGCCAGATGCCTCCCTTTGCCACCAGCCCAAGCGGCTCGACCAGGTATTGCACTTGGACCGGAAATACCGGTCGGTAACTCACCAGCAACTTTCGGTCATCCCACAGCGCCTGGTGGACGGTTTGGAGGAAGGGTACTGGCTTGTCGTTAAGCCGCCAGCCGCTCGAATCTATGTAGATGCGCTGGCGAACTCTCTCTCCATTGCTGCGCTGGAAGTCGGGCATCGCAGCGGAGAGCTTTAACAATGCGGCGCGCAGCTCTTCGGCCACGCCAAGCTCAGCTAATGGGGTTGGGATACTCAACATGAACAGGGCTCGCGCCTCTTTTTCGGTCAAACCGGTCAGGTTGGTACGGTAGCGATCGACCAGGGCAAAGCCGCCATTGCAACCTGTTTCGCTATAGATCGGTATGCCGGCCGCGCTCAAGGCCAGCACATCCCGATAAATCGTGCGCTCTGAGACTTCCAACTCCTTGGCTAACTGGCGGGCAGAAGTCCGTCCACGGGTCTGTAAGATTATAAGTAGGGTTATTAAACGGTCAGCGCGCATTACTAAACCATCGATTCCAGTACACATTCAAAAGATTTAAACGCAAATACCGCTTGGTACTCAAAGGAACGCTAAACTAAATTTACAGGAATTTTGTAGCGAGCTTCACGATTTTAGCGTTTCAGTCTTTATCCCATTTCACTGCGCAATATACATTATTATTATGCCATAAATCCCTGACAAGAGATGTCATGGTTCTATGATATCCTACTTATAAAGGAGAAAAAGCCATGGATCAACTCGATGTACATTTCGAAACACTCCCGCCAATGCGCGTCGCCAGCTTTTGGGGTTTTGGCGAGCAGCCGGAAGTCAGCGCCTGGGAAAAACTCAACGCCTGGGCAAAGCCGCGCGGCCTGCTTGGAAACCTGGAAGCTCACCCCATATTCGGTTTTAACAATCCAAACCCGTCTTCAGGCAGCCCAAATTATGGCTATGAGCTATGGCTGCGTGTTGAGCCAGAGGTAGAACCGGAAGGCGATATGCGCACTGTGGAATTCGAAGGCGGGCGCTTTGCAGTCCTGCGCTGCGAAGTGCCGGCAGGGAAATACGAAGTCATCCCGGAATCATGGGAACGGCTGGTCGCCTGGGTGGAGGACTCGAAATATCGGATCGGCTGCAAACAGTGCCTGGAGCGCAGCGCGGCGTTTGAGGCGCAAGGCATCGAGTTCGCCCTGGACCTGATGCTGCCGGTTTGTGAAAAAACTTAGCTCCCCCCGGTGTACACCCGATTCAGCGCGGCTACCAGCTCCTCCACCCGAATTGGCTTGGCGATGTAATCGTCCATGCCCGCTGCCAAACAGGCTTCGCGGTCGCCTTGCAGGGCATTAGCGGTCATGGCGATGATCGTTGGGCGCTCTCCCTTAGGCCAACGGGTGCAAATCTGCCGTGCGGCCTCCAGCCCATCCATCTCGGGCATTTGCACATCCATTAAGACCACATCGTACCGCTGCCGTTCGAGCGCCCCGATCGCCTCTCGACCATTAGCTGCCATGTCTGCCCGGTAGCCCATCTGCGAAAGCAGGCGCACTGCCAGCTTCTGGTTGACGGTATTATCTTCCGCCAGCAGGATGCGCAGCGGGCGGCGCTCAGCCAGCTCCGGATCGAGCAGCGCCGCCCGCGTGGTTGTCTGCTCGATTGGTCCTGGCGCAGTGGAAAAAATGCTGATTAATGCATCGAATAACGCCGATGGGTGTACCGGCTTAGATAGGTGGGCGACGAATTCGGGTCCGCAGTCTGCCTGATCCTCACTTCCCAAGGATGAATACAGCAACAGCGGCAGGGTTTCTTTGGAACGCAGCTTATGCATCTCGCAGGCCAGCTCGACCCCGTTCATCTCAGGCATCTGCATATCCAGGATTGCCAGGTCGAAAGGATCCCCACGCTCAAGCCAGCGCAGCGCATCTGCCGGAGAAGCGGTCTCGCGCGGCAGCATACCCCAGGCGCGGGTCTGACCGAACAGGATTTGACGGTTGGTGCGGTTGTCATCCACGATCATGACACGTTTACCCGTCAGGGCTGGTTGCTCGCCAGTCAAGTGCGGCCAATTTTTGATCTCGGGAGCAACCGTCGCCTGGATGGTGAAATAAAATGCAGCGCCCGGTCCGCCGCGGCGTGGCTCATTGCTAACCGAGGCTGGGGCAGGTGATTCGGCCCACATTTCCCCGCCCATTAGCTCGCACAGGCGTTTGCTGATCGCCAAGCCCAGCCCAGTGCCGCCGTAACGCCGCGCCGTGGAGGCGTCCACCTGGCTGAAAGCCTGGAAGAGGCGGTTTATACGGTCGGCTGGGATGCCGATGCCGGTGTCACGCACTGAGAAATGCACGAGAGCAGACACGGGGACGGGGAGACGCGGCGACGGGGAGACTTCCTCCGCGTCTCCGTGTCTCTGCGCCTCCGCATCACCCTGTTTCCGCTTCTTCGCGTCATCTTGCGACAGGCTGACTGAAAGCACCACCTCTCCGGCCTCTGTGAACTTGACCGCATTGCTTAGCAGGTTGATCAGGATCTGGCGCAGGCGGGTGACATCGCCGGTGATCGCCGGCGGCAGACCGGGTTCTATCTGGTAAGCCAGCTCGAGCCCCTTTTCGGCCGCCCGCATACGCAGCAGATCGAGCGCGCCCTCCACACACTCGCGCAGATCGAAGGGTTGTTCTTCGAGGTCCATCCGCCCGGCTTCGATCTTGGAAAAATCCAGGATGTCGTTGATAATGGTCAGCAGGGCATCGCCGCTGGTGCGGATCGTCTCAGCATAATCGCGTTGATCAAGGTTAAGTTGGGTATCCATTAGCAGCCCGGACATGCCGATAATCGCATTCATCGGCGTGCGAATTTCGTGGCTCATCATAGCCAGGAAGGCGCTCTTGGCTTCGTTAGCAGCTTCAGCTTCCTGGCGAGCTTTTTGCATTTGCTCGAACAGGTTGGCATTATCGATGGCAATCACAGCCTGGTCGGCAAAGGTTTGCAGCAAATCGATCTGATGCTCGGAGAACAGCCGTGCTTCCAGCCGCCGGATTAGGATCACGCCCAACGGCTCATCATTCTTGACCAGCGGTGCGGCCAGCAGTGTATGGATGCCGCGCGGTTCGTTCAACTGTTTGGCGCGCCAATACTCTTCCGCCGGTTCTCGAAAAATATCTTCGATCTGTATAATACGCCGTTCCAGCATCGCCCTCCCAGTTGGAGTGAAGCGGTCAAACGGCACGCGTGTTTCTTCGGCTGGTTTTGGGATGATCCCATCGTGGGCGACCGGGCGGAAGGTATCCTCTTCCAGGAGGAATACAACCGCGTCTTCGGCTTCGCACAAAGTCACTGCAAATTGGGCAACTGCATCCAGTTTGGCTTGCAAATCGCCCGGGGAGCGGCTGATTATTTTCAACACCTCGTTGGTGGCTGCCGTCTCACGAGTGCGCTGCTGGGTCTGGTCGAACAGGCGGGCGTTCTGAACAGCCGCCCCCAGGTTAGCGGCGATGGTAGCCAGCAGACGCAGATCATTCTCGTCGAATACATCTTCTTCCTGGATGCTTTGGACGCTGATCACGCCGATCGTCTCATCGTTAACGTGGATTGGAACGCCGATGTAGGATTTTGCGGCGATGCCCACCGGCCGGGCGCCGATGGCCATCGAGCGCTCCTGAACATCCTGGTTGATCAGCAAGGGCTCGCCGGTCTGGATGATCTTGCTTGCCAGCCCTTCACCGAATGTGAGCGTTTGGAAGGTCTCGCCATAATTATAAGGAAAGCGGATCAGGCCGGCCGTTCGATCGAGCAAGGCGATATAGGCGATGTCGGCTTTAAAGGTGTCGCGGATCTGTTCTCCGGCGAGCTGGATTAGCGCCTCGGTCTCAATCTGGGAAACCAACGCCTGGCTGACTTGATTAATCGTAGCCATTTCGGCGGCGCGCTGTTCGCTTTCTTTCAACAAACGTTGTGTCTCTTTAAAAAGACGCGCATTTTCAAGAGCGACGCTCATCGAACTGGCCAGGGTCGTCAATAAGCGTAAATCAGAATCCGTGAACGCATTTTCACGCTCTATGTTTTGGATTGAAATGACGCCACGGGCTTCGCCGCGGATCAGCAGAGGTACGAAGATGGCTGATAACGCATATTCTCCGCCGCCGATCCTTTTCGAATTGTATTCTTCAATGACCCGGTCATCAATTTGATTGAGCATCAACGGCTGGCGAGTTTGAATAACATGGGGAGAGAAGCCTTTTTCACGTAATACCCCGCTTGGTTGCTCCAGTCGCTGGCCAAGCTCAAAAATATATGGGAATGTTACTTCCCTCGTTTGTGGATCGTATGTCTCTATAAAGAGCGATTGTACGTCGAAAATTTGGCGGATTTTCTCACCGACTAATTCATATATGGATTGCATATCTAATTTAGAAGCCAATCCTTCTTGAACGCTGTTGATGATCGCCAGCTCGGCATTGCGCTGCTCGGTCTCTCTGAGTAAGCGCTGGGTCTCATCAAAGAGGCGAGCATTTTCGAGGGCAGTTCCTAAGGACGTCGCGATAGTGACCAAAAGACGCAGATCGGCTTCGGTATATGCATTTTCTTGATCCGGATCATGCAAAGAGACGGCGCCGATAGTCTCACCATTGGATATGATCGGCGCGCCGATAAAGGATTTTCGGTGCGAAATTCCCTCAGGTAAGACTGCCTTGTTAAGCAATTCCTCCTTGTTTGCGGGGGTCAGCACCAGCGGCTGGCCGGTTTGAATGATGGCTGACATTAACCCCTCCCCCAATGGCAAGGTATCTTGATGGACTCTGCCTTCACTCGACAACGAGTATGGGAAGGAAATCATCTGGCTTTCCGGATTGTAGATGGCGATCTCGACTTCGGAAACGCCAAAAATATTCTTTAATTGATCTCCAACCAAATCGATCACACCCTGGATCTCTAACCTTGTTGCTAAACCCTTCTGGATGCTGTTTATAACCGTTAGTTCGGCCGCGCGCTGCTGTTCAGCTTCGAAGAGACGTGCATTCTGGATAGCGATGCCCATATTCGACGAGAGTGTTTGCAGCAGGCGTAGATGGTTTTCGTCATAGGCATTGCGTTCGAAGCTCTGGACGGTGACCACGCCGATCGGCTTGTCATTGACGATCATCGGCACGCCCATAAAAGATTCAGTGTCCCTACCTTCTGTATTCATAGGGGGAAAAAATATTGCTCCGGCTTCAATCACCCCTGTCATATTACCGAAAAGGAGTGGTTGGCGCGTCTGGAAAATGCGTGAGACAAGCCCTTGCCCGAGCGGAATTGAAGCCTGTAGGGTGTTGATAACGCCACTATCATAGGAATAAACATGTTCGAAAAGGTTTGTCTGAGTATTGAATATTGTGATGGCGACGAAATCGGCGCTGAAGATCTTTTGTACTTTATCCCCAACGAGTTGGGTCATTGTTTTAACATCCAATGTCTTGGCCATCGCTTCGCCAACAGAGTTGAGGATGGAAAGCTCAGAATTACGTTGGCGTGTCTCTTCGACAGCGCGTGCACGTACCAGGGCAGTAGAAATGTGCTGGGCGACGTAGACGAGCAAGTCGATATCTTGAAGCGTATATGGTGAACTATCTGGGTCATAGCTCTGAACCATTAGCGCACCAAAAGTCTTGTCCTCGTATTTTAGAGGTACGCAGATGCCATAGCCATAAGTTCCTACTACCTTGATTTCACCACTCGCCAATACTGCCTGGGCGCTGCCATCCACAGTAGAAAGAGTCTGACCGTGGTCCAATACCCAGCCAGTGATACCATGTTGGTCCCTTTTACGGATCGGCGCCATAGGTTCCGGATCGACGCTATCGACCCAATAAGTCCAGGTGACCAAATCGGTCTGCTCATCATGAAGGGCGATAAATAAGTTCTCGGCATACATAAGCTCTCGGACGACTGCATGCACGCGTTGGTAAAACTCATTCAAATCGACGGCGGCGTTCGCGGCTTCAGCGATTTGAAACAGCGCGGTTTGGACCTTATTACTGTGGGACAGCTCGGCGGTGCGCCCTTCGACGCGCGCCTCAAGGTTTTCCAGCAGGGAGGCGTTTTCAAGCGCCACCGCGGCCGAGTTGGCCAGCATGGACAGCAAATCCCGGTCACGGATAGTGAAGCGCCCATAGATGCCTGGCAGGTCGGCATAAATCCAGCCAAGCAGGCGTTCTTGCACCGTTAAAGGCGCCAGCAATATTGAGGTTTGCTCGATCTCAGGTTTTGCCATGCTACCATCCACAATTTCCTGTGTGTGATGCAATAGCGTCCGGCGCCGGGGAACGGCGGTTTCTAGCAGCGGCCGCAGCTCAGCCAGGAAGCCCGGGATGTCTTGTACGCCTTCGGGTAAGTGGGTCGCCGCCAGATCAGGCTCACCGCTTTCGTTGATTCGGATAACCGCCGCCCGGTAGGCCCCGCTGAGTTCGATAACTTCCTCCAAGATTAAATTCGATAGGGTTTGCGGCTCTGGATGCGCATTGAGAGCCACGCTGGTCTCCAGCAAACGTTCGAATTGCTCTTGCAAGTCACCCGGATTACTGAGATGATCGGAAAGTGCATCCATCGGTCTACCGCGGCTGTTGGCCTCAGCTAGCCAGGCTGAGATTACCTGGCGATTGACCTCGATCTTGTTGAAATAATTACGCCTCAGGCCGTCATCGGACAGGAAGGCAACGGTTTTTGTCATCTCCTCCCGGGTGATATCGATTGCCTGCCAGGCGAGCTCGGTATCGCCGCTAGCCTTTTGTGCCCGGTAATGTTGCCACCAGATTTGCTGGGGAAGATAATCATACATACCGGAGAGATTGCCTCGACTTAAAGTTACTGCTTTGGATGTATATCGTAAAGCTTCGGAGACATTTCCACGCATCAGCGACGCTGCGCCCTTTCCAGACAACGAAACGGCAAAATTTTCCGGCTCGATTTCTTCGAAAAATTTGGCAGCTTCATCAAAACAATAGGCTGCCTGGTCCGGTTCTTCACGCTTGAGCCACAACCAGCCCAGGCCAAGCTGGCCGTGGGCGTATTGTTCTGGTAAGTATTCCACCGCCAGCGAGTTGGCTTCCCTGAATTCCTGCTCTGCCTGATCAAGCTGGTTTAGATTCAGATCGAGTAGACCTAGATTTACCAAAGAAAAGATAATTCCATAAGAAATTCTTTTAGAACGTTGGAACGCTAAGGCGCTAGAGAAATAATGGCGCGCCTGCATATACAACCCTAGCTGGTAATAACTATAGCCGATGTTCATCTGACTCGTCGCGATGTAAGGTCGGTCATGAACTTTTTCGAACAGCCGCAAAGCTTGAAAAAATAACTTTAGCTTGCGCGAAAGATCTGTTTGGGTAATGGCGAGGATGGTTAGCGCACGCGCCTCGCTATCTAGATCGCCCGTATCTCTTGCCAGTGCCAACGCCTCATTTGGATATATGATTGCATCCTGATGATTGATCTGATACCTGGCTGCTTTCCCAAGGCTTAACAAAATTTGGATTAACAATTGTGGATTGTCCAATTCTCTAGCGCGTGGGAGAAGATCCTGCAATCGGCGCAAATAGGTGCTGAAATCGCCCGAATGATACATGTCGACGAACTGGGGTAAGCAATCCAATTCAATAACTTCATCATCCGCCCGGCGCGCTAGCTCGATTGCCCTTTGGGCCTGGGTAATGGCGCTCGACCGCTCTCCAAGGCGGTAAGAGATTGCGGCCATCCTGCTGAGAGCGGTAGCTTGCCGGTATGGGTCATTGAGTATTTCACCAAGCGCTACCATGCTACTTAAATCGGACACCGCCAGCTCGAAATCTCCTAAATAGATGTAGCATGTAGTCCGGCCGTCTCTCAGTGCGTATTCATATTCGGGGTTCAGCGTCTGCCCACTCTCCAGTGCCTTGGTGTAGCGCTCAACAGCCTGCTCAGGCTGGTAGTTAAGGCGAGCCGCCTCGGCCTGTTGGGTTAATTGTTCAATATCTATCCACCGTGTCTCAGTTATCATCCCACTCTCTCCATCCAGCGATCCCTCAATAATCACAAAATTACATCCTAGGAATCTCAGGTGGATGTAATTTTACAATATTTATCTAATTTGTGTAATGAGATCATAAAAAATACCTGCTCCACCGAGAGCAAGGATTCAATGATCCAGTCGATGTGGAAAGAATGCTTAGGGGAAAAACAATCCCATCAAGATCACAATGATCGCTTTGCCAACGACGACCAA
>Ga0113563_10001889_pt1 | contig 12302 bp, 8 predicted proteins | sample Mud3Dept3metaG_FD_80117 | JGI IMG/M metagenome (GOLD analysis project Ga0113563, IMG submission 80117) | Freshwater wetland microbial communities from Ohio, USA, analyzing the effect of biotic and abiotic controls - Mud 3 Core 4 Depth 3... | ecosystem: Environmental > Aquatic > Freshwater >...
ATCATCACCCGCCTCGACATGGGCGGATCGGCGCAGAACACGCTCCTGACCTGCCGGGAGCTCGCCATGGGCTATGAGACGTTGCTGGTGCACGGACTCGGCCGCGAGTCCGGGATGACGGCGGCCGAGGTGCAGGCCGTCGAGGCCCGGAAGCAGGCGGCCCAAAAGCGCGGGGTGGTTTTCATCCGAGTTTCCTCCCTGGTGCGGCGGATCAGCCCGCTGCGGGACCTCGCGGCCTTCTGCGCCTTGCTGTGGCATATACGCAGGCAAAGGCCGGACATCGTCCACACCCACACCTCGAAGGCCGGGATCCTCGGGCGGCTGGCCGCCCGCCTGGCCGGGGTCCCCCACATCGTGCACACGCCCCACGGGCACGTTTTCTACGGGCACTTCGGCCGGCTCGCCTCGGCCCTTTTCCTGGCGCTGGAGCGACGGTTCTCCCGCTTCACCGAAAAGACGGTGGCGCTCACGCCCAGCGAGCGCCAGGACTACATCGATCTCGGCGTGGGCGGCTCGGAAAACACTCTCACCATCCACAGCGGCGTGGACCTGGGCGCTTTCGGGGCCGGCAACCTGGATGCGGCTGCCGGGAAAGCCTCCCTCGGGCTGAACCCCACCCGCCGCCTGGTCGGCTTCGCCGGCTGGCTGCTGCCGATCAAAGGCCCCATGCATCTCTTGAATGCCATGCCGTCGGTCTGGGAGGATCACCCCGAGGTGGCCCTGGTGTTTGTCGGCAAGGGCGCGATGGAGGCGGAACTGAAACAGAAGGCGGACCGGCTGGGGTTGAACGGACGGGTGAAGTTCCTCGGCTGGCGCGACGACCTGCACGCCATCATGCCGCTCTTTGACGTCTTCGTGCTGCCGTCGCTCAACGAGGGCATGGGCCGCGTATTGGTCGAGGCCATGGCCGCCGGCCGGCCGATCGTCGCCAGCCGCGTCGGGGGCATTCCCGACCTGGTGCGCCACGGGGAGACCGGCCTGCTGGTGGCGCCGCGGGACGAGATCGAGCTCGCGGACAGCATCTCCTTGATTTTGAGCAACCCCGACAAGGCCGAGCGCATGGGTGCGATGGGGCGCCTCAAATGCCGGGAGTTTGACCTTTGCGCCATGGTTTCAAAACTGGATGCGCTTTACCGCAGCCTCCTGGCCGCTCCGGCGCCGCTGCCGTCGGCAGCGCCCGTTTCCGGCGCAGCGAACTCGCCGCTCCCAGCGCCCCCGGCCGGTTGCGAGGATTCATGCTTGCCGCCTGGATGAGCCTGTTGAGGAGCGGGCTCTCCCGCCGCAATGTGGTGGACCGAATCCAGGGGGAGAGGGCCCCGTCGTCCCAGCGGGCGGCCTGGCGGCGGCTTTACCCCTATTTCCGCCGCCACAGGGCTTATTTATTTTGGGGGGCCCTTTGCATCGGGCTCTCCGTGCCGGCGGGTCTCGCGCCGCCCATGATCACCCGCTTCCTCGTGGATAATGTGATCCTCGGCCGGCGGTTGGAGGCCGTGGCGCCGGTCATCATCATTCTGGCGCTCTGCCTGATGGCCGAAAAAATCCTGCGGCTGGCGGAAGAATTCTGTTTCGCGCGCTTCGAGCAGCGCGCCCTGCTGGGCCTGCAGGAAGAGCTGATCGCGCGCACCCTGCGGCTGCCTCAGGCGTTCTTCGACGAGCAGCAGACCGGCTATCTCACCCGCCGGCTGGCCGAGGATGTCGAGAGCCTGCGGTTCCTGTTTTCCGGCACCCTGGTGAACGCCGCAGGCCAGCTCCTGCGCCTGGCGGGCGGCGCCTGTTTCCTGTTCTATCTGGAATGGCGCATCGCCTTGCTCATGCTGGGGTTGCTGCCGGTCCTGGCTTGGGTGATGCGGCATCTGTCGGGAAAGGTGTACCTTCTCAGCCGCGAGCGCTTGGAACTCCAGGCGGACGCCGCGGGGCGGATCCAGGAGTCGCTCTCGGATGCGGCCATGATCAAGGCAACGGCCACTGAGCGCGGCGTCCGCGGAAAACTGATGTCCGCCCTCGGCAAGGTCTTCGACTCCACGCTCGAGCAGTCCGTGGTGGGCTCGCTGACCGGCATTTTCGTGCAGTCCATCCCGGGCGCCGGCCGGGCGCTGGCGCTTGCCGCCGGGGCGGTGCTGGTGATCCGCGGCGAGTGGACGCTCGGATCCCTGCTGGCCTTTCAGGCCTACCTGTCGCATGTCTTCGGCCCGGCGCAGTACCTCGCTTCCGTCAACCTGCAGCTGCAGCGGGCGCGCGCAGCCCTGGAGCGGGTGGCGGCGCTCTTTGCGATCGTACCCGAGGACTCGCATGCGGGGGGCATTCGGGTTTCCAAGCTGCGGGGTGAGATCGAATTCCGACAGGTGGCGTTTGCCTACGGCGGGAGGCGCCCGGTTTTAAAAGGCCTTTCGCTGCATGTGCTTCCGGGCGAAGCGGTCGCCGTCATGGGGCCGACCGGGGTCGGCAAAACCACGCTCTTGAGCCTTCTGCTCCGCTTCTACCAACCCGGCGCCGGGGAAATCTATTTCGACGGGCGGCCTGCAGATAGCTACGAGCTCGATGCGCTGCGGCAGCGCATGGGGTACGTCCCCCAGCGGCCCCGCCTGGTGAGCGGCACCATCCTCGACCACCTGCGGTGCGGCAGCCCGGATGCCTCGATGGAACAGGTCGCCGCGGCCGCACGGTTGGCGGGTATCCACGACGAGGTCCTCGCCTTCCGTCATGGCTACCAAACGCTTGTCGGCGAAGGCGGGCTGAAGCTCTCCGAGGGCCAGAAGCAGCGGCTGGCTCTGGCGCGAGCGCTGGTGGGCGATCCCGACATCCTGATCTTGGACGAGCCCACGGCCTCGCTGGACGAAAAGACCGAGCGGTCGGTTCTGGATGCCGTGCATCGATGGCGTCGAGGCCGCACCGTCATCGTCGTCACCCACCGGCCCTCGACCGCCCGCCGGTGCGACCGCGTGGTGGTTCTGAATGGGGAGCGGGAACTGGAGAACGGTCTGCCGAGCACGGGCCCGGCGCCCCTTGAGCCCATAGGGGCTGCGGCACCCATTTGGGTTTCAGGTGGTTCGGCGGACGGCAGCGGGCAGGTCCGTTGATTGACAGGGTCTGATTTAGCGTATAGATAACCTAATGAAATATGGGTTGTTACCGCCCGTCCGGGCCAGTTTCTCAGGAATTCGTGCAGAAATGATAAACTTGGCCGTAATCAAGCATGAGATGACTCGACTCAACAAGGCTCACGCCACCCCAGGCCTGGTTGTCGCTGTGTACGTGTTTGGGTCTTCCGTAAGGTCTGATTTCAGAAACGCCTCCGACATCGACCTCGCATTTCTGGTTGGTGAGCAGAGCTATAAAAAAGACCCATTCGAGGCAACCGCACCCACACACATGATTGCCGCCGAAATCGGCATGGCTCAAAGTCGAGAGACCGATGTGACGGTTCTCAATTCAGCATCTCTCGAAATCGCTCGAGTTCCTGGTCCCCATGGCAGGTACCAGAAACATCCTTGTGCACGGCTACGACAAGGTCGACGACAGCCTCGTCTACGGCATTCTCAAACGCCACCTCAACGAATTTGATTTGTTCATTGCAGAAGTCAGAGAAAACCACCTTTCTAAAAAATAGTGGTTTTTCTTCGGCCGTTCTTTCTGCACCGTGCGCCATACAACCCGCTCAGAGCTTCAACTGACTCGATAGGCCTTATTTCCCTTGGAAACCCTCGACTACGCATCATGGAGCCTCGGCGTCAAGCAGCGCGTCGGCGCGCGGCGGGTTCCGCTCGCTGGCACGATCGAGCTGACCCGCCGCTGCAACAACCATTGCCGGCACTGCTACAACAACCTGCCTGCGGCGGATCCGCGAGCGCTGGCTGGGGAACTCCGCACCAATGAGCTGAGCCGCATCATGGACGAGGCGGCGGTGGCCGGCTGCGTCTGGCTGCTGCTCACCGGGGGCGAGATTTTCCTCCGGCCGGATTTCAGGGAGATATACACACACGCGAAGCAGAGCGGCCTGCTCGTCACGCTTTTTACCAACGGGACCCTCATCACACCGGAGCTGGCCGATTTTCTGGCAGCGCAGCGGCCGTTTTCAATCGAGATCACGCTCTACGGGGCCACCCGCGAGACGTACGAGCGGGTCACAGGGACGCCGGGCGCCTTCGGCCGCTGCCTGCGGGGGATCGGCCACCTGCGGGATCGCGGTTTGCCGCTCAAGCTCAAGGCCACGGTGTCGGCTCTCAACCGGCACGAAACCCGAGAGATGAAACGGCTGGCCGAGGACGATCTGGGGCTGCCCTTCCGTTTCGACGCGCTGCTGAACGCGCGCTGCGACGGTTTGCCGGGGCCGCTGGATGTCAGGCTCGCACCGGAGCAGGTGGTGCAGCTCGATCTGGCCGACCCGGAGCGGGCCGAGGCCCTGCGGGAGTTCGCCCGGCGCCGGCGCGGCCATGGCGCCGGCGAGAAAGACGGGGGCTCTCTTTATCCCTGCGGCGGCGGGGCGCACTCGTTTGCGATCGACCCTTGCGGCCGGCTGCGTGCCTGTGCGATTTCCCCCGAAGCGGGCTATGACCTGAGGAGTGGAAGTTTTGAAGAGGGCTGGGGCCGGTTTCTGGCACGGCTGCGCGAGCGCAGGATCGACCGCGACACGAAATGCCTGGCGTGTTCCCTGAAAGAGTTGTGCGGCATGTGCCCGGCCAACGGCGAACTTGAGTGCGGGGACCCGCAGCAGCCGGTCGATTTTCTCTGCCGCGTGGCGCACCTGCGCGCCCAGGCCCTCGGCATCCCATTGGCGCCGCACGGGGATTGCGCATACTGCCCGGGGGGGAAGTCGTACGGGGAGATGATCGAGACGGTGGAAGGGTTGAAAGTAACGAGTAACGAATAAGTCGGAGTTATGAGTCAGAGTAATGAGTAATTAAAAAAGGAAAGCAACGGGTAGTGAATCAGTCAGAGTGATGAGTCAGCGTTGTGAGAGGACCAGATAACCGGAAGGATTGGTATGACCGGGATCCATCGATTTGAGGATATCATTGCTTGGAACAAAGCAAGATCCCTGGAGAAAAATATCTACGAAACTACACGAACCGGGTCCTTTTTGAAAGACCATGATTTAAAGACACAGATCCGGCGCGCGGCTGTCTCTATAATGTCAAACATCGCCGAGGGGTATGAGCGGGGAGGCCCAAGGGAGTTCAAACAGTTCTTGTCAATCGCAAAGGCGTCCTGTGCAGAGCTGCGGTCCCAACTTTATGGGACTGCAGATGTCGGCTATTTGGAGGATAACCGGTTTCATGGACTTCTGAAACAGTCCGAAGAGGTCGGCCGGATAATCGGCGGGCTTCGAGCCTCTGTTCAGACCACAAGATCATCTTCTTGAGGCTGATATTTATTGCATTCATCCGTTCTTTTCCGCCATCACTTGGACTCATCACTATGACTCATGCCACCGATCTATTACCCCGGTTCATCACTCTGACTCATCACTCATAACTTTCCTTTTTTCGGTTCATGCTCGAATCCCTCATCACCGACTGCCTGAAAAACGGGCGTGCGGTGCGCTTCCGCGCCCCCGGCCGCAGCATGCACCCGACGATCCGGGAAAACGAGGCGTTGGTCGTCGCGCCGGCCGCCCCTGCCTGGCTGGCGCGCGGCGACATCGTTCTCAGCCGCTGCGGCGAAAAGATCACGGCCCACCGCCTGGTCTGGATCGATGCGGAAACGGCGGCCCCGGAGGCGCCGGGCGGGCCGGATGGCCGGCCGATGTTCATCCTGCGCGGCGATGCCTGCCGCAGGTGCGACCCTCCCGTTCCCGCGCACCAAATACTCGGGAAAGTCGTGGCCGTCGAACGCCGGGGCCGCATGGTGAACCCCTACGGCCTGCGCACCGAGTTTGTCCGCCTCCTCTACGCCCTTGCCTCCCGCCTTAAATCCTGCCTGCGCTCCGCTTTCTAAAACCCTCAAGAGTCGATTGCCGGCGCATGCCCTTGGGCCGGTAGGGCATGAACTTGCCTCAATGGCACGTTTTTGACGGTACGTTGACAACGAATCGCTGAAAACGTTCTACAGGGGACATCCATGTCACCCGGAACAGTCAGGAAGCTGAAGCCGTTTTTCGATTTCCGAAACCGCCTGGTCCACCGCTACTGGACGGTCGATGACGAGAAACTGATCGATAACATCAAGGCGGGATTGAACGATTTCGACCACTTTGTAGATGAAACGGAAGCCTATCTGGTTACACAGGAGTCCATGCGTTAGATTTTTTACCCTCGAGGCGCAGAGCGCCGCTCCGCGAGTGGTGCCGCCACGCTCCTCGAGCCCCCCGCACGGGGGGCGCTCCTCCCTTTATGTGCTGATCCCCAACTTTTCAATTATGGCCGCTAAAAACGCTGTCAGGTCGTTGAGGTCTTTGCTGACGGTTTCAAACAGGCGTTTGAGATCGATATCTCCATACTCGTGCACGATGAGGTTCCGAAGGCCGACCGCTTTGATCATTCTTTCGGTCAATGCAGATTCCAATATGCCCTTGTCCTCCAGGAGGTAAAACATCTCACTGGCACTGCCCGGTACGCCCCAGCCGTTTTCGCTGATGATGTGAGCAGCGATGTCGATGCAGCTCTCGACGGCAATGTGCAGGTTGAATGCCACGATATCCTGGCGGTCGACGTCGCTCAGAAAATCATGAAGGCCGCTGTCGGTTTTTGCGGAAATCCGATCAAGATGCGATCGGACGGATGCGGCTTTGGCAATAATCAAGTCCCGGTCAACCAATTGGCTTGGCCTCCAACACCCTGCGAATTAAACCCGCCTGCATTTTCTTGTGGTAGTAGCTGAAGGCGGCGATGCGAGAAAGTGCGCGCATTTTGAATTCAGCCAGCTTTCGCGGGTCATTGACAAGCAGGCATCGACCCTTTTTGAGGATTTGTTTGAGAAGAACTTCACCGATCAAATTCATGGCCACGGGGTGAACGTCTCTTTTCAAAAACCTCGGCAATTCGACTAAAATGGCTTCGATGCCTGAGCGGATTAAATTCTGGTCGTTATTATCGAATAGAATGGCGATATCCACATCGCTGCCCGGAGTGCTTTTGGCGGAGGCATGCGAGCCGAAGATGTAAACCGCGGTTACTCCGGATAAATTCGCTTTGAAGTAATCCGTTATCTTTTCTTCCATTCGCATTGTTTTTTCCATCCCCGAAAAAACAACTCGACTTCGTCCATCAGGGAAAGTGACGGTCGCCCGACTATCCAGGTCCACTGATCATTTGGGCACTTCCTCTTTTTCAGGAATCCTATCAATAAACATCCGCAGAATCAATCTGGAGCTCTGCATCGTCTCTACCCAGCGCCACATGCTACTGATCGAAAAGATCTGGAAACTGCTCAAAGGCCTCCTGGTGCCCTTATTCTTGTGCGTCTCCCCTGCGGCGGTTTTTCCCCCGAGGCGCGCAGCGCCGCTCCTCAAGCGAGGCGTTTTCTTTTGCCGAGCGCTTCTCCAGCCTCGAGTCCCTTCGGGCGCTCCTCCATGGGGAATCACACTTTCGGTGAGGTCGCGGTGCCGGCGGAAGGGTCGATGATCAAAAATCGAGATTTGACACCCTGTGCCCGCTTATAGCCTCCTCTATGGGCGCTCCTCTATTATCGTTTCATCATTTTACTCAAGCTTTTCAATATTATGTCGATATTTCTATCGATAGAATCCCTTCGTTAATCTCGAAGTGGTTTATCGGTGGTATCCAAAATTATTACAATAAGCTACCGCGATGGACGGGTCTTTTTCTAAGCGGTTTCAAAAAGGAGTTGAGAGGGTTGAGGCATGAAGGCAGCATCCGAAAATAAAACTTTCTGGGGCGGCCTCGGTGCCGGCGGGAGATTCAATAATCAAAAATCGAGATTTGACACCCTGCGACCGCACCCTGCGACCGCTCCTAGTTTTTTCCTCCGTAGCAGGTGACAACCGAGAGAGGGTTATGCGACGACTTTTGTTTTTGCTGTTGACAGCCACCGCCATTTTGTTTTTCGCGGTGCAAGCCTCCCATGCCCTGACCCCCCTCGTTGTTTACACGGAGGAAACCGCTGCGAACGATGACATCGTCCGTTATCAGACCTTCTCTTCCAGTTGGAGCGGGGAGAATACGGCCGTTGACACGAACTTGTCGGGAGCGCAGCAACAACATGTCGCCAAAAGCGGGCCGTTCGGCGACAAGCAGGTCGTTCTGTTCATGGATTCCTCCGGGTCGACTGTTCGTGCGACCATTTTCGACGGAACCAACTGGGATGATGGAACGGGAAGCCCTTATGGAGACAGCAAGGCGCTTTCGAGCTCCGGGATATACAGGGCGTATGATGCGGCCTTCGAGCAGACGAGCGGCCAGCTGCTGATCGTGGGGGCGGGTGACTCGTATAACACAATCAAGTATTGGGTCTGGAACGGAACTTCCTGGGTGGTGGATGGGTCATCCTACACGATTACCAACTTCAGCAACAACATCTACGGTATCAAACTTGCCTCAAAGCCCAATTCGAATCAAGTCTCCCTGATTGCCGTGGATCAGAACGGCGATGTCGTAGGGCTTATCTGGAACGGCGATACCAATGCATGGGGGAATGAAAAAAAATTAAACAGTTTCGCCTCATCGAGTTACGATGCCATAGCCGTCGAGTACATGCAAACGGGCACGAACGGGGGAAAATCCCTTTTTGTATGGGGCGAGGATGTAGCCCTCTATGGCTGGGTGTGGACTGGTTCGGCGTGGGATAGCTCTGGCGTGGGCGGGTCTTCCTGGTCATCCAATCCTATCTACTGGGTTGACATTGCGGCAGACCCGAACAGCGACGACATCCTTATCGGCTTCATGGATACTGCGAAATACATTCGCACCCTCAGCTGGGACGGCACCGCCTTGGGAAGCACCCCGCGGGGGATTGATACCGGATATGGTAACGTCAGCTACAACCAACCGTTTGACCTCATCTTCGAATCCGCCTCCGGCCACAGCGGGCATGCCCTGATCGTTTACTCGGACACGACTACACTCCGATACAAGACCACCACCAGCATCGCCAACGACTGGGCTGCCGAAGCAACTGTTGTGGCTTCATCCCCATGCTACTGGATAGATCTTGCGCGTACCGGAGACGGCAGCACGATCCACCTTGCCGCTCATAAAAACGTCGGTACTTTAGGGGACACCCTGCTTGCCTACACGTGGAACAACTCATCCTGGACCTCGCAGGGAACCCTCGAGGCGGTCCTGCTTGTGAATGATACCACCCGCCAATATAAACCTTTTGCGCTTACCGTGCCGCCTCCGCCTGCAAACATCACGCAGGCCCATTACCGATGGCGCAATGACGACGGATATGAGGAGGGTGGCTCAGCCACCGTCGCGGTGGATGCAATCAGTACCTACAGCACCACGGGAACCAACAAGGTGAACCCGGCGACCGTTTCCCACACGGTATCCGGGTCGAACCGCCTGTTGCTCGTGGGGGTCACTTTATGGCCCAGCGCTCTGGGTGATTCTGTAACCTCAGTGACGTGGAACGGAACCGGCCTCTCCAAAATAACACATGCCGCAGCAGGCACAGCGATTCGGACCGAGCTCTGGGTGATGCTTGCACCTGCAACGGGCACCTATAACATCGTGGTGAATTTCACTAGGACAGTCCCTTGCACCGTTGGAGTAGTTTCATTTACCGGAGTGAACCAGTCCGATCCCTATCGAGCGGCCTCCACAGGGACAGGTACCAGCACTTCCGCGAGTATTACGGTGGCATCGGCCACCGGCGAGTTGGTGCTTTCGGTCGCCGGGGCCGGCACAGCGAACTATAATTTCACCAGTTTCAGCGGCGACACTGAGCGATGGAATTTATCCAGTGCGACTTACCCGAAAGGTGCCGGAGGTACCACGGCCGGAGCCGCTTCGGTTACCGCAACGCATGGCATCGCGAATAACAACTCATGGGCTATCATCGGCCTGCCCATCAAACCGGCATCTTTGACGGCCGCCACCTGGGCTGCTAACGAAGACACGCAGCTGAGCGGCCTGACGAAAAACGCCACCAGGCGGCTGCGTTTTTTGGTTTCCAACTCAGGAGGGGCAAGCTCCGCTGCCACCTACAAGCTGCAATCAGCCCAGGCGGCAACCTGCAGCTCTGGCAGTTATGCCGATGTTCCCACCGACACGAGCGGAGCCTGGAAGATCGCGGCCACCGATTATTATACGGACGGGGATGCCAGCGCCAATGTGTCATCGGGGCTGACGGATCCGGCCAGCAAAACCTTCGTGGCCGGGCAGCTCAAGGACACGGGCAACACCACCGGCAGCATCACTCTGACGTCGAGCCAATTCACCGAAATAGAGTACGCGATCCAGGCGACTGACAACGCAGTGCTCGGCGCCAACTACTGCTTCCGGCTTTGGGATACTACCGGCAACAAGGCGATGGACACCTACACTGTGTATGCGCAGGCGACTTTGGAGTCCATGAGCCTGACGCAGAACCATTTCCGCTGGCGCAATGACGACGGCAGCGACAGCGCAGGGTCCTTTACGCCCTCAGTAGTAAGCGCATCATCGGGTTATATTAACAACGACAACTGGGTTCTTAGCTTCTCGCACACGGTGTCGGGATCCAACCGGTTGCTTCTCGTTGGGGTTTCATACAGGCCAACCTTTATTGCGACCAGGGTTACCTGGAATGGGACCAACATGCAGGGGGTTCAAGTATCGTCCGGAACCAATGTTCGGACTGAGATTTATAAACTGGTAGCGCCGGAGGCGGGCACCTACAACATTGAGATTCAGTTTGGAGGGTACGTTTTTGCCGCTGCCGGGGCAGTAACCCTGACCAACGTGGATCAAACGACGCCGTTGGGGACTTCCAATGGCAGCTTGGGCACCAGCTCCACGCCAAGCGTAAACGTAGCCTCTAATGCGGGGGATCTCGTGTTCGGGGTGATCGATGCGTACAACTTTGACGAAACAAGCCGGAATGCGGACACCCTGCACTGGAACACTGAATCCTGGTATGCCTACTCCGAAGGGGTGTCCAAGGCCGGCAGCGCAGGGAGCACCTCCCTGACGTGGACTCTCGGTGGAAGCGGTGAATGGGCTACGGCAGGAGTCGCTGTGAAAGGCACATCCTTCGGCATTGCGACCTTTGCGACCAATGAGGATGTCAAGATAGGCGTGAGCAAGGGAACCCCGATCCGCTTACGGATGATGGTTTCAAATGGGGCGGCGAGCAGCACCGGTCAGGTGCAATACCAACTGCAAGTGGCGGAAACAGGGACTTGTTCCTCGGGCAGTTATACAGCCGTGGGCAGCGATACGGACTGGCAAATGGTGAATTCGGCTTATTTCACCGACGGTGCGGCAACCACCAACGTGGCTTCGGGCTTGACGGACCCACCTAGTTATTCATTTACCGCCGGTCAGCTCAAGGACACGAGCGACACCACCGGCGGGATCAACCTCTACGCCAGCAATTTCACCGAGCTGGAGTTTTCGGTCCAGGCCACAGACAGTGCGACCAGCTTGGGAAACTATTGCTTCCGGCTTTACAACGCAACCAGCGGCGCGGTGCTGAATACCTACACCAATTATGCCACGGCGAAGATTAATGGCCCGACGGCGATCAGTCTGCTGTCATTTTCAGCCACAGGTGCAGGCGATGGGGTGCGGGTGGGTTGGACGACGGCGCAGGAGAGCGAGAATAAGGGGTTCAACCTGTACCGGGCGCAGAGTCTCGGCGGGCCTTATGTTCAGATGAACCCGAAGATGATTCCGAGCCAATCGCTGGGCGGCGAGGGGCGGAGCTACGAGTTCATCGACACGGGGGTCTGCCGGGGTGCGATCTACTACTACAAGCTGGAGGACGTGGATGTCAGCGGCACGCACACGGTGCACGGGCCGGTGTGCGTGGACTGGGAGGGGGACGGGATACCGGACGACTGGGAGATCGCCTACGGGCTGAACCCGGTGGTGAACGATGCGGGTCTTGACAGCGACGGGGACGGGGTTGCCAACCGGCTGGAGTACGCGCGGGGCACGCACCCGCTGCTGCGGGACAGCGACGGGGACGGGATCCCCGACGGTGCGGAGCGGAAGAACCCAGGCTACTCGGGCGGGGCGGGCAGCGGGCTGGAGGCCGACGGGGCGGTTCAGGTGCTCGCCTCCGATAGCCGGGGGATGACGCTGGAGCTGGTGACGGCAAGCTTCGACGTGACGCCGGTTGCGGTGGGCGGGCAGAGCTTCGAGCGGCTGCGGGTGCCGGGCTACGTGCACGGCTTTACGCTGGAGCCGGGGCTGCCG